>CEVN01160025.1_pt1 | contig 169008 bp, 142 predicted proteins | sample 427041 | NCBI WGS metagenome assembly CEVN01 (sample SAMEA2623463, study PRJEB7988) | marine metagenome | biome: marine biome (ENVO:00000447); feature: surface water layer (ENVO:00002042); material: "saline water (ENVO:00002010), including plankton (ENVO:xxxxxxxx)" | depth 5 m
GCCGGTGGAGAGTTCGCCTTAAAACGGGCTCGGAGTGTTTATGCGAATCGGGCCGGCGGAAGTTCGCCTTAAAACGGGCTCGGAGTGTTTATGCGAAACGGGCTGGCGGAAGTTCGGCTTATAACGCGCTCGGTGCTTTTATGCGAATCGGGCCGGCGAAAGTTCGGCTTATAACGCGCTCGCCGCTTTTAAGCGAACCGGGCTGCGGAAAGTTCGGCTTACAACCGGCTCGCTGCTTTTACGCGAACTGGACTGCGGAAAGTTAGGCTTATGACGCGCTCGCTGTGTTGATGCGAATCGGACCGGAGGAGGTTAAATCTCTACACCGCTTCGAAGCAGTGCCACAAACATCCGGATCCCTTCTTCAATCGGATGGTTCCCCGGGCGAGCATGCACCAGATCCGTCATTTCCAGAGTAATTACTCCGAACATCCAGGCCCACATGGTCCTGGCGATTGCACGGTATTCATCCCGTCCATGAGGAATGGCTCCGGACTGGCTGCCGTATCTCAGGGCCTCCAGATACACTCGATAACTGGTGGGCAGCGAAGGAAACACCCTTCTGTAGGTCGCCTCTCCCTTGCTGGTTCCGAACATCACTCGATGCAGTTCTCGGTGTTCCGTGGCAAAGTCCCAGTAAGTGTAGGCAATGGCAGTAAGTTGCTCAAAGACATCTTCCGAGCTTCGTCGGGCTTTTTGGAGACGTTCCGTGAGATCGGATTCCCCCTGGATAATAAGGGTGCGAACTATATCTTCCTGGTTTTTGAAATAGGCATAAGGACTGGCCACGCTGCAGCCCAGCTTGCGAGCAATGTTGCGCATGCTCAACTTTTCCAGCCCTTCCCGGTGCAGGATTTCCAGGGAAGCCCCCAGAATCTCCTCCCGACTCAGGCTTCCCCGAACCCGGCGTGATTTTTCCATACCTTTCGCCGCCAACATCCCTGAAGCATTGAAGGAGCCAGGAGCCTGGCAAGTGATTTCCAGATTTTTTTGTGCACTGCGTAATTGAACGGTTGACAGTATCTAACAAGGTTAAATATGTGTCGAACACTGTTAGATTGGAGAGGCCAGACATGCAGCAGACGCTTCAAAATGATATTACGGCAGCCCGGTTCTCGGAAAGAAGGCTAACCTGGAAATCCATCAAGGATAGCATTCCGGCCAGCGCTTACGAGAATCCCACCCTTCCGGGATTGCTCTATTTCGTGAGGGATTTGATCGTTTTCGGGGGAATTCTTGGACTACTGTTCTTTGTCGAGAGCTGGTATTTCATTGTTCCTCTCTGGTTTCTGGCGGCCCTGAGCATTAGCTCATTGTTTATCATTGGTCACGATGCGGCCCATGGCGCTCTGTTTCCCTCAAAGCGGTTGTCATGGTGGGTCGGGCAAATCGCTATGTTGCCTTCGCTGCATGCTTATAACCAGTGGTGCTATGGCCATAACCGTGTGCACCATGGTCATACAGTAAAACTGGGCGCAGACTTTGTGTGGCATCCAGTTTCGCCTTCAGAGTTTCAAAAAATGAATCTGCTTCAGCGGATGCTTCATCGCCTCTACTGGTCGCCAGTTGGAGCAGGTCCCTATTATCTGATGGAAATCTGGCTAAAGGGTATGGTTCTTTATACGGCTCCGCAAAAAGGAGCATTGAGGGACAAACTACTGGTAACCGGATTTGCGCTTTCGGTAAGTGCTTTACTTTTTGCGCTCGGCGGCTCTGGTGGGGCGGGCTTTGACTGGCTTTCCGGTCTCTGGCTCTGGACCAAGATGTTTCTGGTGCCCTTTATTCTCTGGAACTATGTCATCGGCTTTGCTGTCTATGTTCATCACATTAATGATCAGATTCCCTGGAAGGATCGGAGCGATTGGTCTCCTGCTTACGGGCAACTATTTGGAACGGTAAACTACCACATTCCGGCAGTATTTAACTTCTTCTTTCACAACATCTTTATTCACATGCCTCATCATGTTCAGGTGCGAATTCCATTCTATAACCTGGGCCATGCCCTGGAAGGAATCAAATCTGTCTACGGTGAATACGTGATCGAGCGTCGAACCATTTTTCGCGATTACTTTCGCGCAACCATGCGCTGCAAGTTGTTTGATCCCGAAAAAGGGCACTGGCTGAGCTACAGAGAAGGAAGACAGGCAAGATTACAGACCGCCACAACCATGTCGTGAGCGGTGGCAATGCCCCTAGTTTCGCATTCGCTTTTCCAGCCAGAAATCGGCGCCCTTCTGTCGAGCCACCAGGAGATCTTCCTGCGTGGCCGGCAATGCGAATAACGGCGAAAGGCTGAATCCTTCTACCGAATAATGCTGCATAAGACCTGACATGATCTCTTCCGGAAGCCTCGTTGGTAACGGGCTTTCTGAAAAGATAAAGTCGCAGTAATTGGCTTCCATGCCGCTTTCAAACAGATGGCCGTGATCCAGAGCTGCAGACACAATCCAGGGATATCGGGCCAACCTTCCCAGTAGCCCGGGGTATTTGGAGCGAAGTTCATCCAGAGCACCTCCCAGGCTTGCATAATCATCGCTGACGCCGGTTGCATCTATTTTCGGACTGAACAGAAAGATCTCTCTTCGCACAAAATGCTCTGGTTCCTGTTTGATCAATTCGATGCCCGGCATGGGTTGTCGGGACATTCCCAGGGTAGCATACAGTATTCCTTCTGGAAGCGAAAACTCCACTATACCCAGCACCGGAAACTTGACATCAGTAAGTGCATAGTACTGACGGTGAGGGCCCAGAATGGATTCATAATGCTGCAGCAGTCCATTTCGAAAGGACTCCCAGTCATCCGCCTTTGTACGGCGATCCCAGAATTCCAGATTATCCTGAAGCCTCTGATAGATGGCTGAGTCTTTTTTTGGTAACGGAAGAGTGTTGCTCTGATATCCCAGAGCTTCTCTGCTATAACCGGATACATGCTCTCTGCCAGACCAGGTAGGTAGAATAGCTTCTAGCTCGCCCCTGTGATAAAGCGAAACTCCGTTCCCTTCCGGAAACCAGACAAAGTCCAGATCTTCCGACTCGTATCTGATGGCGCCCTCCGGATGATTGCACCCCTGCACATGCATCAAGGGTGGCCTGCCTTCCTGAATGGATTTTTGATCCGGCTCATCCGGTGCCTCTATCAGGTTTCGCAGCCATACAGCATGGGCCGGCAGATTTTCGTTCTGCGTAGGAAGCAAATACAGATAGATGGTTCGATCATCGGATTCCACCACTGCTGCATAATTTTCGAATGGATTTTCTTCTTCTTTGAGTATTTCGGATTCTGGATCTGTCATGGCAAAAATGGGCCTCACCGAGCGTCGGTAAGGTTCCCGCTATTTCTGAGTCCAGGCCCCATACAGCAACTAAAATCACTTCAGGCCATAAAAACGATTGAGATGAGCCAGGAGATAGAGTTTCCTTTCCGTATGCAGGGAGTTCAGTGGATAACGGATGGTCTTTTTCAACAGGTTCTGGAAGAAGCAAGGTCCAGCCCCAGGAAGCGAAAGAATTTCAATTTTCATTCCAGCATGGATGAAAATCCTCATCGGTTTTTGAATGTAATGCTGAGAGGTACCTACATTCAACCTCACAGACATCTGTTCCCGCCCAAACCAGAATCCTTCCTTATTATTAGTGGTTCCGTTGCATTTATCATTTTCGATCCAGAGGGACAGATTCTGGAATGCAAATTACTGGGGGATGATCTACCGGAATCCGCAGCATACGGACGCGGAGTAGATATCGAACCCGGTCTATGGCATACACTTGTGGTTCTTTCCGGGGAAGCGATCTGCTACGAGGTCAAGCCTGGTCCATACAGGCCGGCGGATGACAAGGAATTCGCTACCTGGGCCCCCACTGAAAAGGATGCAGATGCACCGGCATTTCTGAAAGATCTGGAAAGCCGCATCCGCGAAAAGCTAAAAAAGGATTACTCCTGAAGGAAGCAGAATCATTGGGGGGGGCGAATTCATGTACAAGAATTGAGCGATGGCTCAGGGAAGTCGGCCGGACTCAATTTTCCATCCAGCATCGTCGTTTCAGCATCGTCGTTTCAGCATCGTCAATTCAGCGTCTTCAATTCAGCGTCTTCAATTCAGCGTCTTCAATTCAGCGTCTTCAATCAGGCATTTGCGAACCATTTTTGCCCCGGCCAGCTTTCCATTTATGATTCAAGGTCCGGTAGCGAGAGATGAATCCAGATTCGAATTCGCAGGCAATGCAAGTCTGGTGTAATAAAGCTTGCAGGCTCCTGCCACGCAGGCGATGGGGGCCAGCAGTGCTCCCAGAAGGGGAACAGCCAGTAGCATCACAAAAAATAGCCCCAGACCCAGAATCTCAGCTCGATACCTGGAAAACTCTCCTTTGCGAATACGGTTTTCTGGATAATCCCTTTCCAGGATTACAGAAAAAGTTCCGTAGCCGTAAAAGTATCCATCTGCCAGACCAACAAGAAATGGCTGCAGGGGCCCGGTAAAAAAGGAAACCATTAATACCAGTAATCCGGCCAGAGCCTGCACAAGTCCCACCCATCCACCGTAGATGGCTGCCCCCACGTCCTGCTTGAATGTAGTTTCAGTTTTCTTGCCGCGAAATTCAAGTTCCAGTCGATCCACCATGGGACCAAGCAAAGGAAAGATAACGATGGAGATGATAAAACGGTATAAAACAACGTAGACGAAGAACGATGCGATTACGCTGAGTATCATCGCCAGAGAACCCAGCCAGGAGAACCAGCTGGAATCCAGCGCTCCAGTGGCTTCCAGACCTTCTATCATCCAGTACTGAAGCAAACTGTAGGTGCCGTAAGCCAGGGCGGCTCCGGTAATCAGTCCAACGATGGCCGGAAGGATTGCATAAATGATAAGGCCCTCCTGGAACAAATCCTTGAGCCCTTCCACGCCAGCATTGAAACCTCGGCCGAGCCTGGTAAAGAATCCATTTCTGGGATTCATATCCGGTTTAAGTCCCACCTGCATAAGTATTCTTTGATAGGTCCCTGGAGGCGTTCAAGCATTTCCCTTACGGGGATTGCGCGATTTGACCGCAAACGGTGCAGGCGAAATACCTGTTGAACCCGAATCACGGGCCGCATGGAGAATCTGAGCGGAGAAGCAGGGCAGAGATGATAGGCTGCGCGTAACCGAAAGCTGGAGGGACGTAAAGTCGGTTGAATGGATTAAGGGGAATTTGACGTCCGGGCAGGGTGCCGAAGAGAAAAGAATTAAAGAACGGCGGCTTCCAGGATTCGATTGGATTCGTCTACATGCACTACTTGAGGTTCAAAATCCATGGGCACTTCTTCCGGATTGAAAAATCCGTAGCTGATAATGATAATCTTATCGCCAACCTGCCCGAGTCTGGCTGCTGCACCGTTCAGACAGATGACACCACTTCCACGTTCTCCGCGGATGGTATATGTCTCCAATCGTGCACCGTTGTTTACATTCACAACGGACACCTGCTCGTAGGGGCGCATTCCAGCCCTTTCCAGCAGTTCTTCATCCACAGTCAGTGAGCCCATATAATGCAGTTCAGCCTGGGTCACTGTTGCCCTGTGGATCTTGGATTTGCACAGAGATATAAACATGGCCACTCTCAAAAAAGTCAACCGCCCAAAGTGGGTCAAGTATTTCTATTGACGAAGTCCCGATCCCGGGCCTTCTCTATAGAAAAAGAAGGAATGGCATTTTTCGAAAGAATCCGTCTAATCAGGGAATTCGCCACCGATATCTAGATTTACGGTTGAAAGATCCTTTTTTGTTTTGCGCGGTCGAAAGCGGCGAATGCCCAGGCCCCGAAAAACCGAAGAAGCGGAATTCCGATCCTTACACATGATATATATAGATTCGAAGAGAGTATGAATGTGCGAAATAATCATGAAATGCCCTCAAACATAGAGCCTCTGAAGGAAGATCCGGGAGAGACTGAAATCAGTCTGCAATCCATCTGCATTCTGGACGCATCTCTTTCCAGGTTCGCAGCCGCTTTGCCAGATTTTCTGGAAGTACATGTATTACCTGAGAACGATTATCTCCCGCAGTTGAAGGAGCATACGGGAGAAACTCGGACCATGGAGCTGGTATCCTTCATTGTTTCCCGGGACTTTCTGGAGAAATTCAGACTGGATCTCTGGAACTGGATCAAGGACAGTCCTCTGCGAGAAGTCCGATTCGTTGTTCTGAGCAATACGGATCTGGATTTGAAATCTCTACAACCTCTTCCAGAAGAATTGGTTCATCTTGTTTTACCGGAGCAGGTCTCTCCTTCTATTCTTGTGGATGTGGTGCGAAATGCACTCTATCAACTTGAACTGCGATACGAAAGACTGTCTCTGCAGTCTCGCCTGGCGTTGAGCACTCAGGAGATGCGGCGTATTATTCGAGTGGGCCAGGCCATGTCCACGGAGCGAAACTTTGACAGACTCATAGATTTGATTCTGCAGCAGGCCAGAGAACTGGTAGGTGCAGATGCAGGTTCGATCTACGTTACTGAGTCTCCCAGAGGAAATGAGAAACCGCAGTATATCCGATTCAAGAAATCCGCCCTGGAATTAAATGCAAATGAATTCCTGCTGCCTATAGACAGTTCATCCATTGCTGGCTATGTGGCTTTGCGCGGAGAGCCATTGATTATAGATGATGTCTACGCATTAAGCGGCGATGAACCGTATCGATTCAATTTTGAATTCGATCGGCTACATAACTATTACACTCGCTCCATGCTGGTGATTCCCATGAAGAATCATTCCGGGGAAGTGATTGGAGTGATTCAGCTCATCAATAAGCGAACGAACTTCAACAAGCCACTGAAGCTGGATGAAATGCGTTCCGGTCATGTTCGTCCGTTTACTCAGAAATGTAATGAGATGGTAAGCGCGCTTGCTGGACAGGCTGCGGTGGCCATTCAGAACAACAAACTATTACAGAACATTCATAACCTTTTCGAAGGCTTTGTAAAGGCCTCTGTAACGGCCATTGAACAGCGAGATCCTACTACATCCGGTCATTCCTTTCGCGTGGCTGAATATACAACTCATCTGGCGATGGCTCTGGATCGCGTCCGAGATGGAATCTTTGCGCCATTAAGTTTTTCTTCGGAGCAGATTCGAGAGATTCGGTATGCAAGCCTGTTGCATGACTTCGGAAAAGTAGGCGTTCGAGAACAGGTTCTGGTTAAAGCGAAGAAGCTCTACGAGCACCAGCTGGAGCTAATTCAGTGGAGATTTCGTTATATCAAGAAAGCTCTGGAAAAGGAATACCTGGATAAGAAGCTATCCTTCTTGAAGGATTCCGGACATACAGGATTCGATTACTACGAGAAGTATCTGGATCTGGAACTGCGAGATCGAGTGCGAGAAGTAGAGCATATGATGCAGACCATCGAGGCTTCCAATGAGCCATCGGTACTGGAGTCTGCCACGTTCGCACAGCTGGAACAAATTGCCCAGAATCGAATTCGTCTGGAAAGCGGCAAAGAAGTGCCTTTCTTAAAGCAAAATGAGCTGGTCAGCCTTCAGGTTCGTAGAGGAACGTTGGATCAAACAGAAAGGCTGGAAATTGAAAGCCATGTGACTCATACCTATCGATTCCTGATTCAAATCCCATGGACATCCGATCTTCGAAATGTTCCAGATATTGCCCACGGTCACCATGAAAAAATCGATGGTTCCGGTTATCCTCTTCGTCTTCGCGGAGAAGAGATTTTGCCTCAGTCCAAAATGATGACCATCGCCGATATTTTCGATGCTCTTACCGCTCCGGATCGCCCTTATAAAAGATCCCTTTCTGCGGAGCAAGCTCTGGATATTCTAAAGATTGAAGCCAGAGAAAAGCGAGTGGATGAGAAGATGCTGGATGTATTTATAGAAGCAGGCATCTATAAGACTGTGGAACCCCAGTCATTTCAGGCCGAAACTCAGAATGTGATTCGAGTAACAGGTTAGGCCATATCCCGGAAGCGTTGCCTGGATTTGAGTCATTTATGCGGTTCTACGGTCAATACCACCAGGGTAACATCGTCTTCGAATCCACGACCGGCAGTGAAACGCTCCAGTTCGGCCACAATTCTATCGGCAATATTCTCGGTTACGGGTAGTGCGGCCAGACCGGTGAGCAGACTTTCCAGTTGTTCGCCAGACAATTCCTCCCCGGCCTGGTTTCTACATTCGTTGATGCCATCGGTGAACATTACGATTCGATCTCCCACTTCCAGTTTGGCCCGGTATTTCTGTAATACAGGCTGACCATGAATTCCCAGTACGCTGCCCTGGCCTTCCAGTGCCAGGGCTTCCTGGCCAGGGCGAAGAAGATATGGGGCAGGATTACCAGCTACAGAGTATTTCAGTAGTCTTCGCCGGGGATGGTAGAAGGCATAACAGGCAGCTACAAAATGCAGGTTTACCCGATCCAGGATCGCACCGTTCAATGAATGCAGAAAATCCTTTGGACTTCGCATCTGATGGCGAAATCGGTCTGCAGCCATTTTCGTCATGCTGGCTACAAGAGCGGCCGGTACCCCATGGCCTGCAGCATCTGCCACCAGGATTCCAGGATACCCTTCGCGGGTAGAAAAGAAATCAAGATAATCTCCTCCAACCTCATGGAGAGCAAGGTATCTACTCTCCACGCGAAATCCTTTTCCTTCGGGCATATCGGCAGGAATAAGGGTTTCCTGGATTTTCCTGGCTACCTCAAGTTCATCTTTAATCATTCGACTCTTCGCGGCCAGATCTCGATTCAACTCCTGAAATTCCTGGGCCTGTTTACCCAGACTGCTGTTCTTTTGCTCCAGAGAGTCTACAAGGCTGCGAATCATGAAGTAAACTCCTCCACAGATAACAGTGACAAGAGTAAGACTCTGGATCAATTCCAGGTATGTGGGCTCGCGGATTGGACCAACGATGTTTTTGGCCGGTAGCCAGTGCAACGCCAGAGCCAGGGTGACTGCTGCATGCAAAAGGGTGGTATAGATGGCGGCGAAAAGTCCCTGAGGCGCCCTGGAGTTCATGGAAGATACCGCCACAACATATACATAGATTAGAAGGGCTGTGGACAGACTACCGCCAGTGTAATAGATGTAAGCGGTGAGTAGAGTAATATCCGAGAAAGTGGGTAAGAATGAAAGATACCCACTTTGCGTCTCTGCATCAATCCAGGCGATACTCAGTACCAGCCAGATCAGAGACAGAACCAGCAGAGTGGCCAGGATCCAGCCGGGTGTGTATTGTTCGGCCTGAAAGGTCAGGTAGCAGGCCAGTCCGGTGAAAATGCTTCGCAGAGCATTAATTGTGGTGTATCTGGCTGTGGGCTCCCTGTCGGCAAAGTCGCTCATCTGGACTACAGAACGTCCCGGTCATTACGCTGGCAATTCATCTATTTAGAATCAAGCCGGCAAACACCGCAGTCCAGGAAAGAGTGCGCAACCAGTTGGAATAGATTAGCAGCTGAATGGAATCATTAAGCTTGCCCTTTTTCTGAAGCTTTCCGTGCAGAGGCATCTGAACTAGAAACGTAGAAAGCCAGATGCCAACAATGAGAGCCGGGCTGAAATAGGTTAACCACACGGACGGATGGAGATAGGCCAGGGTCACACAGGAGGTCAGTTCCAGAAGCATGGTTGGGGCAACAATCCAGCCGGTACGTCGAACATGCTCACGTTCGTATTCAGGGAAATCCTGAGAACCAATGCGTAAAAACAGCGGATAATGATTTATTTGAACGAACCAGACCAAACCGGTCATGATTCCACTGGCGAAAGTATGAATGTCCAGTATCCAGTGGATCATGTTACCGCATCGTTCAGTCCAGGCGGTCCCGAATATAGTTTACCATCTGATCCAGCGAAACTCTTTCCTGGGATTTACTATCCCTTTCGCGTACCGTGGCTTTTTGATCATCCTTTGAATCGTAATCCACAGTAATACAGAAAGGAGTGCCCAGTTCATCCTGACGATAGTAGCGCTTGCCGATGTTTCCAGATGTATCGTAGTCCACCGGCCAGTGTTTGGCCAGATCCTGATACAGTTTCTCTGCGATCTCCGGCAGACCGTCCTTTTTGACCAGAGGAAAGATTCCTGCTTTTACCGGAGCAAGGGAAGGGTGCAATCTGAGTAGCACTCGCTGCTCCTTGGTGCCTGGATCTTCTACTGCGTACGCATCGCACAATACAGCCAGAAACAGTCGATTCAAGCCCAGGGCAGGCTCTACGACGAAAGGTACATATTTTTCCTTGGTTTCTGGATCCTGGTATTCAAGCTTCTTGCCCGAGAATTCCATGTGTTTGCCCAGATCGTAGCTGGTTCTGGATGCGATTCCCCAGAGCTCTCCCCATCCAAAGGGAAAGTTATATTCCAGATCCACAGTGCCTTCCGAATAGAAAGCCAGCTCTTCTGCATCGTGGGATCGCACTCGCAGATTCTGAGACTGCAGTCCCAGACCTTCCAGCCAGGATTTACAGAATTCTACCCAGTGTTCGAACCAGTCTTTCTGTGTTCCAGGAGCACAGAAGTATTCCATTTCCATTTGTTCGAACTCTCTTGTTCTAAAAACAAACTGACGTGCAATGATTTCGTTTCTGAAACTCTTACCAATTTGCGCGATTCCAAAGGGCACTCGAACGCGGCATGTATCCACCACGTTTCTGAAGTTGATAAAGATTCCCTGGGCTGTTTCCGGCCGCAGATATACCGTCATATCCGAGCCCGCAGTAGCACCCATTTTGGTTTCGAACATCAAATTGAATTGCCTGGGCTCGGTGAAGTCTCTGGCACCACAGCTGGGACATTTCAGTTCTGGATTTTCCAGAAAGACCTTCTTGATTCCATCGAGATCAAGGTTGGAAGTCTCAATACCCAGTTGATCTTCCAGATACTGGTCCGCTCGGTAGCGAGCCCGGCATTTCTTGCAGTCAATGAGAGGATCATTGAAGCTGGAAACATGGCCGGATGCTTCCCAGACTCGGGGATGTAGCAATATTCCGCTGTCCAGGCCCACAACATCGGCTCTTTCGCTTACAAAAGACTTCCACCATCGATTCTTGAGGTTTCGTAGTAGCTCGGATCCGTAGGGACCGTAGTCAAAAGTATTGGAAAGTCCTCCATATATCTCTGAACCGGGGAAAACAAACCCTCTTCTCTTACATAGAGCTACAATATCTTTCAATGGATCTTCGATGGCCATGCGTACAGGTCTTTTTGGATGGATCATGAAGCAACATTTATTCCTGCAAAAAATGCCCAACCACGGCACTTCGGCCAAAAATGTTTCAAAAAAAGAGACATAGCGAACCGATTATGTAGTTGTAGGGAGCGGAACTTTGACCAGGCCTAACATACTTAAAGAATTCCAGGATTTTCTGTTGGTGGAGCGAGGATTGAGTGAAAACTCCATCCATGCCTACTCTTATGACTTGAAGAAATTCGAAGACTTCGTGGCAGCTCGTCGCAAAGACCTGCTTACCGTGAACACCGAAGACGTGGTAGGATTTCTCCAGGATCAAAAAGAGAAGCAAATCTCCAGTCGATCCAGAGCCAGGGCTCTGGCTGCACTTCGGCAGTTTTATCGATATCTAAAAGATGAGCATCGACTTGAAGAGAATCCCACCGAAAATGTAGATACACCGGAAGTTAAGAAAACTCTTCCTGATTATCTTACTGTAGAAGAAATTAAAGAGCTGTTTGATTGCTTCAACGAAAAGGATCCGTATGAAATGCGGGACAAAGCGATTTTCGAATTGCTCTACTCCAGCGGATTGCGGATCTCTGAAGCCTGCAATCTTCGATTGGAAGATCTGGATCTGGAAAATTTGTTTTTGACCGTGCGAGGAAAAGGCGGACGAGAACGACTGGTTCCTTTTGGGCAGAAGTCTCTGGAAGTGATTCAGGATTATATGGACAATGCCAGGGAAAAAATCTTGAAATCCAGGTACAGCCAGTACCTGTTCATCAGCAAGAAAGGGGACCTTCTGAATCGAAAGTCTGTCTGGCGCTTGCTCAAGAAATACATTTCTCGCACTGGTATCAAGAAACCGGTTACTCCTCATACCTTTCGCCACAGCTTTGCAACACATCTCATCGAGAACAATGCGGATCTGCGAAGCGTTCAAGAGCTCCTGGGACACCTGGATATTTCCACCACTCAGATCTATACTCACATGGCCAGTCGCACCCTGAAAGAAGTGCACAAGAAATTCCATCCCCGGGGCTGAAGCCCCGGTCTTTCGCAGCGGTTCAGATCCAGAATCGCTGTAATCTAACTGTAACGAATTCGCAAGACTCACTCAGGGCTAAAACCAGGTGGAAACCCGGCTGCCCGGGTTTACGCTAAATTGCATCTCGTTTCTCCTGTTCAGCGGAAATCCCCCATCTACGTTACCTGGTCGACCAGGCCTGAATCAGCCCAAAGCCGACTGAACCGCCCCGAAGTCCTAATTCTCGCGGATTAAACCCTGGGCGGGAGCTCTCTTCGAATCAGGCTTAGACTGCCACATCCGCAAATTAAGGGATGATTTTTTTGTGGAAATCTATAGAGAGAAAATGTAGTACGTACGTCAGGCAAGTATGCCGGCCGAAGCGGTAATGGCTCCGGTTTCAGGAGGACTTATGAAAAAGTTACTGGTTATAGCATCCATTTGCGCTCTGTCCACATCCTGCAGTCTGCTGGGTCTGGAAGAGGAGGACGATAACAGTCAGCTTCAGGCGCTGGCCCTGTGGGCACTGCTGCAGCCCAGAACTAGCTGCACCAACAATTCCGGTATGGTGGTATGTATTCCGCCAGGATTTGTTACGAATTAGGGGGCATTATGAAAAAGAAATTGATTTTTGGGATGTTGGCTCTGCTTGCCTTTCTGGGTGCATCCATCACAATTTACGAAGTTAAGACTTATCGAATTGACCGGCCCCTGGAACTAAGGCTGGATGTCTCTGGCATCAAGGAAGCCCAGGCCGCCGAGAATGCCTGGGGTGGCGTTCGCCAGTCTGTGACCTGGGCGAATGCGAATTCCAGTTTGATTGATTCCGTGCTCACAGGCTTAAATAATGCCGGGTTCTTTCAATGGCCGAATGGAATTACTGTTACTCGAGTCAACGTTTCTCTAGGAACCTTTACTGGCAAGATTCAGCTCAATAAGAATGCAAGCGCGACATACAATATTACCTGCTCCGCCTGTGGTTCAGCCCAGGGATTCAAGCATCGATTGATCATATGGCGGCAGTCTGATGATGCCCAGGCCCTGGAACTGTACTTTAATGACTATGGCGACACGACCGGGTCCGGTGCACTGGTGATCTACCGAACTCAAATCTTGAATCCGACGCAGTTCAATGGAAGCGATACTTATGTTGAAAGCTGGGTGGTTGGTTCAGCAGGCTCCAGAAGGCAAACCTATTCATGGCGAGATGGTCCTCTGGCAAGCGGCGGAGCCACCGACAGAGCGCGCATATTCCTGGAAGAGATGGATGGTGGCGCACTCTTATGCGTTAAAGCAGTTATTCGGCTGAATTCCAGTACTGCCTCTCAGATTTCATCGAGCATTCCACAATGCAACACCACTCCTCTATATTACACGGTTGCTTACGGTCAGAAAACAGCATCGCCATTTCAAACCACAGCAAAAGTGGCAATCTGGCGCAGCGCCGACTATGGCACGGCAAGCACTCTTTGTGGTACTGCGCATAACCTTGATTTTGGGCTTTTTAATGGCAACGGATTCATTGAAGACGGAGTTGCCCTGGGCAATGTTCCATCGGATTTTCGATCCGGGTCCGCGATCAATACATTATTTAGCCAGATCATTACTGATACTGGTAACGCGTACGAGAATCTGCGCGAATCCGATATTACTGCTCTCGATGCTACCACCGTGAGATTCTTTTCCGGTGCCACTGCTCCCACTGGAAATTCACCCTGATTCATCCATCCCAGGATAGGAAAGAAGCGACAGAGAGGCCGGGTTTTCCGGCCTGTTTTTTATACTAATGGCCGGGGTGCTTTTCCGGGTCCCCCAGGGCAACTCGGAGTTTCTTCAGTGAGTTTATGAGTTCCTGGCTTTCTGTTCTAGAAAGGGATCGAAGAATCTCCTGGAAATGACTCTGTAGTTGGTCCGGCACATCCTTTTCCAGTTTCTTACCCCGAGCAGTTAGTTTAACTCGAAATGATCTACGATCTTCCGGATCTGCCTCTCGAATCACCCATCCATGGTCCTCCATTCGTTTTACCATCCTTGAAATGGATGGCATATCCTGCAGTGTAAGGTCGCTGATCGCACTTGGTGATAAGCCCTCCGGGCTTTCCCAGAGGGTATTCAGGGTTTGCCATTGTTCCGGCGTCATGGCACCAAAAGGGCGCAATGATCGACCCAGTTCTCTTCGAAATAGCATAGCGGTTCGGTTCAGATTGTAACCCAGTTGATCTTCCAGTTTAAGAGCCATGGGCCCATTGAAAGAGAAGTAGTTGTCCTGACAACTTTTTTGGGGCGCAGGATAAAATATGGTTGTGCGGACAAGTATGGCGGCTATGCAAGTTGTCCAGACAACTAAAGGCTCTCCGGGCAGATGCTCGAAGAAGCAGGAGGATTAAGATGAATAATATTCAAAATACAGGGCGGGAGGCTTCCAGAAGTAGAAACGTTCGATGGTTTCAAAACAGCCTGATTGGCCTGATGAGTGTGCTTTTCATACTCTTTGGAAGCTCCAAATTCTATCCATTCATGCCAACCCCGCCGGTGGCCCCGGAAGCAGGTCGCTTTATGGGGGCCCTGCTGGCCACTGGCTATGTATGGCAATTTGTAGGGCTTGTGGAGATCATGGGCGGCCTGCTGTTGCTCTATCGTCCTACCCGGCTCATTGGCGCCCTGCTACTATTGCCGGTGATCGCACACATTGTTCCCTATTTGTGGATTCTGGCCCGCACCATACCGGGCATACCTATGGGACTGTTCCTGATCGGAATGGAAGCATGGATTCTCTTTGGCTATCGCCATCGCCTGGAATGGTTATACATCTCCAGAAATGAAGGAACGCAGGGCATTTCCAGAGCTGCATAGAATTCCCGTCTACAGAATGAAGATGCAAGCGCAGAAGCGAAGGCAAAGGGAATTGCCTTCGCCTGCCAGTCCGATTGCGAATAGCTGCCAAATGTATGGGTGCCCGCAATTATACTCTGGCACGCTGGATTTCGAATTCTTTCGGCCTGGTCTTATCTGGTGCTGGATGGCCTAGAATACCATCATCATTCCAAAGTGAACGCTGTCTTTGCCGGACGGCACCACATACCCATAAACTCGACCGGGAGTGGGTCCTTCAGATTCCCGGGAAAGCCAGGAGCCACCTTCATAGGAGCTTACGTGCCAGTAGGTTAGCCCTGCATGGATTAGAGATGTGATCAAGTAACCCCGAAGGTTGTTGCGAAAGTTGGAATCGGAGTCCTTCTTTGAGCGAACCTTTTGCGTAAGCACAGTTTTCACTGGATAATAGCTGTCATTGTATTTCGTTAGATACTCCAGAGTAAAATAGTTATCCACCACGTTTCCGTTAAAGAAGGCCGACAGGTTCAGTCCCTGCAGAAATTCGTTGGCGGATTGTCCATGATCCAGAGGGCCCTTCCAGTATTGTGGATTGTCCCATCCGATGTCTCTTCGTAGCCCTGGCATATTATCCAGGGTGCCCAGTGCATAAATCCCCTGGAGTGTCGCAAACAAAAGTCCAAATTCTTCATCTTCCGTTTCATAGAATCCGCTATAGAAAGGTATGAAGCTTCGCCCCGCTGTACCCAGAGGAGTCACGCCCTCCCGATTCAGGCGAACGATCTTCTTTCCGCCTGGAATCTCTCTTTCCAGTATGTCTTCTTTGCGAATTGTAAATGTTCCGGTGCCTGTTTCAATAACCAGAAGCTTGTCAGACTCATCTATGATCTTGCCTTCCAGAATCTGTCCACCATTCAGTCGGATTACATCTGCGGCCAGGCTACCTGAAGAAATAAGAATACTGACCAGAATCAATCTAATTGCTAACTTCATTTCCATTTCCATCGTCCGCTCGGGAGTTATTCTATTTTCGTGATTCGGATTCCAATAAAAAAGTCTGTAAAGCAAAAGAATTGATTTTGCTTCCTGAAGTCTCAGAAGTCGGTTCGCTGCATATCCGGATAAAGATCTGAAGGAACTGTTATTAAGAGACAAAATCGTCGTACCCATGTACAGATTAATAATTGACTAACTACTAAATTTAATGATGGCCTTTGAATCCAGGATCATTTAGAACCGATCTTGAAAAGCAGACCAGGAGGAATTCGATGAATACAGCGCAACTGGGTCGGGCATTTCGCCTGACGTTTATGGCCGGAGTTCTGGCCTGCTTGATTGGCTGCTCGGCTTTTCAGGTAAGGCACATTGATGAAACCGGAAAGACCCGTACGTACGTTACAGATACCGTGTTTACCGGCACAGGAACGGTGGTTGATTGTGTAATATCCCCTTTTCACTGGGCTGTGGGCTTATTCTATTTGCAGCCTTACATTAAATCGAATGGAATCAATTATCCTAACTTTGGTGCCTCTGGATGCTTTGGAAAAGCCTATGGCGATGGGGTGACAGATTTTATGGGCCTGGCGCCGGGAATGTTGAACCCAAAAGGTGGTCCTGCCAGGGCTCAATTTGTGGATCTAAACGGTAAAGAAATCTTGATCTCCGGCGGGGCCATCGAGGTAGTGCGAGTTACCCGACGCCTGCATTTTGGCTTCAACTGATCGGCGAGTGGCCCGTCCACATGGAAGTAAGGTGACATAATGCAAATCGAAGTGCCGGCTTTCATCGTGAACAGATTTTGAAATTCTTTCGTCAGATTGTAGTGCGGTAAATGGAAATGCGAGCAACGGAAAAAAAAGCACTGGCACTGGCACTGGGAGTAGGGTACGGAATTTCTGCTCCGGCTTTCGCAGATCTGGTGGTGCTTCGATCCGGCGAAAAGCTGGAGGGCTCCGTTACCGGACAGACCATTTCCAGCGTAAATTTTGTGGGTGATGAAGGCCAGGTCAGAGTCATCCCAAAATCCACCATAGCATCCATATTCTATTTCTCCCGCCAGGAAACCAACAAGCAAGATATCAAGCTCGTCGCCCTGAAAAAAGAGGAAGCGAAGAAAGAGCGAGAAGAGAAGCTCAAGAAAAAGAGAGAAGAAGATCGTAAGCGCAGGGAAAAGGAACTTCGGGAAAAGCAGGAACAGGAGAGAAGAGCTGAACTGGATCGGGAGCTGGAGAATCGCACGGATCTAACCGAAGAGGAGCGACGCTCTCTAGAAGAACAAAAACGAAGAAATGCCGAAAACCAGGCCAACGACCAGGAGCGTCGACGACTGGAAGCGCTGCGTATTGAAAAGACAAAAGGCACCATCCGCCTGTGGAGTGGCCAGGAAATTAACGCTCAAATTGTGGAAAAGCATGGAGATCGATACGTGCTGGAGACCTCCGCCGGGTTCATGGAATTTCATGCTTCAGAAATTGAACAAATGGAGATCGCTGCGGCATCCGACGGTAGTCGTCCGGCCAGAACCATCGGTCCTGCGGACCTGGAAGCAGTTAAAACTGTAGCAACCTCCGAGGACGCACTTGATCTATCCAGCGGCGCTACAGTATCGTATCGTAATGTCTCCTTCGATGGCTATAATACAGAGGTAGATTCCGATGTGGGCCATATCAAGCTAAGGCCGGAGGACGGGCACTCCATGAAGAAGCCCTCCGGGGGTATGGATCTTCTGGTAGGCCAATACGGCTACGTAATGTTACGAAGTGGTCTTCAGGTCTATGGAGACCTGATCCTGCGGTCGAACTATGAATGGGTACTTCAAACGGAAAAAGGGGAAGTGCACTTTAATCCCGACGATATAGTATTTGCAAGAACCGAAGCAAAAAAAGAAGAAAGCTTCAGTCTTCTCTTCTGGCGCTAACTTCTCGCCTGCCCGGGCGTCCTCTCTATTCGTCTTACGAATCGTTCTTTTGATGTAACTGCATCGCTACACTCCACAGTTACAGGATTAACAGTTCACATGGATAATCCGTAAATGCTTCCTTACAGGACTCGCCGGTGGATAATCCTTCTGATCTTCCCTGGGCCGCCGGTGCGCCACAATAAATGTTTCGCCAAATCCTATACAGCGGCCAGATCATGGGCCCTGGCTATGTAATAAACAAGTATGGCATTTCTACCATCTTCCAGCAATGAATGGTTCTTTTGTACGTAACCACTTACCAGTTCGGCAGCTACACGATCCGTTGTATGGTAGAAGATTCGCTCATAAGGGCCGGGAGCCGCTGTGGCTCTACCATCATTGTAACTCAGCAGAGAAAGCATGCGTCGCATCCTTGCCAGAGGTAGATCCTGAGCTCTCTTTATTTCATCCAGATCTTCTGTACGTAATTCCAGGACTTCGCAGGTTTCAAAAGGATTCGGGAAGGGAATGGGGCCCTTTTCCGGAGGAATGAGATCGCAGAGAAAGTCCAGAATGCCAGTCCTACGAGTCATACTTAGCACAAATACATCTCTTCTCTTTTGAGCATGAGTGCGAGCTGTGGTTCTAACCAGATCTGGAGTTAAGATATTAAAGCCAGATGAATCCTCCAGCTGATCATAAGGAAACTCATCCAGGGAGTAATAGTCTGGCAGATGTTTGCCTTCCCTTTTTAAGATGCCGTTCTGGAAGTGCTTCAATACATCGTTTGTACTGGCGGCCATGCCCAGAATGCCCACTGCTGGATGCTTGACCTTCCAGATGTTTCTTTCATGGAATAGGACGCTATCGAAATCAAAAATGGCCGCCTGATTTGCCACAGCGCCAGTGAATGCAAATCCAATACAAGATCAAGCCTATAAAGAACATTAGACTTCGGGAGCCGCGGCTCAATGAAAAAGAATTGCCCGTTGTCGGTACCATTTCACAGCGTAGGCATGTCCTTGTTTCAAGACTATTCCTGCCACATTATATACAAAAAGTCCGGAAAGATTGAGGAATCCTTCGAATCCAGCGGTATTGTCCGAAATAGTTCCAGAAATACGTTCCAGATCAAAGACCAGAGCCAGGAAGATACAATCAGGATCCGCCTGAAGCAACTGGCAGATCAGGAGCTGAGCCTTGAAAGGTTTGAGATTCGATTCAAGGATCCTCAGGGGCGATTCTTTCCCGGTCAGCATGGTATTCGTCTTTTTCAGCATGGCTATCATTCCTGGTCTCAATGTCAGGTGGTAGGTGCCAGGGATCGGGATCTTCAATCCAGGTTTCAGTGGAAACATGATATGGATGAAAACCCGGAGACGCCGTTTCCTTCACGTATTCCCGGCCGAATGCACTCCACTGCCACCAGAGGACTGTTCCATTCAGAAGGTGTCGTTTCTTTGATTTCCGACTCCGGTAAGATGATATTTCTGGGTCAGGCGGAAGTGGGCTCTCAGCATGTGCGTTATCGCATTCATTTGCATCCTTCTGATGGATCCCTGAAGGAGCTTCGCATCATCTGGGATTTTAACGGCGAAAGATCTGTATCCCATTCCATCATTCCACTGGCTACCGTGCGAGGGTTTCGCTCTCAGGAGGCAAGGCAGGACCTCTTTGGATTCATAGATAAGTCCTTTCAGGAAATTAGCAGGGATTTGCCGGACCCACCGAATCGCTCTGCGAACTTCACGGGATGGTGCTCCTGGTATCATTATTACACAGGAATCAACGAAGAAAACCTATCGCATAATCTAATGCTTCTAAAAGCCAGAGAGGTAAAGCTGGACGTATTTCAGATTGACGACGGTTATCAAAAAAACATTGGCGATTGGTTGGAAACCAATAAGAAATTCTCACGCGGTCTGGGGCCTCTGGTGAAAGAGATCAAGAAGGCAGGGTATCGTGCGGGGGTCTGGTTTGCTCCGTTTCTGGCGCGGCCAGATGCCGATTTAATCAAGAAGCATCCGGAGCTCTTGCTGCGAAGTCCATCCGGTCGACCCGTACGGGCATTGATCAATCCTAACTGGGGCGGAAAGACCTATGCTCTGGATGTCACCCATCCTCAATTCCTGGATTATATAGCTGAAGTAACCCGGCATTTTGTGAATCTTGGCTTCACCTACCTGAAGTTAGACTTCCTTTTCACGCCCTATTTTCGGGGCCGTTATCATTCTATGGATACCAGCGGCTCCATGCGACTCAGAAAGGCCCTGGAGACCATTCGAAAGGCGGCCGGCAAGAAGACCTTCCTGCTTGGATGTGGTTGTCCATTGTATCCCAGCATTGGTATTGTGGATGGCCAGAGAGTGAGTATGGATGTAAACCATATGTGGGAGAAGCCTTTCCTGGGTAAACTTCTGGGGGATCGGAATTTTCCTGCCCTCAGGCCAGCATTGCAGAACAATCTGCTTCGATCGTTCATGCATCAGAGACTCTGGCTTAATGATCCGGATTGCTTGATGCTGCGAAATCGCGAAACCGAGCTTTCCGACGCACAGATTCGACTCTCCGCTGTAATTATGACTCTGGTAGGGGGAATGATCCTTATCAGCGATGATCTACAGCTACTGGACGGTCCTAGATTCGAATGGCTGGAAAAGATCCTGGAGATTAATAAGAAGTGTTCTGCAAAAACATCCATCCCTCTGGCGGCTCTGCACAATCCCTTTCCTCTGGGGGCCTATAACCCGGCTGGATATCTGGGAATCTGGAACCCCACCGATAAACCCGCCCGCATCGAAGTTCCGTTGCCAGAGGGCCTTTCCACCGGGGATCTTAAGCGCCGGGTGGATCTGTTCGATGGACAGCTCATTCCCTGGACCGTCACCAAAGAAGGTATTTCTATCAGCATGGCTCCTTACGAAAGCTTCTTCACGAAGCTTTCGTAGTAAATAGGAGATTTACACCGGGCGCAGCCCGGAATGGGCCCCACCGAAAGAATGCAGGGATGTCTTTTTCGGTGGGGCACTCTAACAAAGCTTCTTCACGAAGCTTTCGTAGTAAATAGGGATCCGGCGGATCCGGACTCGTCCGGCAAGCGATCCCTCCCTGTCTCGATTTCCGGACGGCGCCCTCCTGGCGCCTGCTCGTCCGGACCCGCCGGATTAAAGTGGGCTGGCTCATAAACACTGGTCGTGGCTAGCAAGTGAGCAAGCGTTTCTGGTACTACCCGCCTTTGAGGCTGTGGCAGTCCAGGCCGCACCTCGGTGTGGACTGCAGAGGCAGAACACACCAGACACGATGTCTGTAAGCTCCGTCAGGAGCGCAGAATATGCACCATTAAAGTGCACGGAGGCGTTTTTCCAAGCGGGCACTCTAAACTTTCTGATGGCTCTATTTGACAATATGTCCGATAATACCCACAGGTAGCATTATGGCGGACGGATCATTAACGCAGGAAGAAATCGATCTTTTATTGCAGGGGGCGGATGACTTATCCGGCCAGGCCTCGGAGTCAGGACCTGCCCAGAATCAGGGCGGAGGAGAGGATCTATCTCCTCTGGAAAAGGAAAGCCTGGCAGATATTGCCTTTCAGGGCCTCCGATCCGGCACTCAGTCTCTATCTATGATTCTATCCAGGTCCGTGAACCTGGGGAATCCTTACGCAGAGGTCCGTTCCACAGAGGAGGCCGAAAAGGAATTCTCCTCGGGCTATGTATATTTCTCTCAGAATCTTACCGGGGCCCTTTCCGGGTCGGTAGCCCTCTTTCTGTCCACCTCTGATGCCAGTAAGATCAGCTCTTTGCTTATGGGCGGGGATGCCTCGGAGGAAGGCGGCGAGACCCTGGATAGTGCTCAGATTGCCACCATCAAGGATGCCATGGGCCCGCTACTGTTTTCCATGGTGAATCAATTCTCCGTCAAAGCAGGAGAAGCAGTAACCCCGCTGGGGCTGGATGTAAAGAATGTTGCGGATGAGCCTACATTTCCCGTCGGGGGAGGGCGACTGCTTCGCGTACAGATTCCCCTTAAAGTAGAAAATACCATTGATTCCAGGGTGACTCTTCTTCTGCCTCTGGAGATGGCTCGCTCGCTGCATGAGCGCTCGCGAAGAGCAGCAGCCGGCGGTCAGATGATGAATCCGGAAATGGGAAATCAACCCCAGGGGCCTCAGCCAGGACAGAATCCCCTTAAGAACGTGGGATTTCCACAGTTATCCAATGCAGGGATGGGACCACTCACTCCTAACATGGACCTGCTCATGGATGTGGAGATGACTCTCACTGTGGAGCTGGGTCGAACCAAGAAATACATCAAGGAAATCCTCAGTCTGGGTGAAGGATCCATTATCGAGCTGGATAAACTTGCCGGTGAGCCGGTGGATCTTCTGGTAAACGGAAAGCTTATTGCAAAGGGGGAGGTAGTTGTAATTGACGAGAACTTCGGTGTTCGGGTAACGGATATTGTCAGTCAGGCTGAACGATTGAAGGCCAGAAAACAAAACTGAAGTAACGAATGAAAAAGAAAACTCCCTCGAAGAAAAGCAATACCAGACCCGCGGCCGGCAAGAAGAAGCCCGTAAGCAAGAAGAAGCCTGCAAGCAAGAAGAAGCCTGCAAGCAAGAAGAAGCCTGCCGCAAAACGAGCCTCAGGTAAGGGCGCCAGAAAAACCAGTTCGGAAACCTCTGGCAGCAGGAAGAAAGGATCGGCCCATCGAGCGGTGGAAAAGAAGCATTCCAATTCTGCGGGCGAGCGCCCCCGTATACTGCCCAAAGACACTCCATTTCCTCTGGAGTTTACTCCAAAGTCCAACAAGGCTATCGCCAAATTTGTCTACAATAAGCGGAGCTCCATTCATGGAATGGGAGCTTTTGCCCGAGCCCGCATCCCTAAAGGGGCCTATGTTGGCTCCTACGAAGGAATTCCTTCTCTGGATGACGATATTTACGTGCTCTGGGTCGAGCGAGATAACGGAACCTGGAGAGGCATAGACGGAAAAAATGAGCTTCGGTATTTGAATCATAGTTCCCGTCCCAACGTAGAATGGGACGAGAATCATCTATACAGCATTCGAGTTATCGAACCCCATGAAGAGCTCACTTTCCATTACGGCGACGAGTGGGACGACGTGGAGTAGACTTCTTTCGGGGCATCTGCACCTTCGCAGAGCCAGTTTCCACGTTCGCGCCCGGGGATGCAGGTCGGGGATTTCTGCCGGTAATGCTTTGATTTCTACGTCGAATTAGCCAGAAACCACCCAGGGCCAGAAAAGGCAAAAAGAACCAGCTGTCCCCATACGTTACATAGACCGTGGGTTCTGCACGATTCACCGGCACGCGAAATATCTGAAAGTCCTCTACTTCCTGACCGGTGAGCTCTGGGCCTACTTCCGGTGTGGCATAATTGCCTGCAAGGTCGATCATGCCGGAAGTGCCGCTGTTGGTGGATCGTAGCAGGGCTCGTCTGGTTTCGATGGCCCGAATTCGTCCCAGCTCAAAGTGCTGGAAGCTTTCTACGGTTTTGCCGTACCATTTATCCTGAGTGATGTTAACCATGAAATCCGGGTTCGCATCGTTCTCATTGAAGTAATCGCGAATATAGTCCGGGCTCAGTACTTCATAGCAAATCAGAGGCATGAACTGTCCGGTGGGAAAGAACTGTCTATCCTCCAGGGTTTCCTGTAGATTCTGAATTTCCTCTGTCTTGATTGCCTGGGGATCAGAAAGAGCGTTGTATCTTACTTCGATGGGTTTTTCCGGCTCCAGATCTGGAGAATGGTAGGGAAGCAATGTGAATAATTCCCCCGGGCGAAATCTGCTGTATCGTACACTTTCCGGTACAAGCATGATGAGCCCTGTATCTTCCAGGAATTGAGCGTAAGGTATTTGTTCTCCAAACGCGATCAATATTTGCTTATGATAGTAGCCGGCTCGTTTGCCATTTCGCGCGAACAGGGCCGATGAGTTAAATACATCTCTTCGAGGCATACCTGTGTTGGGATCCCGGCTAATGCCAAATGCGTTCTGGTTAAAGAAAACCTCTGCATCGAACTGCTTTGCAAGTTCCAGAACCATCTGCTCATATTCCGGCCGATAGCCATAGGGCAACTTTCTTGTTAAAAAATTATCCTGTGTTGTGAAATAGGGCACTGCGGACTCGGGAAGTACCACCAGTCCAATATCCAGATCTTTTTTGGCCGCCTCTTCTTTTGCACGATCGGCCAGCGAAGGAATGGTTTTTACCATTACATCTCGAATTACAGGCCAGGTAACCTCTCGCTCCCCGTACTTTTCCAATGGTGAATTGGGCTGGATGGTAAGAGCGGTGACGTGTGGCAGATCTGACTGCATCGCTTCGATGCTGGATTTCTTGTAGGCTCCAAGAGCCAGCCCGAGAACCGCTACTACTACGATGGGGCTGGCAACTTTCCAACGATAAGCGCTTTTAAACCGATGCCAGTAGATAGAAGTCCAGGGCTTTCCCTGAAGCAGCTTGTAGGATCCATAGGACAGAAACACCAGCAGGAAGCTCAGTCCATGAATACCCACATACTCTGCCAGCTGAGCGAAATAAGGATTACCTGCGATCAGGTTCCCCCAGTACCAGTTGAAGACCTGAGGTAGTAGAAAATCCAGAGAAACGGCAACTGTAGGGATGAGTATCAATGAAGGAAGGCGGAGCTTTCTATATTTATTGCGATTTAAGATTCCCAGGGCCAGCATTAGAAATGGGATCTTGAGGTTTAGCAAGAATGTGTAAGGAATAAAGGTGAAGACGGAAAGATACAGAGGTAATCCGCCATAAACCGTAAAAAGATAGATGGTCCAGTAAAAGCCAAATACGCATAGCCAGAAGGCTGCCATGAAGCCGAACCACAGCAGGCGCTTAACGGAGAGGCTCTGCAATTGTGCCTGGTAGAACAGGATCCAGAGAGCCGGGTAGGTGGTGAGTGGAAAATTGAATGGCTCCAGGGATAATGCGGAGAGAATGCCAAATGCGATGGCAGAAAAAACCATTGATTGAAAGGGGGCTTTCCAGAGCTTATTCATCTATGACTCCCGGTTCTGTGTCCGATGCGAATTCTTTATTTAATCTGATCAAGGAACATGCCTATGGTTACAGGCAGGATCCTATTACACTTGCTTCAGGCAAAACGTCTCATCACTACTTCAATTGCAAGAAGATTACGTTACATCCATCCAGGCTTGCAATGCTATGCGAAAAGATCTATGTAGACTTCTTTGAAAATGGTGGCCTTTCTATACCCCGTGCCATTGGAGGGCTGACTCTTGGAGCAGATCCAATCTCCTATGCTCTCAGTCTGGAGATATTGAAGCGTGGAAATCTTTGCTACCCACTGATTATTCGCAAGGAAGCAAAAGGTCATGGGACCGGAAAGCAGATTGAAGGCGAAGTGGATGCAGTGTCTGGTGCAGAGGTCCTGGCTCTGGATGATGTGATTACCACCGGAGGCAGTACATTGAAAGCGGTGAGGGCCCTGAAAGAGGCAGGGTTTCAGGTAAACAAAGCGCTGTGTATTGTGGACCGCCAGGAAGGAGGCGAAGAGGCCTTGAAAGCAGAAGGCGTTGATTTGCTGAGTTTATTCAAGAAATCAGACTTTATAGAAGAAGGCATGAACCTGGATTGATTTTAGCATCCGGGCCTTTTCGGGAACCTCGTTCGGGAAAAGCGTTCGAGGTGGGGCCTTTTTCCATTTCTTTTTCTTTTCCGGTCATAGAACTGTAATTCTGGATGAAAGGATTGGGATTTCCCTGGATCTTGCGAATCATTTCGTTACGTGCGATTTCAGGACCTTTCGGAGGAAAAGCACGGTTCCACTGCCAGTATTGAGCGCTTTCCTCTGGAGTGAGTTCAATACCATAGGCCGCATCCATATAAAGATAGCTTCGTGCGATAACCCCTTTTGCCGAGTCCGGAGGCTCCGCCACATCATTCGCTGACGAAATCTCCATATCGCAAGTGCCATACTTCCTTTCTTCCCCTTCAATCTCTCCAAAGTTGTAATCCTGTCTATGCCGATTGATTTCCCCTATGGCCGGTCTCAGATTATGCAGGTCCGCTTCCATCGCGCGAAAAAGGCGGTCCGTTTTTCTGCAGCAGCTACGGCCTCCGTAAGGTTTTCCGTTTTCTCTTTGGCAGTAGTTCGATTGCCAGCATGCACGGGAACTACCCAGCCTTGCAGCGGGTACCACATGCTCCCAGTGCACCTTGTACTCGTCTGTCCGTTTCCCGGGGTCTGCCGGCGAAAATGAGCAATCCCCCGCGGCCGATGCGTACTTTCTATTCGGATCAAATTTGCAGCCGCAGTACAGCGTAGGTTCCGGGAGCTGGCGATACACCTCTCTCAAGGTGGAGTTCGCATGGCGGTAATCCCGTATTCTCAGGGGGCGATTGCCGGCGAGCTCTTCATGGCCGATGGATGTTTCCGGCTTCTTTAAAGGATGAGAGCCGCAACCGGACAAAATGAAAGCCAGAAAAGAGCCGAATACAAATACAGTCCATTTCAGTGAAAACGAAGCGATGGCGCCGTGAATGGGATCTCGCGACTTCAAGGAGGGAAGTTGTATTTTGCTATGTTTCATTCTGGTTTTCTATATCGCCTGTGCCGGTGCATTTTTCAATACGAATGAACGTCGATCTGGACAGAAGCGTGGTCGCGTGCCCCCAGGAGAGCGAATGGTATGCGAAAGCAGGATTGCTACGGAAGCACCTGCACTATCGAGATGATTTGCAGAGATGCAATTGCTGAACTCGAACAAAGCCGGATTAACGGCTCTGGCTCTTGCGAGCCTGCTGCTTTTTTGCTTCCAGCCGCGCTTTCGTCTCTTGTTCCAATTTATCAACGTTTCCCAGGAATCGCTTGTAGCTGGATTCATCGGAATTCCCCGCAATCTGGACTCCCAGAAGCAGTTCTCCTGAGGCCATTCTCTTCTGGGACCGGATTTGCCCAAACAATGTTATGGGTGCCTGCATGCGAAAAACTAGATCAAAAGTGAAACCATTCTGACGTGCAAGATAGGTGCGAAGCTCATCATGTGTGATTCTTACCCGAAAGCCTCCCCGGGAGACATTTAAAACCTGCTGCTTTTCTTTGATCATTACTGTATTGGAGCCGCGAATCTTCTCCACCATATCTGCAGAGGCATTGTACAGTCTTTCCAGGGTACCGGCAGAGAACGGCGCTTTTTTGCTCTGTACATGTATATATCCTATGGGAATGGCACTTCGATCGTGGGTCATATAGATTACCGGAACAATTGCCTCGGCTCGAACCTTGTGGTTACGGTACTCGATAATCTTCTGCTGCAGCTTCTGGCCCAGTAACGCCGATGCATCCAGACATCGATCATCTGATGGTCTGTAAGTATGAGGATCCTCGGTATCCGGTATATAGATCGCTTTGCTATGCTTTTTTACCTGGTCCAGCCAGGTGCCTCTCTTTCCAAAGGTGTCGATTCTGACGTTTTCGAAATCCCTCTTCAGAATCTGTTCATATTCACCAAAGCCCACTTTCACCGAAGTGGGAATGGTTAACGTATCTGTATCGATGGTATGTCGGCTTGCCAGGATATTGGTGATATATGCTTGATCGGCGGGCAGGGGAACCCGTAGATTTGAACGCTCTTTTTTTGCGATGGCAGCGCTTACCACCTGAATGCTATATTTATGATCGCCAGAAACCTTCAGTACTTCGCAATGAAGCTCAATGTATCTTCCCAGGATTCGAAATAGCTGGAGTTTCATCTCCGCTTCCAGGGTTACTTTGCGACTTTCCAGAAGGATTCGATTGTTTAAGTCAAACTCATGGACCAGCGCTTCTGCAGGTGGGTCCTGCCCTTTCAGGAACATGGTCCGACCTTTCAGGTGTCGGGCCAGGAGATGTTGTATTTTATCTGCACTGTAGAGGTATTCCAGCTCTCTTTCTTGAACGGACTCAGACATCTATCTCAAGAATTGGATGTATCCCGGTGCCGAGGCAATTCCTTTTTTAGAGAGAGAATGAGCTACTGTATAACATTACAGGTTATTTCTCTTTTCTCATGGGCTGATCTAAAGGCTATTCGGAGGAACACAGATGAGCTTATTCAGTTTTCAGGAATGATAAGCTTCCATTCAGGTCGATCCTCAAACGTTAGTTATAGCCAGCCCTGGACAAAAAGAGAATGATATAGCGCTTCCGCGCTGACATTGAATGCCGGGCTGCTCAAGGAGCAGACATTTCTATCGTTAATTCATTTTTTTGGGCCCCTCAGGACGTTTTTCGCCAGATTTCCGGGGAAACGGGGCCGGATCTGGTCGCACAGACTACAACCGAAGGACATTTGCTGAGTAAAAGCGGGCGGTATGCTTAAAGAGTGAGCATAAATCCCTGATTGAGGCATGTTGCGGGGCTCAATTCCCGGAAAAACCGGAATGGGGGCCAATCTGGCTGGCACGGTTCCTGCACAACAAGGGCAAAACACAGGAGGATAACACCTTGGAAACCAGAAGAAGTGCAATCAAGAAAACCTGGTCCTCTATCCTGATTGGTTCAGTAATGCTTAGCACAGCTACGCTTCAAGCGGAACCCGGCATCGATGTTGATGCTACTGTAGTATCTAGCTACATTTTCCGCGGATCTGATATACATCAGGGTAAGTTTACCCAGGACGGAGAAAAAATCTCCGGCTTTAACATGGCGCCGGCTTTCCAGCCGAGCATCAACTTTAATCTGGACAATGGAATGTTCTTTAACGTATGGACTTCCTTTGCCCTGACCGGACGCGAAGACGTAGATACCGATGGTCTGTATCAAACAGGACCTGGAGCATCTGGCCCTGGCGCAGGAGTTAACGTACTCAGCGCTACTCCGGCCGAGATTGCTGCAGTGACTGGTACCGGTCCTACTGCAGCTCAAATTGCAGCGGGAACCTATCAGATTCCTGGTCTCTACAATGAAGCGAATGGTCTGCGTCGTTTTGACGAAGTAGACTTAACTCTGGGTTACGAAGTTGAAAGCAAGCTGGGAACCATGAGCGGTGGTATTATTGCCTACGTTCTTCCTAACACCACAACCGGTGTTACGGGTGCTGACCAGTTCACTGAATTCTTTGTTGGCTTCTCTCCTGCTATTCTACCTGAAGAGGCTGGAACTATTAGTCTGACCTACTACGCTGAAGTAAACGGCGATGGTAGCGAAGGAACTACTTACAGCTACCTCGGGTATGATTGGGGAACAGATCTCTCCGATAGCATGAGCGTAGGATTCAACTTGGGTGCTGGTTATCAAACTTCAAGCGGTTATCAGAACTGGAGAAACGTGGATGCAGGAATCTCTCTTGGATTCGGCGATTTCTCAATTGGACTGAACGCAGTTTACCGTCCGGACCTGTCCTGGTTCGACAGCGACACAGCAGGTAAAAATGCTCTGGCGTGGGTAAACGGTGGTTCTACCAAATTTGATGGCGCAGTGGCCGATCCTAGCAAAACTGTAGGACTGGCAAACAGCTACTTCAACAGTCTGGTATCAAGCAGCGTGGATCCGTCCGGTAACTGGACTTACACTCCACGTCAAAAGCTTCCGCGAGTTGTATATTACATCTCTGCGGGTTATAGCACGAGCTTCTAATTTAATTTAGAATCTTCCGATCTGTCGCTCTGGCCGCCTTGCAAAAGGCGGCTCTTTTTTTATCATTTTACAGCGCGAAATTTCCACTTTCTGAATAGCTGCGTGGATGAGCGGCTTCGCGGAGGACTCTTTCATCGCCTCCAATTCTATTGAAAAAGAGTCAATCCTGGAGTACCGTCTGCGCCATGCAGCTACGGTTTTTCAGTGACTACCGTACGTCCGTTCCGGGGTAAAGGCTATGGATGCACATCTCAGCCGTTTATGCGAATGGCTTTCTGATTTACGAACTCCAGGATTCCCTCTGAGCCCATTTCGCGACCAAAGCCAGAATCTTTGATACCGCCAAATGGCATTCTAACATCGGAGCGAAGCAAATCGTTCACCGTAATGCTTCCGGTCTCAATCTGCGAAACAAGGGATTCCGCTTTTTCCAGATCCCTGGTCCACAGGCTTCCGCCCAGGCCAAATCGACTTTGATTGGCCAGTTCAATGGCCTCTCTTTCATTTCCTGCCAGGATAACTGCAGCCAGGGGGCCAAAGGTTTCATCCTGCAACGCATTGTTATAGATGGAATCCGAGCGAATCAGAGTGGTCTTGTAGAAGTATCCGGGCCCTTCTTCAGGCTCTCCACCCAATAACAGAGTGGCGCCTTCCTGAATGCTTCTTTGCAGCTGATCATGTAGATCGTCTCGAAGATCTTTCCGGGCCAGAGGACCGATGTCAGTATTCTTATCTGTAGGGGCTCCAACCCTTAGATTCTCCAGGGCTTTCTGAAATGCAGCCAGAAATTCCTCGCCAATGGATTCTTCTACGATGAACCGTTTGGCCGCGATGCAGCTCTGACCCGAGTTTATGCACCTGGCCTGAGCTGCGGTGGATGCCGCCTTTTCCAGGTCTGCATCTTTCAAAACAATGAATGGATCGCTGCCGCCCAGTTCCAGAACGCATTTTTTCAAATGCTGTCCGGCCACAGAGGCTACGGATCGGCCGGCCTCCTCGCTACCGGTAAGGGTCACTCCTCGAATATCCGGATGAGCTACAACCTCTGCCATTCGGGAACCGGAAATCAAGAGCACCTGAAATAGGCCATCTGGAAGACCTGCCTCTTGAAAGATCTCCGCTACTTTTAGCGCAGATCCGGTGACATTGGAGGCATGCTTGAGAATTACAGGATTACCGGCACAGAGAGCGGGTACCGCTGCCCGAAATACCTGCCAGAAAGGAAAGTTCCAGGGCATAATAGCCAGAAGTGGACCCAGAGGATCGTAGCGAACAAAGCTCTTCTTGCTCTCTGTCGGAACTTTTCTAGGAGTCAGAAATGTTGCTGCATTCTCTGCATAGTATCTACACAGGCCGGCGCATTTATTTACCTCGGCCACAGCCTGACTGATGGGCTTTCCCATCTCCGCAGTAATTAGCTGGCCATAAATTTCCGCATTCTTCTCGAGAATGTCCGCCGCCTTCTGGATAGATTGCAGCACCGCTTCATCCGGAGCAGGCCTGGACTTTCGATCCATAAAGCATTGCATGGCCCGGTTCAGAATCGTTTCGATCTGATCGTCGGAATGCGCCTGGTATTCCTGGATCAGTACTTCGGTGGCTGGATTTATGGATTTCAGTGACATTTCTACTCTCAGATTACCGGATTGGTAGCACTGCGACCAGTGTAAAGGGAACCCTGCATCATAGCTCCTGGTTTATATCATTTGTTAAAGATCCACGCAACGAATGCTTAAGATTGGGCTGCGCAAGAAGCCAGTACCAATGTCTCGAACACTGTTAGAAATGCAATCACCCCCCCGGATAATAGACTTTCGGTTAAAACAGTTTACAATGAAGTCTATGGAGGCAGGATTTTGTTACCTGGCTTGCCGATAGGTAGAAACAGGGCATAGCCCCCTTTGCAAGCTCATGGTGTACTCCACAGAGGATGGATTTATGCTTCACACCTATTATTCCGTAGCCGCACTCAATCTTGTTGCCTTCGCAGCATTCTTTAGCGCATTTCTATTCACAATTAAGGGTAAGTCCAGGTTTACCTGGAATCTGGCTATCGCCTTTACCTTTTACACCTGTATGGGAGTGGCCTATTTTCTCTCGGCCGCCTATGACGATCCTATCCTGTCCTTTCATCGCTGGATGACGGTGCTGGGAACTTTCTTTGGCTGTCTGTTTCTGGGACTGTTCTTTCTTTCATTTCCCAGGCCGGTTACCGGCTGGCTGTACTGGCTCTACTTTGGAATCATCGCAGTTCTAAGTGTTCTTCTAACTGCAAACTTCGCCTGGGAAACCCTGGATGCGCCCAGGGTATTCCATTTCGAAGGTCATTACTGGGATTTCGCAGCGGATAAAGCTTCTCTCTTTGTAGCTATCTGGATTCTGGGCTACATCGTTCTGTATACGATTCCATCTATATACAGAATGGTTCGCGAGAAAGGATTGTCCAGGCTGGGAGCCATCGGGATCTACGTTGGTTTCGTATTCGCAGTCATCATTCCCGCCATGGCCAATGCATTGAGTCGTGATGGGGCCATTGATCGAGGACTATTCCAGACTCTATGGGTTACCCTGGGAGTCCTGGGGATGTTCTGGATTCTAATTTTCATTGTTTCCACATCTGGCGAAAAGAGTAATCTTCTTTCGCGAATTTTTGCCATTAGCCTGGCAACTACGCTTCTGGCCATCCAGGCCATTAGCTACCCTGTGTTTGTAGAGAAAGAAAAGGATTTCGATCGCATCTTCTACGAAAGAGCCCAGAGAATCCTTCTGGAAGAAGAGCAGCGTCCCGATGATTTGCTCTATATTAGTCACTATGATTCTGATTCCCGTGCAATCACGGTGGACTACAACCGGATGTCTGAATCACCGGTGCAGGATGCCTGGGATCGGGAATATCTGAATGCTGCATTGAGGCGTCAGGTGGTGGAGTCAAAGGATCCGGAAAGCTTTCTACGAAGAGCCTACCTGGAGAACTATCAGCAGGGTTATATGGCACTGATGATGCGCGATGCGGATCGTCCTCTTCCTGATCTCTGGAGTTCTACCTTAACGGATCGAGCCTATTTCAAGTCCAAGATACGTAAACTACCGGACGATGATTTCCGTACCGGTGTGCTGGCTCTTCTGGCAAAAGACCAGGGAGCCATTGAACCTCTGGCCAGCGTTATGGAGCAGTTCGTAAACGGATCCAAACTTCAGGGTCCGGAATTGAAAGCAGCTGTGCTGGAGTATCTCACTCCCATGTACGGAAAAGGAGAAAGAATCTACAGGACTCTGGAAAATGGTCAGCGAGTGATTTCTTTTCTGGTGTATCGTAAGGGCGGTATTCATGAGGTAGCTTTCGAATACCTCAGTTACAGGCATTTTATCCATCCCCAGGCGGAAAGTTTTATTATCGTGATTCTGGCCATTACAGCCGTGGTGGTTATTGGATATCCGCTCTTTTTCTATACGGCTCTGCTCAAGCCTCTGCACTCGCTTCTTAGCGGTGTCCGCAGAGTGAACGATGGAGATCTGGATGTAGAACTCAAGGTAGGAGTGGAAGATGAGCTGGGCTTTCTATCTCGCAGTTTTAACGACATGGTGACCTCTATTCGAGGGGCGCGAAAAGAGCTTCGGGATTATGCAGATAAGCTAGAAGAGAAGGTCCAGGAGAGAACCAGGGAACTGGAAGAGACGCTAAAGTCTGTGCGCGAACTGAAGCATCAGCAGGATGGGGATTATTTTCTTACTTCTCTTCTCATTAAGCCTCTGGGAACCAATACAGTGCCGGAAGGACCGGTGTCTGTAGACTTTATCCTGAAGCAAAAGAAGTCCTTCGAGTTCAAGCACTGGAAGGAGCGCATTGGTGGGGATCTCTGTGGAGCTCATAGAATCTATTTACATAGCAGGCCGTTCACCTTCTTCTTTAACGTAGATGCTATGGGAAAATCCATGCAGGGTGCCAGTGGCGCTCTGGTGCTGGGATCTGTTATGGAATCCATTATCGAGCGAACCAGGATGTCTCCTGTGGAACGGGATCGCTTCCCTGAAAAATGGCTGAAGAATACATTCATTGAGCTTCATACAGTGTTTGAAAGTTTCGAAGGATCCATGTTGATTTCCGGTATCTTTGGTCTTGTGGATGAGGCTACAGGTCTGGTCTATTTCATCAATGCGGAGCATCCCACAGCAGTGCTTTACCGAAACAAAGGCGCCAGCTTTGTAGAAGAAAAAAACTACTATCGCAAGCTGGGAACCACCGGAGTGGAAGGGGGAATCCACCTGGAAACCCTGCAGATGAAACCGGGGGATGTACTTTTCGTCGGTTCCGATGGAAAGGACGACCTGGTAATGGGCGAAAAAGATGGTCAGCGCATAATTAACGAAGATGAAACAATCTTTCTCAAGCATGTGGAAAAAGCGGAAGGGGATCTGGAAGCTATTTTTCATCTCATTCAAAATACTGGCGAGCTCATGGATGATTTTTCTCTGCTTCGTCTGGGATATCGCGAAGAGGATTGGCCGGCCAAAGCAGCAGTGCTTTCCGGAGAGAACAAAGAAAAATATCTTCAGGCCAAAGAGCTGGAAGCCAATGGGGATCTTCGCGGAGCCCTGGATCTTCTGGAAGCGGTGGCATCGGATGCTCCGGAACTGGACCCGTTGTACCGGAAAATGGCATCTCTGTCGACGAAGCTGGGCGAATACTGGAAGGCCGCAATCTATTCAGAGCGCTACAGTATTCTGAGACCGGAAGATGAAGAAATGATCTTTGCCTCGGCCAGTTTCTATCGCAAAGTAGGGCAGTTTGATAAGGCGGCAGATTTCGCTGAACGACTGAGACTGCGAAAGCCGGAGGATCCGCATGTGCATCTATTTCTGGCAGATATATATATGAGATTGAACAATCTTAAGAGAGCCGAGCGAATGCTGGAAGTAGCCGAGCGACTGGATGAATCGGAAGAAAGAAATGCAAAGATTCGCGCTAAACTCGAGGAGCTGAAATCTACGGCCGGGAAGGCATAATAACTTCTGGAGACAATGAACTCCGGGTTCGAACCCGGAGTTCATTGTCTGGTTGCATTGATTTTTCCCGATCCATGGATTATCTCCACCGCTGGCTATGAAGAGCATCGACTTGTCTACAATTCTAGATTCGTCGCGCTTTCCACAGATGATGTGTGAAATACGCTGCCGGTGCAGCCACAAGTAAGCAGATTCCTGCTTCCCAATAGCTATCCAGTAAGATGTAACCGGGCACCAGCATACCGGATAGAATGGCTATGTTTCCTGACAGCCACAGTGAAGCATCCTGCATGAATTCGCGTCTGGCCCGTGCTGGATGATTTGAATTGGGCCAGAATCCTGTGGGATCTACCTTCTTTTGAAATTGATCCAGCACGGAAGCCGGAGTGGGGGATGTTTTTAGAGTGACAATTATACAGACGATGGCAGACCCCAGAGCAGTAAATGCCAGGCCATGCTCTGCCTGCAATTCTCCCCATCCAAAGCTGGATTGTAACCAGGGATAGATGGAATAGAGAAGAACCGTAAGTAGCAACGATGCCAGCATCCCGGAGATTTCTGTGTAGGCATTGGCTCTCCACCAGATCCATCGTAAAAGCTGAGGCAGTCCCATACCGGCGGCCAGAGCGATGAGGAATTTCCAGGCCTCTTCAATACTTCCAATTCGAGAAGCTACTATTACCGAAATAGCCGCTACGACAAATACTGCCCATCGGCTGGCTCGAACCTGCTTCTTTTGTGAGGCTTCGGGCTTGATAAACCTTAGATAGATATCGTTTACCAGATAGGAGCCGGCCCAGTTAATATGTGTGTCCACAGTGCTCATAAAGGCGGCCATCAGCCCCGCGAAAACGAATCCCAGAAGTCCTGCCGGAAGCACATACTTCATAAGCACCGGATAGCCCATCTCCGGATCCACACAGACCAGGCGAACATCCGAGGCATGGATACTGGCCGCAGATGGTACAGAGTTGGTAATGGGCTGTGCTGAAGCGCAATGAGCGGCCAGAGCATCGCTGGACAGTCCTGAATCGAGAATCGCCAGCGGAAATAGAGCCAGGGTTGCCAGTCCTATGATCACCCAGGGCCAGGTGCGAAGCAGAAAGTTCGCAAATACAAACCACATCGAGCCCTTTGTTGCATCCTCCGGTGTACGAGCAGTATTCATCCTCTGGGCCAGGTAACCGGATCCATCGGAAAAATACTGACTCCACCATTGTATCAGGAAGTATACGGCGAAAAGGCTGATGGTCATGGATGAAAGATCCGGCATTAGCGACAGTTTGGATTCGCCGCCCGCTTCATACTGGGTCTGAATGGAAGCAACTATCTGATCCATGCCGCCTGCATAGTCTACTGCCAGGTAGGCGAAAACGAAGGACCCTACCATGGCCATGGCAAACTGGATCAGATCAGTGAGGATTACGCCTCGAATGCCGCCCAGCATCGAGTATAGAACTACGCCTGCGAATAGAAGTAGTAAAGTGATGGTATGATTTAGATTGGCTACATCGGTATAGCCATCCACGCCAAACATCAGTATAGAGGGCCAGTACTGCAGAAGCGAATCAAACAGGCTGGCAGGCAGGATCTGTTCCCAGTGGATAAAGGGAGTGGTGATCTTGGCCATGGCGCGAAACACCCATCCCAGAATAATGCTGTTCATGATGAGGCTCATGTAGCCTGCCTTGAACAACCTCAGCCAGGAACCGGCTTTGTTTCCGTATCTCAATTCGATGAATTCAATGTCTGTAAGAACTTCCGATCGCCTCCACTTGCGAGCAAAGAAGATTGCGCCTGCCATGTAGGTAAGAGCCCAGCTCCACCAGAACCAGTTACCGGATATCCCGCTCTTTACCGTGATACCGGTGATTGCCAGAGGAGTGTCGGCAGCAAACGTTGTGGCAACCATGGAGGTTCCCAGCCACCACCAGGGAAGGTTACGACCGGCCAGAAAGTAGGACTCCATACTGGAGGATGCCTTCTTGCTAAGTGCAAGACCGGCCAGAATAGCTATAGATACATAGATGGCCAGGATTATCCAGTCCAGAGGAGCAAACATTTTTTCAGATGACGATTGAGCCTGCATCCTGCAATTGATTTTCGTGTCTCGATTCAGGGCAGATCTGATGTTGCTACTGTGCGCTCTATTCTGGGGTGGCACCTTTGTAGCCATTGAACTTGCGGTAGATGAAATGCCTCCCTATCTTATGGTGGCTATTCGATTCGGTGTGGCCTCCATTTGCTTCTTTCCTGCTTTTCTATTTCTGAGGCGCAGATCCGCAAAGGAAGATAGACCAATCCCGGTTCTCGGCTCTGCTGCACGGCCATCGGAACAGGCAAAACTCAGGAACCGCTGGATGGGCCCTCTTGCCGGGCTGACCCTGGGCCTGATCTCTTTCGCCGGCTATGGTTTGCAGACTCAGGGGCTCGTGTATACAACACCGGCCCGCTCAGCCTTTATTACTCAACTGCTGGTGCTTTTCACCTTCCCAATGCAGATTATTTTTCTTCGCAGAAGGGTAACACCCAGCGCCTATGCTGGTCTCATTCTTGTTCTGGCCGGAGCCTTCTTTCTTCTGGGTTCCCCATCCGGAGGACAATGGAACAAAGGGGACTGGCTTACCATTGCCTGCGCCTTCAGTTTCGCATTGTTGATCCTTCTTCTGGATGTGTTTTCCCGTAAATACAGCACCGAGGATTTAACCTTTTATCAGATTCTGGGAACGTCTCTTTTCGCAATTGCTGCTTCTATTTCTGGGCTGGATGAGCCCTATCTGGCCGGGCAAACCAGTGTTCAGTATCTGGGAAGTCATGATTGGAGTATTGGATTACTTACCAGTCTTCTGTATTTGAGCTTACCGGCTACAATCGGAACGGTTCTTCTTCAGGTTCGATTTCAAAAAGAAACATCACCGGCCAGGGCCTCTCTTCTTTATGCCATGGAACCGGTATTTGCAGGACTGTTCGCATTCTTAATCCTGGGGCAGTTCCTGGGCTGGCGCGAAAGCATGGGTGCAGCCCTGATTATTACCGGAGTTATTGTCTCAGAGGTATTTTCTTCGAAAAAGAAAAATGATCAGAAAGCCGCAACTCAGTTCCAGGGCACCCAGAAAGGACAGAGATAGTGTGGTCAGACCATGTTCCATCCATCGTCCCTCTGCTGTGAGCAATACGATCCGCGAAAGCTCCCAGATTCCATCCTGAAGTTGTTCGATCCAGCCGCCCAGGACAGGCGAGCCCAGCAGGAATAGAATAAGAAGTAGATGTAGAAAGTAGGCGCTAACAATCAGTATTTGACGGCCGGGTCTGCGAAATAGTATTAATGCTGAAGCAAGATAGAATACTGATGATATCACAATGATCTGCAGCAAAGCATGGAAGGTCCGGTAGGAAGTGGATTGGGCCAGGCGTGCTATGCTGCGGTTGATGGTGTTTTCCCAGAACGGAATTCGATTGCGAAGATGGGACTGAAATGCTCCGAAGCTGCTATTATTGTCCGGAAAGAATCGATTATTCCAGCCCATCAGGATAGCAGAACCGGACAGTATCCATCCCAGAGACAGATCCGAGGAACTCATGGCAGCCTGTAAACCGGACAGAGTGCGATCCAGCACGGGAAATGCAGATAAAGCCAGCGCAGAAAGAAAAAGGTAGCCCAGGATTTTTCCGGTACGCATGCGAAGGTAAGAAAAAATCATTCCAGGAACACTTAGCTTGAGAGCATTCTTGATATGCGAAACATTGAGCTTCTCGTTTAGAAATCTACCCCCGTTTCGCTTCACAGTCATAGAAAATAGAAGAGGGTTTCGCTTGATTTCCTCCGGATGCAGATCTGCCAGCAGGGATGCGGTCCAGGCCGGATAGATTCTGAGAGGGCAGTCCGGATATACCGTACCTGCAATGAATCGTAGAAAAAATCCTTTGAGCCAGCCATAAGGGTTTCGCATGCGATAATCCACAGCCTGCACTGCGAAATGCTTCTTTCCCATATTCTTTTCTTCCTGGATGAAGCGATCCAGGAGCGGCATGCAAAGCGAAGGGTCTACCGTGCCCCGGGAAAAATCCACAATGACCTTTCTTCCCCTGCTGAATGCCAGACCGGATCTTAGAGCACCATAGGGCCCTGTGGGACGATAATGATCCACCTTGCGAATAGCATCTGCCTGAAGATTCAATGGCGGTGGATCCAGGTGCGAATCTTCCACGTAAACCAGTTGAGCGTCGTCGAATTTTTTTTCTTTTAGAAACGAATCCCAGGAAATGAGCATTCTGGCTGCATCGTTGCGATCCTCCGGCATGAGCATGACCACGCTTATGCCTGTACGACTGGAAAGGGATTGAGAGAATTTCTTCTGTAATACTACGAACAGCCCTTTTCCACGAGGAAAGGATAGAGCAGGAAAGGTGGCGAGTCTGCCGGCACGGAAAATTCGCTGAAACCAGGAGGCGGGAACAGGCAACCCTTCCGAGGTGGGTAGAATCTTCTGACCGGATTTGATAGAGCTGGAAAAAAGGATTCGAAAGCCGGTTCCTTCGCAGGCCTGGCGCAATCCCTTTGCAGTCCAGTGTTCTCTGGAAAGAATCATCACTGCGATTCCGCCGGGAGCCAGAGTTTCCAGCTGCCCGGTAAGCTGCCTGGAATCTCGGGCTGCATCGTCACCATCCAGATAGATGCCATCCAGGCTGGAGGAGGGGGCAAAATCCATGGGGATGGGACTGGTCCGATCAGGAAAAAGTGCAGCCAGTTCCGGTCTGGACGGAGGATAGCCCACCCTTTCGGTCCAGGGTGGCAGAAAGGATTCAATGATTCTTCGGGTGAGCGTTTTTTCCAGACTCATGGTGCTTGTAAGTAGTGTATATATTCGGCTATGGTATTCAAATGCTCGGGCGGGATGTTTTGATAGGCCTGCATACCTGTTCGGCCACCTTCTACTCCAAATTCAATGGAGTTTCGAATTTCTGAAACGGTGGCTCCGTGTCGGTAGCTTGCCGGATTACGAAAGTCCGGTATGTCAAATCGACCGGAGGAGTTAAGAGGTCCATTGCCATCGCCTTTCAATCCATGACAGGCATGACAGTTGTTTTCTATGAACCGGTCAAAGCCTGGTTGATGCTCTTGTGGAATCTGACTGCGCTGTCTCTGCACTTCCGGGTCGGCCAGAGGATCTCCGCAATAGAGAGTAGAAAGAAGCAGAGCCACAGGCCAGGTAGAAGATTTCATGAACCCACAATTAAATTGTATGGGTTTTCGATAAAGCCTTTAAGCGTTTGTAAGAACCTGGCCCCTTCTGCTCCGTCAATCACTCGGTGATCGCAACTGAGTGTCATGGTGATGGTCTTCTCTATAATAATGCTTCCGTCTTTCACCACCGGCTTATCCACAATGCCACCTACAGCCAGAAGCGCTGCCTCCGGTTCATTGATAATGGCGGAGAATTCCTTAATTCCAAACATTCCCAGATTCGAAATCGTGAACGTTCCGTTGGTAAATTCATCCGGTTTCAATTTTCTGGACCGGGCCCGGTTCACCAGGTCAACGGCGCTTCGGGACAGCTGCATGAGGCTTATTTGATCTGCATTTCGCACATAGGGAGTGATGAGTCCTCCATCAATCGCCACTGCGATGCCGATGTCGATGTTACCATGTTCGAGAACATGATCTTCTCGCCATGAGCTGTTCACTACAGGGTGTCTTTGCAGACTCAGAGCCACTGCACGAGTAATTAGATCGTTCAGAGAGAACTTATGGATTTCCTGACCTTCAGATGCCATCGCCGCCAGATCATCGTTCAGGGATTTGCGCAACTTTAGAATGGACTCTGCATTGAATTCTACAGTTAGATAGAAATGAGGAATATTGTTTTTGGCATCGTGAAGCCTGGAAGCGATTACTTTTCGCATATTGGAAAGCTCAACTTTGCGATCAGGCTTGATTTGAAGATTTCCTCCCCCGGTGGGGCGAGTCTTTTGAAACTCGTTTACATCATCTTCGGTGATAGTTCCTCCCCGACCGGTGGGTTCTATTAAGGAAAGATCGAGGTTCTTTTCCTTTGCTATGCGTCTTGCCAGTGGTGTGGCGCGAACGTTTGCCTTGCTTTTCTTAAACAGTATGCGATGAGCGGGTAGTGCAATCAGTCCATTCTGGGCAGGGGCATCCAGGATGGGCTTCTCTGGACTGCTGATGCGAACATCGGCGGAAGGTTTCAGCTTGCTCCTGGGCTGGCTTTCTTTCTTTGCCGCGGATGTCTTTGCTGCATCCGAGTCTGAGGGGCTGGATCCGGAAGACTGGGAATGCCCGGAGGCTTCTGAGTCAGAGGATTCGGAAGAGCCGGAGTCCCCTGAGGATGCTGATTTCGATGCAGAGCTCTCTGTTTCCGATGGTTTCTGGGACTGCCCGGCACTGTCCTCTTCGGCAGGAGCATTCTTTGCCTGCTCCAGGTCTTTCTTCGCTTTTTCCAGGATATCGGAGATTTCTTCACCCATTTCGCCCAGGACTCCCATGGGAGCTCCCACCGGCAGTCGATCTCCTTCTTCTGCCAGAGTAGCCAGCAGGATTCCTGAATCCAGGGCTTCCATCTCCATCACCGCTTTATCTGTTTCTACTTCTGCGATGACATCCCCGGGATCCACCGAATCTCCTTTGCTGATGGTCCAGCGAACGAAGTTCCCTTCGCTCATAGTAGGGCTTAGCTGTGTCAGTTCGATTAGTTTTGCCATTTTAATTCCTCTGGATGAGCTTTGCGAAGACTCAATTCATTAGCTCCTCGACAGCGGCCAGGATTCTGGATGGATTGGGCAGACTGGCTGCTTCCAGGTTTTTCGCATAAGGCATGGGAACGTCTTCCTGGGTGACACGAAGCACCGGAGCCTGCAGATCATAGAAACAGTTCCTTTGAATGATGTCCGAGACATGGGAACCCACAGATGCCCTGGGCCAGGATTCCTCGATGATCAATGCGCGACCGGTCTTTCGCACGGTTTCGTAGATTGCACTTTCATCCATGGGCCGCAGGCTGCGAAGATCCAGAATCTCAGGATCGTAACCGGCTTTCTGAATGTCTTCCAGAGCTTCGAGAGCAAAATGATATCCCCTGGACCAGCAAATGATGCTGAAGTCTTTACCTTCTTTCTTTAGTTCTGCCTGACCAAGCGGAATCAGGAATTCCTCTTCTGGCACTTCGCCGGTGACGTTGTAAAGAACTTCGCCTTCAATAAATACCACGGGATTGTTGTCGCGTATCGAAGTCTTTAATAAACCCAGCGCATCATAAGGTGTGGAAGGAGTCACCACTTTCAGTCCTGGACAATGCAGATACAGCGACTCCAGTGCCTGGGAATGTTGAGCGGCCAGCATGCCGCCTGCTCCTCCTGGCCCCCGAAAGGTTACCGGAATCGGGAACTGTCCGCCGCTCATATAGAACATCTTCGCCGCGTTGTTATAGAGCTGGTCGAACGCTACCAGGGAAAAGTTCCATGTCATGAATTCTATAATCGGCCTCAGGCCGCACATGGCAGCGCCAATGCCAACTCCGGCGAATCCCTGCTCGGAAATGGGAGTATCTACCACTCTCTCCTCGCCAAATTCCTTGAGCAGTCCCTGGGTGGCTTTATAGGCTCCTTCATAATAACCTACCTCTTCGCCCATCAAAAATACATCTTTGTCGCGCTGCATTTCCTCAAAGATTGCCCGGCGAATGGCTTCCCTGTAGCTGATTTTGGTTTTTCCCATGATAACTGCCTTTTGTGAATAGCTGCTCTTTTACTCTAGGTTATTGTTCTTGATCGAAAATGTCTGTTTATGCGTCTGCCTATGCGGTCCGTGTCTTCTCCGCGTAATCAGGGCGCATAAATGTCTGTATAAAGATCGGAAGGCGGTGGTACTTCGGATTTCTCGGCAAATTCCAGCGCCTGTTCCAGGGTATGACTTACTTCGGATTCCATTCTGGCCAGATCCTTTTCCGGCACTCCACTTTCCATAAGGGTATCGTAGGCGCGACGCAGAGGATCCATCTTTTTGTAGGTCTCTACTTCATCTTTGGTTCTGTATTTCGCAGGATCCGACATGCTATGCCCGCGAAAACGATAGGTGCTGATTTCCAGAAGAGCAGGGCCTTCGCCGGCTCGGGCCGCATCCACATATTTCTTTACCTTTTGTTCTACATCCAGGACATCGCCGCCGCTGAAGTGATCTCGAGGCATATCGTAGGCTACAGCTCGAATACTGACATCGGCCACCGACAGTGAGCGATACTCCGGAGTGCCCATAGAGTAGTGGTTGTTTTCGCATATGAAAATTACCGGAAGATTCCAGAGGCTGGCCAGATTCAATCCTTCATGAAAAGCGCCAATGTTAGCGGCTCCTTCACCAAAGAAACAGATGCATACATTATCTTTTTTACGATAACGTATGGACCAGCCAATTCCGGAAGCCAGAGCCACATGCCCGCCTACAATTCCGTGGCCTCCCATAAAATTCTTCTCTTTGCTGAAAAAGTGCATGGATCCGCCTTTACCCTGGACAATGCCGGTTTTCTTTCCCAGCAATTCTGCCAGCAATGCAGCGGGATCCAGTCCTCTCTGCAATGCATGTCCATGATCCCTGTACGTGCTCACAACATAGTCATCTTCCCTCAGTGCATTCAGGGCACCCACACCCACAGCTTCCTGACCAATGTAAAGATGGCAGAAGCCGCCGAACTTTCCCTGGGCATAAGCTTTGGCCGCAGTTTCCTCAAAACGACGGATCATTAACATTTCTCCGTACATCTTGAGCAGTAGATCCCGGTCATTGCCCTGGACTTTCTTGATGGGTATTTCTTCTGGTAGGGGGATGGAGTGGCTGCGCTCTTTCACGTTTCTGAGTAGAACACCCTGGCCTGTCGTGGGCAAGCGGATTTTTCTGCATTCCCGGGAAGTCATCCATGATTGTCTTTACATGAGCAATCACCGATGGAATTGGATAAGATTGGGTGCACTGCACATCGGAACGAAGTTATGATGCCAAAGAATAGAAGAAATCAGTGGAAACAATTGCTCCAGACCAGCGAAACGATGGGTTATGAATCCTCGGTAGCGTTCTCAAGAAAGGATGCATTGCCAGGTATGCAGAAGAGAATCCTTACATTGCTTTTCATCGTCTCTGTCGGCGTTGCCTGTAGCCCTGCAGGTTCGGATCCGACGAATGGAGCCTCCGAAGCGGAGCTTTATGGAAATACCCAGCCTCATCTATATCTTTCCGGGCAGTTTGATCCTTACTCACATGTAGGCTTTACAACTCTGGAAAAGGCGGGCATACCTGCTTCCAGGAAAGGGATGGTCTTAAGAAAGGAGACCACCGAGGCCCTCAAGAAGATGCTTTTTCGCTTCAAGAAGGATCATCCCAATATTCGATTCTGGGTTCAGAGTGCTACAAGACCATTCAACTCGCAAAAAGGAATCTGGGAAGCGAAGTGGAACGGTCAGCGCAAAGTATCGGGGATGGACCTGCGAACCATTAAGGACCCATTGAAGCGAGCCCGAATGATCCTGGAATACTCCAGTATGCCCGGAACATCTCGTCATCACTGGGGCACTGACTTTGACATTAACAGTTTGAATCCTGCGTACTATCGCAGCGGCACAGGAAAGATCATCTACGAATGGATGCTGGCCAATGCACCTGACTTTGGTTTCTGCCTGGTTTACACCGAAGGAAGGGATGGCGGATATCAATGGGAGCCCTGGCACTGGTCCTACAGACCGCTTTCTGCTCCCATGCTTCGAGACTGGAATCGGCTTTATGATGCGAACAAGATTCGTACAAACTTTTCCGGTTCGGATGCAGCTTTTCATCTGGCTCCGGAATATGTAAATACCATTGGCGCTGCCTGTAAGTAATCAATAACGTCGCGGTCGGGCTACTCCTGCAGTGCCAGAGATCCGTAGTTCCAGAGTTCCGTAGTCCTGAAGTCCTATTCCATTTCAAGTTTTCGCTTGATGGATGCCGCTACATCAGCCCGGACTTTGGACATATCCAGATGTTTGCCCGGGCACTGAGTATTCTGGAGCTCTCCATGTCCTACGATGCGTTCCGGTGGAATGTTGTATCGCATGGAAAGATTGGTTAAAAGTTGAATCAAAGCTTCGTACTGAAGTGGATGTACATCGTGGTTTTCGAAGTTACCTACCAGGGCTACAGCAATTCCAAGATAATTTACATAAGAAATTCGCGTACTGTAATTCAGGGTGCGCTTCTCCCATAGTCCGCTCACTTCAATCTGGCCGATGGAGGTATTCATACTTCCATTGTTTATCAAGAAATGGTATGCGATATCCGGCCAGCCATGCTTCTTCTTATGGAGTGCCCGATAATACTCCAGGTTTCCGGAATCGCCAGCGGTATGATGAACGACTATAAATCGCCATCGCATTTCCCTCCACATGTAGTCCCCCAGTAAGTACAGAAAGAATACAGCACTGGCAATCAATAGGAACTTGAGCCAGGGGCGACGCTTCTGTGGAATAGGCTCCGGGGGCTGAGGATTGAACCCACGAGTTTTCTGAAATATCCTGGAACTCATGTATCGGTGATATGTTGGAAATGTAATTCTCTCAGAAAAGTGTTTTCTCCTGGAGAATCAGAAAATCCTTCAAGGTTATAGCGTCTATTCTGGATCCGCCAGACGAAACGATAGAATTTTGCCGTACTGGATTTGCAAGTTGAAGCTCTTTTCCAGAGGGCTACTCAGTAGTAGTTCCAGAAAGCAGCGAACCACTCCTCCATGGGTGACTACAATTACATGAGGATTGGTCTGTGAATTCCGGTCAGGCTGAGTTTTCTCAGGCTTCTGGTGAAGCATATTCCAGTAGAAGTGCTTCACTCGCGAATGGAGTTGAAGGTAGCTCTCACCTCCGGGAGGGGCTACATGGGCCAGATCTGCCATCCAGTGCGAAAGCTCTGCTTGCGGGATTTCGTTGTAGTTTCTGCATTCCCACTCTCCAAAGTTAAGCTCCATAAGATTCGAATCCAGCTGCAACTGCAGATCCGACCTTGCATATCGCCCCACCAGGAAGTCTCCCAGGATCCGGCAACGTTTGAGAGGACTGGACCAGATGGCTGCGGGTGATGGACAGATCTTCTGAAGTTCAATGAATATCTGATCGAATTGATCTTCAAAACCGGCTTCAAGATCCAGATCGCTCTGACCGTAACACATTCCGGTAGGTGCCACGGTCTTTGTGTGACGAATCAGATGTAGTTCCATGACATGGCCGCCGTCAGATAGATGCTAACCTCTGTTAGTTGCTGCAACGCTCCCAGAGTGTCGCCTGTATAGCCTCCCAGCCATTTCTGGATGAGGCGAATCCAGTAGAAAGTCATGACCAGAGCAGGAAAGAATCCCAGGATCAGAAGCGGGCGATCATAAAGTATCAGCGCAGAAAATACGAGCGCTGCCAGACCGATGATCCTATATCCCCGGGGAAGGCGAGTGCTTGCCATGGGTTTGGATTTGCTCATGGCGGATGAGCTTGCATTTCGCATGAAATCTACCAGCGAAGAGGCCAGGTAGCGACTGGCCGTATGGGCGAATATTAAGATAAGTGCGAAATCTACGCTACTTTGAGAGGCAATGGAATAACTGGCTGCAAATTTAAAAGCCAGTATGAAGATCAACGCCACAGTTCCAAAGGTGCCAATCCGGCTATCTTTCATTATTTCCAGAATTCGATCCCGACTCCAACCGCCGCCCAGAGCATCCGTGGAATCCGCCAGCCCGTCTTCATGAAATGCTCCTGTGATCCAGATGGATGCTAGCATTGAAAACAGAACAGCAATAGAAGGATGCCAGAAGATCGCACTAGCTAGAAAGATAAGAGCGCAGAACGATCCTACCAGAACACCAATCCAGGGAAAATAGGCTCTGGATAGCTGCAGTTTTTCCGGGTTATGGTCTACTTGAAAGGGAAGAGGAATCCTGGTATAGAAAGTCCAGGCGATGCATAGCAGATTCAAATGATGCTTGAGCCAGTTTAGCACGATACTTATCTCTTATCTTCAATGAAGGGCTACGATTCGTCGGAAGCCTACTTTCGCGGGAATAAACCCTGGATCCTGAGCCAAAGATCTTCGAAGGGCTTTAGCTGTATCTCCTCCGGAAACCCCGGTGCATGGAATGCTGGTGCCCTTGACCTGTAACCCTGAAATCTATCCCTGGCTGGAGCTCGAGACGCCTGCACTTTCAAAACTGGCCATTTCATTCAGAAAGGCCACAGCGCTTCGCACAATCGGATAGGCCAGCGCACATCCAGTGGCTTCACCCAATCTCATTTCCAAATCCAGCAGTGGTTCGGCTCCCAGTATTTTCAGCAAATGTGCATGTCCCTTTTCCCGGGACTTATGGCAGAACACAGCAGAAGAGAGAATTTCTGGATTTCGCCGGTACGCAATGAGAAAGGCTGCACCAGATATGAAACCATCGATCAAAAGAAGCATCCCCTGTTCGTAGGCTTCGGTCATGGCTGCACTCATCTGTGCGATTTCAAAACCTCCGAAGGCAAGGAGCACTTCCAGAGGATCGGATACGTCCGGCCTTCGAGCTCTGGCTTTCTGCAGAATCTTGAGTTTTTCCAGCTGACCGTCTTCTTCCAGGCCGGTGCCAGCACCCACGCAGTCCTTCAGTGTCAGATCGCTCAGACAATGTAGTATGAGGCTGGCGCTGGAAGTGTTTCCAATGCCCATTTCCCCAAAACCAATGACGTTGCTTCCTCGCATGCGCAGCCGATGGATCAATGCAATGGCCTGCTCTTCGCAGAACTTCCATTGATCGGAACTGATGGCATCTTCCACGGTGTAGTCGGCGGTGCCTTCGCCTGCACGCATAGAAAGTAAATTTGGATGATTGATGGCCGGACCCGCAATTCCGCAATCAGCGACAAGGAGTTCCATCCCTGCGTGACGTGCGAATACGTTGATGGCCGCACCTCCATTCAGGAAGTTTTGCACCATCTGGGCGGTGACTTCTCTGGGAAAGGCGCTGATGCTATGAACGGAAGCACCGTGGTCTGCCGCGAACACTACGATGGTGGGTCGATTCAAAAAAGGCGTAGTAGTTCTTTGAAGCTTTGCGATCTGGAAGGCCAGTTTTTCCAGTTGTCCCAGGGAACCCGGAGGCTTGGTTTTTCCATCAATGCAGGCCTGAATTTGCAGGCAGAGCTCATCCTCAGAAACGGAGGAAAGGGAATCCAGTTCTTTTCCTTCCGGTTGATTCAAGATCTCTCCGGTGGCATCGCTGCGAGAGTTCATACAGTATCTCTCTGCATCATTGCGCGCACCGGTAAAACTGTAAACAGGCACCGGACCATGGGCCCGGCCACCTGTAGTTGGTCAAACTCAACAATGAAATCAAGCAGCCGAAACCACTGTTTCCCGGTTACTATAGATCTGAACCATGCGAACGGCTCCCAGAAGAACACCTGAATAGATCAGATCTCCGGCCAGGGTATTCCAGAAGAATGGAATGGCATTGATGTAGCACAGTGCCAGGCCAGAAAAGCTATGAGCATACATTCCGCTAAATGCGAAAACTGCAAGGTTGGAAATAGCAAAAAATGCAATGGAAGATCCAAGGCTGGCTACAGGCACTCCTGTAAAAAAGCTTTTGTTATCTCGATTTCGCAGCATTCCGCCTGCAAATACTGACATCATCAATCCGCCATATACGGCCAGGCGAAGCTCCATGCTTTCAATTCCAATCAGTAGATCGCTGATCAGCATGGCTACCATGACGATGGAAAGTCCCCATTTACGGCTGGCGAAGATGTATCCACCCATCATGCCCAGGGCTGCGATGGGAGCGAAGTTTGCAGGATGGGGTGCAATTCTGGCTACTACTGCAAAGCCAATCATTCCTGCGATAAGCAGTGCATTTAATGCAATTTGTTTCTTATTTGTTTCCATGTTTTTCTCCTCAATTATTTCTGAATCGAAGCTGATTATTCCGCAGCTTCTTCCGGATTGGCTGCAGATTCACCGCAGCTTTTTCTGTTTTCGTATGTAAGATAGCACCAGCGAACACTGTCTCCGTTCTTAACTTTCATGGAGCCCACACCCAGGTTGGCCATTTTTCCATTAACTGCATAGATCCAGTATTTGCCTTTCGCGTCATCACTGGAGGGGGCAACGCCCTGGATGGTGGTGATCAGCGCTTTCTCTCCATCTCCTTCTTTCTTGAACGTAAGTAGATTTTCGTCACTGGCTTTCTGCATTAGATCCAGTACAGTGCCTTCAATCTTAACGCTTGCTTCGATGGGAGCAGCATCCGGAAGTTCCACCCGAAGGCTCACTCCGTCGGCTCCAGTAATTTCCGATTTCTGGGGCTCCTGGCCACAGGCTACTATGGCAGTAGCCAGAATGATAGTTAGTGCAATTTGTTTCATCATGTTCACTCTCCGTGCAATGGTTTTTCTATTCGCTGTCATTTCAATCTATTCCTGTGCCTATTTCCCGGGATTCATGCTCCTGACGCTTTCTATCGATTGGTGACGCTCCTGGCCACCACTCCATCTATGTCTGCTTTCTGATCAAAGGAATCCGAAGCCAGAGGATAGGAGCTATTGTTTCGAGAATAAGCAGTGGTAAGTCGGATGTAAACAAAACCAGAGCTGCGAATACTGTCCCTTAAGGTAGTGTTACAGCCACTACCGGAATTTCCAAAGCTGGAGGAATCCAGATCAAATCCATCGCCACCGCCTTTTAGATGGGTGCCGTAGCCATCTGTGGTTTCCGTAAACAGGTCTGCAGCCGTCAGGGAATTTGCATCGCTCTGTTTAAAAACTACCGGTGTGATGCCAGCCAGATCCGAGTAGTTCGCCGGGTTCCTGAGATCTGTTGCGCTAGAACTTCCGCTGTAGGTTGGATTCCAGCCGCACCAGTTATTACCATCGATGGATACCTCTACTATCACTGGCTCCAGGAATCGGCTGTTGGGATTCGTTCCATGCAGAAATGCATTCTCGTATACCACAAAGTCGATGCCAGTTGCATTCGTTACCCTTTTGCCCGTCCATTCCAGCACAATGCAGGTTTCTCCGCTTTCGCATTCGCTGGAGCTGCCCGTAGAATAGACGTCGGTAGAACCGGTGGTCCATCCGCCACCACAGATCTTGTTTGTAGCTTTCGTGGGATCTCCAAACACCCCTGCATCCAATGCAGCATTCACCGAATTATCCGCAAGATAGGCACCGGAAGCAAAAGGCCATTGCTCCAGGCAGGCCTGAGCACCGGAGCCTCCCGACGGTATGGCAGCCGCCAGAAGAGCGGAGTTGTCACCGCCCCCTGTAGGGGTACAGGAGGTGGTAACTCCGATGAGAATTCCTATACACAGAAGGAATCGTGTGAATGTTGCAAATGAGATTCTCATTCTTTGCGGTCCATTCTGGTCCGGAAACAGACAAAATCTCCTTCCATTGGAGTTTTGCCTATTCATATCTCTTTGAGCGAAATTGCGTAACATGGTGCTTACAAGGATCTATTGATTTGACACTTGCTCCAGGCGACTCCAGGAAGATCCACCGCACCCGCTCGATTCAGGTGTACTACGATCAGTATTATCTGCAACTTCCTTGGCGGCAGCGATTGAATCTTTCGCATCAAAAATTGTACATGTCCAGTAAACTTCCTTTCCGTTGAATGTGCTCTTAAAGAATAGGCCCTTAAAATACTTTCCCTTAAAACTATCGCCTGAATAGCATGCACCGTTATTCGGAGGATTTTGGCTGATGAAGGTACCTTCTGTATTGTTGAAGCTAACTAGCCGCACACATGTACTATATCCCGAACCATCCGTGAGCCATATTCCAGTGGCATCGCTTTCAGCAGAAATGGTCTCCACGGAATTGGCCGAAGCCCCACTTCCGGTAAAGCCATTCCAAACTCCGTTCAGTGCGAATTCACCGGCATTCTCGAGTATGACACCTGTCAGCAACCCTTGTAGCAAAGCGTCCTGCTCGGCTTCGGAGGAATCTTCCTGAAGGCCAATCAGATTGCAGTTAGTAATTAAAGTGGCAGCCATAATCAGGGCCACCGGTGTTGAAAAACGTTTCATTGTTTTCTCCCGTTTTAGTTTAGTCCCGGGAGATTCAAGGATCGGCGCCTGATCAGAGAATGCCCCGGTACTTTCCTCCGGGGCCCCTCAAGCGCGAATGCGTTTTGAGATGCAGTAGCCGTATTTCGCGCCGGCCTGGCTGCAGGGAAGATCTGGCTAAGGTCCGGTATACGTTGGACCATCACAGTTGCGCGTCAGCAGGGGATTTGCACCCCTTTCCTCCCAGAAGAAAGACAATGTCAGTATTTTTGTGCGGGACGAAATGTCAAGGCTTCTAGAGAGCCCAATCAAGCCTGTGCAGGCTCAGCGCTACGTAGAGTATTTTCTGAAGGCGATTAGATCGAATGTACTGAGAGTAGTGCAGGCTACGGGTCAAATCGCCTTGAAAGATAAACATCACAAGAGTAACTGTACCATTACTTCGGAAGTGGAGCCCTCACCATCTGTCCGTCGGTGAGCGAGCCACTAGCTATCCGGCCAATCTCTGAGGGGCAATTGTTCCATGATTTCCATGCGTTCGGAATCGGACAGGGAGATCCATCCAACGATCTCCTCCACGCTTCTCTTGCAGGCTATGCAATGGCTGCGATCCTGGGACAGTTCGCATTGGTGTTTGCAAGGAGACAATGGCCGCCCGGATTGCATAGTGCATGATGATACCCCGGCGACTTTGTGGCGAACAAAAAAGGACGATTCGTATTAAAAAATATTAAGTATTCTGTCCCTGGACAAAAGCGGAAGCGGCCGCCGAAAGCTTTTAAAAAGCGAAGTAGATAAACGTGGTCTGATCCAGCACAGCCAGTTGCGTAAGAATGACCAGAACTATGGGCAATGCCAGATTCTCGGCCCACCGCGGCAACGGTATACGTAACTGGTTTCCGGAGAAGTAGCGCTTGCCCAGCCAATGACCTGCAATCATGGCAAGTAAAACCAGAAAGACCGTGCGATAATGCGTGGGCCGGATGTCCATGGCCATACTTCCTTCCAGGGCCATCAATCGCTTAAAGATAGGCCATGCATTTCCAATGTCCTCTACGCGAAACAGAACTGTGTTGAAGATGGTCACAAACAGAATCTGATATAGCCACCCTGCAAGCTTCCATGCATTGCGCGGGATGGAGCCCAGGTTTTCTAATTTTTCTGCCAGAGGATCAATCCATGGCTTCAGGAATGCTTCTGCAACCATAGCCAGTCCATGAGTCACCCCCCAGAGAACATAGGTCCATGCAGCCCCATGCCAGAGCCCGGATGTTGCCATAACTGCGAATATGTTGACTTTGTGGCGAGCAGGTCCCACGCGATTGCCACCTAGAGGGATATAGAGGTAATCGCGAAACCAGCGGGAAAGCGAAATGTGCCATCTTTGCCAGTGTTCGGAAATGGATTTACTGAGATAGGGCAGGCGAAAGTTTTCCGGTAGCTGGAAGCCCAGCAGCCGGGCCGAGCCGATGGCCATATCGGAATAACCGGAAAAGTCCAGATAAAGCTGCATGGTAAAGGCGATGGCTCCCAGCCAGTGTGCAAAGAATCCGTAGGAAAGCGGATCGCTGTGGATCATATCTGCGTAGGGAGCCGCACTATCTGCCAGAACACTTTTTTTGATAAATCCAAGTAGAAAAATTCTACAGCCTTCGCGCAGGTCCTGGCTATTGATGCGAGGAAAGGAAGAAAGCTGCGGTAAAAATTCTCGGGCGGTTACAATGGGACCTGCTACAAGCTGCGGAAAAAAGGAAACGAACAATGCGAATCGCAAAAAAGATCTTTCTACCGGTATGACCTTGCGAAACACATCGATGGTATAGCTCATAGACTGAAAAGTGAAAAAGCTAATTCCCACCGGAAGAATGATGCGAAACAGAAGCTGATGTTGCTCGGGCGGTCCAAAGTTCGGGTCCACCGCAGACATGAGCGCATGAAAGGAATCGACGAAGAAATGAAAGTATTTAAATGTTGCCAGAGAGCCCAGGTTAACCAGCAGACTCAGGGTTAAACCCAATCGAGCTTTTCGCAAGAAAGGAGCGGCCTCCTCTTCGCCCAGTGCATCCGCGAAGCGTTGTTGTCTTGCAATGTAGATTCCGGCCCAGTAATCTACAAATGTAGAAAATAGAATAAGCAGCCCAAAGCGCCAGTCCCAGGACATGTAAAACATGTAGGATGCCAGCAGCAGAAAAGAAAATAGCACCAGCTTGCGTCTGGATTCCCCGGGAATGCGAGCGATGACGTACCACTGGATGAGAAATACCAGAGCAAAGAAAAATACGAATATTCCACTGGAGAATATCAATCTGGCTGACTCCTGTGGGAATCTTCCCCTGGATTGCGCCGGGAATCAGAGCGATCCCCAGCATTAAAATCGCTGGCATCCTGAATTCGATTCTGAGGACCCGAATCCAGATTTTCGGGCCCGGAGTGGGTGCTTTCTTCGACTGCGGTTGATTCGCTGGAAACAGGATTCTCTTGCGAAATTGAAATTCCGCTATTCAATTGGGGCGAAAGATCCTGGGCCGTATGATCTTCCGTATAATCCCCGGTGATTGCGCCGCTGAGGGCAGCAGAAATCTTTTCTGTTGCTAAATGCATGGAAGGCATGTTGCGAAAGTAGAGATAGATTCCACCTGCAAGCATGGCACATCCGCCCAGGATAAACCATGCCGGCAGAAATTCTCCTGGTTCGACGGCCTCCGGCAATCCAGGAACGTAGCCGTACATGGAGGCTACTGCGAACAGGTTCGTGACGCTATGGACCCATATTGTCATCCATCCGAATCGGCAATACACCGCCATATATCCCAGAAGGATGCCCAATGGCCATGCATAGCTAAACTGGTAGGGATTTCCATGGACCAGGCCAAATAGAAATCCCTGAAGCACCACAGCAATATGCAGGTTCATTCCATTCTTGAGCATCCCTCGGAGCATGAAGCCCCGAAATACCGTTTCCTCACAGAAAGGGCCAATAAGTCCTACGGTAATGATGGCTCCGGCAATATCCAGCCAGTGGCCAGTGGGGGAGAACATACTCATCAGTGCATCATAGAGCTCATAGTTGGGATACAGCCGAAAGGATAAGGCTTCCAGAATGGCCGCGGCTCCCTGGGATCCCACGGGAATCAAAAAAAAGACCGCTGCAAGAATGAGGATTCTGGAATCTGAATCTGCTTTCTCTAGATCGGTGCCGGCCTTCCAGGAAAGTCCACCATTCTGGCGCCCTGGATAGATAAATACGGCCACTGTGGCCACAATGAAGGGAACGGCCAACAGCAACTTGAAGCCGGACCCTGGAGGAATTTCCAGCGCTTTCAGAGGTGGAATGGAGATCAAAAATTCCCAGAGCTGATTCAGCAGCCCGGTGGCCACTCCTGCCAGCAGCATGACCAGCAGAAAGATAAGAACGATGTAAAGGGGCTGGCCGTAGCGCTTCAGGGCGGAAGAAACCATTGGCATCAGAGATCCGGCCGTGCTTTTCTCTGTCGAGTGTTTCCCGGTGCCTTGAAAAGGATGTTGCCAATTCAGCGTACGCGATGCTTCTCGGACCTATCTATGATATGTGTTCACCGGTTGAATAAGACCGAACTCTACATAAATCACCGAATTATCGAGACCGTGGAATCCCATCCGGATACTGTAATTACTCTTACAAATGAGAGAAAATATATTGTACGCGAGAGCCCGGAAGAAATCGCGGAGAAAATTGCGGACTTTGAGAGAAAAATTTTTGAAAAAGCGCTGTACGGGAGGGCCGATACAGGTTCATAAGCAGGGTAGCAGATGGATTTAGCAACGATTGGTGGTCTAGTTATTGGTTTCGGTCTGGTTCTATTTGGAACTCTGGTGGCCGGACTTTCTCCTCTGGACATTTTTGACCTTCCTTCTGTCTTTATTACTATTGGTGGTGGTCTTTCGGCCTCAGTTGTAGCCAGTCCGCTGTCCCGTTTGCTCAACTTCACCAAGTTTACTCGATTTGCTATTTTTCCCCGTCAGACCGATGTAGGTCAGCTTATCCTTACTCTGGTAAGCTTTTCGGAACGGGCACGTCGGGAAGGTCTGCTTTCCCTGGAAGATGACCTGGTTAGTCTGGAAGAGCCCTTTCTGCGAAAAGGGATTCAGCTGGTGGTGGATGGAACGGATCCGGAACTGGTGCGCAATATTCTGGATACCGATATGCAGAATATCCATAATCGCCACCAGGAAGGGATTAAACTCTGGAATGACCTGGGATTCTTTCTTCCTGCCTTTGGTATGATTGGAACCCTGATTGGTCTGGTGCAAATGCTGAAAAACCTGGGGGCCGGGGATCCATCCGCCATTGGTGCTGGTATGGCGGCGGCCTTGATTACTACCCTGTACGGATCCCTGGCTGCGAACCTGGTGGCCATTCCCATGAGTAGAAAACTGGCTCTGCGAGATGCAGACGAAATGATGATCAAAGCAATTATGATTGAAGGTATTTTGAGCATCCAGTCCGGAGATAACCCCAGGATTGTAAAAGACAAGCTCAGCTCCTTCCTTCCACCCGCTGAGCGTGCGGCCCTGGATGAAAGCACCGCTGGAGCATAATGGTCGGAGTGCAGCATGGGTGCTGGCATTGGACCGGGATCGATCTAAAAGGACCCGGATGGACCTGCTTTCGCTCTGCAATAGCCGGTCCATTTGATTCGGGCTGCTGGCCTGCGATAGCCCAAAAATAAGGCAAAACTATGGCGAAGAAAGATAACTGTCCTCCCTGCGAAGAAGGCTCCCCGGCATGGATGACTACCTACGGGGATATGGTGACTCTGCTCCTGTGCTTCTTCGTAATGCTTTTTGCCACGGGTAAGGCCACGCCCCAGGAAATTCAGCTAATCCTTTCTGCCTTTTCCAACAGTATGGGTTTCTTTGAAGGCGGTCAGACCCTTTCCAAAGGTCGACTGGAAGAGATGGGCATGAATCTGGAAAGCCTGCCGTCCCAGACTAAAGGAAAGTCCCTGGCTCGAAGTAGAACCCAGGCACAGACTATATTCAAACCAGAGATTCAGGCCAAAAAGGTTCGCATTACCGAAGATGAACGAGGACTGGTCATTTCTCTGCTGGGCGCTGACTATTTCGAAGAAGGAAGCGCACAGAGAACGCCGGAACTGGAAAAAGCCCTTATTAAAGCTGCTTCTCTTCTCAAGACAGTGGATCGATTCGCACGCATTGAAGGACATGCAGCGGCCGGCGAAGAAGCGCGACTCAGTCCTGACGAAGACAGCCCCAGAAGAGAAAGAACCTACGCAAACGCCTGGGATCTTGCCGGGGCCCGCTCCATCAATTCAGCTACCTTTCTCCAGGCCCAGGGTGTGCCTCCGGCCTTGATGCAGGTGATCAGCTACGGATCCTACCGACCGCTGGCTCTGGAAGGGGATCAGGGCACTCCGGAAGCAGCGGCCCATAACCGCAGGATCGATATTGTAATTCTACCATATGAAAGTGCCAATAGAGAGTCCGGAGAATCCAATTACCGCATGCCCGAAACCCGCCTTCCCGATGAGGAATACACAGGACCGGAGCAGTAGTGCCGGAAGGGATCGGAAAAGCTCGGCCGTAACGGCCGTAAGCTGATTCAATCGGAATCCGCCGGGGCTACTGTTGCCACCGGGACATAAAAAAAATGGCAACAATTCTAAGGATTGTTCCGATCTGAATTAGTAGGAGTTTTTCATGGCAGATGATGAGCTGTTAGAAGAAGGCGAAGAGGAAGGTGGTGAGTATCAGCCACAGGCAGCCTCTGGCTTAAACAGGATCGTAAAGATACTGATCTATGTTGCTATTGCAGTGGCAGGGATGCTTCTTATGGCTTTTATCGCCTATTTCGTGGGAAAGGAAGCTGCCTCCGAGCAATTCAAGGAAGTATCTTCTATCGCTGTGGTTAAACCACCTCCTCCTCTGGAAAACTTCAACTTTACCGAAGAATTTCGCGTAAACACTGCCGACCAGGGAGAAGCTCACTTTATCAAAATGAAGATGAGTCTTGGCTTCGAGCAGGGAAACAAGGCACTGTCCGCCGAACTGGCTCAGCGTACTCCTCAGCTTCGAGATACCATAATCCTGATTCTTTCCGGCAAGACCAAAGCGGATCTATCCACCGCACGAGACAAAGTGGAACTGCGCGAAGAACTTAAAGCATCCATCAATCATTTACTTTCCGAAGGCAAAGTGAAGGATGTTTATTTCACAGAATTCATTGTGAACTGATCTTCAAAGCCCTGGTGCGATACATCTGGCTTTGTAGCATTGAGCCGGGATGCGCGGACACTTGCGAATACAGCAAAAAGCAATCAGGCGATGTTAAACTGATCGCAGAATACCTGCGATGCCCCTTTGCGACTGCTCAGAAGCTTCTTTCCTATCTTTCCCTGTCTTTTGCGAAACATGGATTCATCCGTAAGGCGAAACATGATTTCCTTGAGTAGCCGGGTGCTGGGGGCTACAAACAGAGCCCCTGCCTGACGAAGATCCACTGCTATGGGACTGGATTCAATCCTGGGTCCGGTAACAATGGGAATTCCCAGAGCGGCGGCTTCAGCTGTGTTATGCACTCGATTATGGTATGCTCCGCCAATATAGCAGAATTGAGCCAGCGCATAGGCATGGGCCAAAAGACCCAGACAATTCATAATTAAGATCCGATTTTCGCTTTTACCTGGCTCATGCACCGGCAGATGCTGATTTTCCGAATCCGGCACAAATAGATCTGCCTGTAATTCTTCTTTTGCCAGGTTATGCGAAAGCTCCGCCACTCGATGGGAATCTATATGATGGGGAAATATCCAGACCTTCCATCCATGGAATCGATCCAGCCATTCAGAAAGCACAGGAAATACCATTTCATCGCAGGCTTTATAGGTAGAGGCCAGGATCAAAATCTGTTCTTTCTTTCTCTTCTTGCCGGCTTTCGTTTTCGCTGGCGGCCTGAGCAGCGACTGGAATCTTTTTTTGTGCTCCTCCGGTAATCGGGCCTGCTCCAGTTTATGGAATATGGTATCAAAGCGAGTGTCGCCGGTAACATGAACCGGGCCCTTATAAAGCTGCTGAAAGCGCTTCTGGTTGGCTTCATCCACAGCGCCGATGCCAGTAAGATGGCTGTAATGAGGAGCGAAGAACCATTTCCATTTGAGTCTGGAGGAGTCCCGGGGCAGGGCAGCGGAGGCCAGAAAGCATCGGGTACCTCTGGAGGAAAGATATCGCAGCAGATTGGGAAATACATCCCAGGTGCTGGTGATAAATGTATGTATGGGTAATTTGCCTATAAGCGAAGCCCATCGAAAGGGAAGATCCAGCGGCAGATAGAAAGCAAAATCCACTGTATCGGTGGGCAGTCGCTTTACGCTTCTGGAGAACACAGAAAGTACAATCGTGGATTTGCCGCGACTGCGAATCTCTCTGGCCAGGGCCAGGGATTGATCCAGTTCTCCGGCGCTGGCTGCATGTAACCAGATAATGGGAGCATTATGGCCGGGCAAGTTTCGCATCTTCGCTTCTGTGCTTGCGAATCTGCGAAATTGTCGCCATCCATCCTTGCGGCTCTTGCGAAAATCGCGCAGCCCTGGATGAAAGAGAGCCAGGATCCGGTAAAGAGGATACAGCGCCAGAAGGCTCAGATTATATAGAAGAATTCCCATGATAAGGGCCGAACTCGGCCACCCATCAGGTGGAGTGACGGATGTCCTGGGCTTTTACAGAGAAAATAACGTTTTCCGCAATGTTGGTGGAGAGGTCGCCGATGCGCTCCATGGCTCGGACAATGAGTGCCAGAGAGATATCTGTGGAGACCTCCAGGATCTTTTCCTCGATGGCATCCACTTCCAGTTCCAGTTGCAGCACCTTGTTGGCCGCATCCAGATCTGAATTCACCAGAGCCTGCGCCGCTTCCTTCAGGGCTTCTCTGGCCTTTGAGGCGAGCTCCCGTAGATCTTCGGAAACCTGACCGCCGGGCAGTCTGAGACTCCACCGAGCAATGGTCTTGGATTCATCTCCAATACGTTCCAGATCCCTGGTTGTCTTGATGGCGCTGAAAATATAGCGAAAATCCAGGGCAAAGGGTTCCTGCAGGGCCAGAAGACGCATGCATTTCTCATCCATCTGGATTTCCATGGCATTCAGCTCCCTGTCCATGGATACAGTCTTCTGAAACAGGGTTTCTTCTCTTTTTTCCAGGGTTTCCAGTGCCATATCCAGAATGGCCTCCGCCCTGCGGGCCATCAGGCTGACATGCTCTTTCAGTTCATCTAGTTGCTTTTGGATCATGGCTTTCTACTGGACATCGAGGTGGCAAAAATCCAGTAGGTCAAGCGAGAATTGTCTGGGCATTATTTCCCCTGGATTTGAGGCTGCTAATGCAGGATTGTGACGGTAGCCACAGAAATGTAACATAGTTGTAATAATATTGGTCCATTCTCAGGAGTTACTATGCAAATGAATCGAAATATTTGGAAGGCAGGGCTGGGACTAGCCCTGATATCATCCTTCTCTCTGGCATCCTGCAAAGAGAGAATCATGGTGCAGATCGATGGATCCAGTACCGTATACCCCATTACAGAAGCCGTTGCAGCTGCATTCCAGGAAAAATCTGGCGATGTGAATGTAACTGTAGGTGTAAGTGGAACCGGCGGTGGATTTAAGAAGTTCTGCAGCGGAAAAACCGACATCTCAGATGCATCCAGAGTGATCAAATCTGATGAACTGGAAAAATGCGAAGCAGCCGGAATCAACTTCATTGAGATTCCTGTGGCCTATGACGGATTGGCTGTTCTTGTAAATCCTGAAAATGACTTTGTAGACAAGCTCACAGTAGATGAGCTCAAGAAAATCTTCAACTCAGAAAGCCCTGCAAAGACCTGGGCAGAAGTTCGAGAAGGCTGGCCGGAAGAAGAAATCAAGGCTTACTCCCCTGGTAAGGATTCCGGAACTTTCGACTATTTCATTGAAGCAATTATCGGAAAAGGCGGTCAGGTTCGATCTGACGCTCTATTCAGCGAAGATGACAATACTCTGGTTCGAGGCATTGCCGGAGACAAAAATGGAGTTGGATTCTTTGGCTTCGCATACTACGAGGAAAATAAGGATTCCCTGAAGCTTGTTCCTATCGTAAACCCTCGAAGTGGTGAGGCAGTTCAGCCCAGCCTGGAAACCGTAAAGAAAGGAACTTACTCTCCTCTTTCACGTCCGCTTCTGATCTATGTTTCTGAAGCAGGTGCGAAAAAAGACCATGTGAAGAAATTCGTCGATTTCTATCTGGCAAACGTTGCCGAGCTGTCCAAGCAGGTAGGTTACATCCCTCTGTCTGCAGAAGCTTACGAAAACATCAAGGCTCATTTTGAAAACCTTGAGACCGGAAGCGTTCTAAAAGATGTGGATCTGATGGGCAAACCCGTGGAGAGTTTGTACGCCAACTAATGGCTGAGCTCCAGATCTAAATGAAAGACAACCTGGAAATCCTTGTAGAGGCAGTCCAGGGTGACCGAAAGAGGGTTTTTGCTCGATACGGGCAGAAACCCTCCAAGGCCCTGGGGGAAAGAACCATTCGATGGGTCTTACGCATCCTTGGGGCCACCACGGTCACTATTACGGCTCTCATTGTTTTTATCCTGGTTTCCGATGCCATCGGATTCTTTCAGGAAGTGAACTTCATTGACTTCATCGCAGGCACCCACTGGGAGCCTTTTGGTCATGAAAAAAAGTTTGGTGTGCTGCCTCTGCTAAGTGGCACACTGATGATTGCGCTGGGAGCAAGCGCTGTTGCCATTCCCTTTGGCCTGGGCACAGCTATCTATTTAACCCAGTACTCCCCAATCTGGTTTCGTGAAGTGGCCACTCCTGTAGTTGAAATCCTGGGTGGTATCCCTACTGTAGTTTATGGGTATTTCGCGCTGGTTACGGTGACTCCAATTCTTAAAGTTCTGTTCGGAGACGATACGGTGCAGGTATTCAATGCCATGTCTGCATCCATTGTGGTGGGAATCAGTATTTTACCCATGGTATCCTCTCTATCGGCAGATTCGCTTCGAGTAGTTCCTGTAAGCATCAAGAATGCAGGATATGCTCTGGGAATGAGTCGATTTCATGTTGTTACCAAGATTATTATTCCTGCGGCCATTAGCGGAATTATTGCATCCTTTATTCTGGCATTTGCCCGGGCTGTGGGCGAAACCATGGCCGTTACCCTGGCAGCAGGAGCTACACCTACTACTGCCTGGAATTACTTCGAAGGCATACAGACCATGACGGCTTTCATCGTGCAGATTTCTCTGGGAGATGCATCTGCAGGAAGTATTGAATACTTCACGCGATATGCTATCGGTCTCACCCTGTTCGTTCTTACTTTTAGCTTTAATTTTATAGCCACTCGCATTGTGCGAAGATTCCGGGAGGTGTATCAATGAATCAATTTGATCCCTCTCGTTACCGGCGATATCAGATGTATGGTCTGATATTTCAGTTCACCTGCTTTGTGGCGAATTTCGTAGCCCTATTTTTCCTGGGCTACCTTCTAATCGACTTGCTGATTACAGGATTCGATGGACTGAGTCTGGACTTTATTACAAATACCGCTCATCCCAATCCCAAACGGGCCGGCATTCTTTCTGGAATTGTAGGGACCCTGTGGCTCATGGGACTCACTGCAGCCTTTGCCATACCTATCGGTGTTGGTGCCGGAATCTTTCTGGAAGAGTATGCCAGAAACAACCGCATTGTACGATTTGTTAAACTGAACATCCAGAATCTGGCCGGGGTGCCTTCCATTATCTATGGAATTCTGGGCTATACCTTGTTTGGAATCTGGCTGCCCAGAGCTCTGCAAATCCTCATCGACGGATTCAATACAGTGCTGGGGCCCATGGGCCTGGCCATCACCTTCGATCCATCCGTTCTGGGTCAGAGCGTGCTGGCTGGATCCCTTACCATGGCTTTGCTGGTGCTCCCTGTGATTACAATCGCAGCTCAGGAAGCGCTGAGGGCTGTGCCAGATTCCTTTCGCCTGGCCGGATATGGAATCGGAATGACCAGGTGGCAGGTGGTGCGCTATCAGGTGCTGCCCGTGGCCACCCCTGGAATTCTTACAGGCGTCATTCTGGCTCTTTCCAGGGCCATTGGCGAGGCGGCTCCTTTGCTTCTTGTCGGGGCTGCAGGCTACATCGCCTTCGTAACCGGCCATCCATTGGATGGATATACGGTCCTGCCCATTCAAATTTACAACTGGACCGGGCGTCCTCAGGAGGAGTTTCATGCTCTGGCAGGCTCCGCTATTATTGTGCTTCTTGTGGTGCTACTGTTAATGAATGCGGTGGCCATTTATTTGAGGCTTTTCTTTCGAAAGAAACTGAGCTATCTACATTCATAAACCGGCAATTATCATGGCAGAGAACGACATCAATTTTCAGGTAAGTACAAACAGTTCGCAGGACGACGGTCCCCGGGAGCCTATATTCAGGACCAAAAAGCTAAGCGTATTCTATGATACGTTTCAGGCCATTACCGACCTGGATCTGGATATTTACAAGCAGCGAGTGACGGCTCTGATTGGCCCATCGGGCTGCGGAAAATCTACATTCCTTCGCACATTGAATCGTATGAATGACTTTGTGGAAGGAGCCCGCGCAGAAGGAGATGTTCTCCTGGATGGACTCAACATCTTTGCGCCGGACGTGGATCCAGTGGAGATTAGACTGCGAGTTGGGATGGTGTTTCAAAGCCCCAATCCATTTCCTAAAACCATCTACGAAAACATTGCTCTGGGTCCGCGAATCAATGGATATACCGGAGATCTGGAAGAGCTGGTTCAGGAAGCGCTAAAGAAATCCTATCTATGGGATGAAGTGAAAGATAAGCTTCAGGAATCAGCCTACAGCCTTTCTGGAGGCCAGCAGCAGCGTCTCTGTATTGCGCGAGCTATTGCGATGCAGCCAGAGGTGCTTCTCATGGATGAGCCCACAGCCTCCCTGGATCCCATCTCCACCAATAAGATTGAAGAACTCATTCTTGAGCTAAAGAAGAATTACACAATCGTAATCGTAACGCACAATATGCAGCAGGCTGCGCGAATAGGGGATTTTACTGCTCTATTCTATCAGGGCAAGCTTATCGAATACGATTCTACTTTTAAAATATTCACCAATCCTGCCGAGAAGCTAACCGAGGATTACATCACCGGTCGATTCGGATAAAGGCGAGCCTCGCTTCTGCTCCCGATCGCCTCGCTTCGGTAGTGAAACGGATAATGGCCTGCTTCGCAAGCCAGGAAACACTCCGTTTCTGCTCCACACCACAGGTATTCCCTTCGCATTTTTTGAGAAGAATCCGGGCCCAGGATTCCGGGCCCTTTTCGCATGATACCCGGCGCGATCCGGGTGATTGCATTAACATTAGCAGGAGCGCTTTTTCTCGTAGCGACAATCGGTTTATTCTGATTCAGAGGCCGTAGTCAGAAATCCAGGTAAATCGTTTCGAACCTGGGTTCGCAATCCTTCTGGTACAGGCTTCAATCCATAGAACTCCAGTTTGCTCTGAAACTCATCGCTCCAGAGGGTATCCAGGAAATCCAGGGTTCTGGTCCGGGCCTCTTCTCCTCTGAGCGCAGCCGGGTTAACATACATTCTGAAGACCACCGAGTCCGGGTACCCATAGAGTAACTGAGCGGATTTCAGTCCCTGGAGTTCTTTTTGTTCGGATGCAAAGGACTCCTCGAAAATGGAAAAAGCGCATCGACCCCGGGTCACGGCCTGAACTGCCATGGGATCTTCTCTAACTTCCAGCGGAGGAATTTGTCTCAGGGATCGACCCTGGTCTTCGCGCAGGAACTCCTGGTCCGGCATGCTTCCTAGATAAAGGGAAGTGCCGTAGCTCATGGCTGCTTCCAATCTTTTGGGAATGATTCCGCAAAACCCCTGGTTGGCCGGTTCCGTTTTACACGCAGAAAGCAGGAACAGTGCCGCAAGTAACATGCTCAGGAAAGTTCGAGGGCTTTTAGACCAGAACAGTGTTCTCATAGACATCCGCCCGCCGTCGTTCGCTTGAGTATGTGCAGCGGTAATTTGATACCGGGTGAACTTCTCCTGAGGAATACACTCAGGACCTAACCTATCTGCATGAAAAGCCATGATCCAAGCATGGCGGGGCCGTAAAATCTGGCTATGTAAATCCAGCCGAGCATGAATCACTTTCCAGATTCATAAGCGCTTCAAATGGACCTGTTGGTCCAATGAATTCCCGTCACCGTGCAATTGAGATTTCGATTGGGGAAGGGCCCTTACGCTGCAAAGAATGAATGCTTGTGGTTTCCGGGTATTGGCTGGTGACCCGGCAAAACCTATTCAGAGGTAGCAGGGCTTTTTGAATGGACTCGAATAGGAAGCCGAATCCGGAAAGCGGCGCCCCCGGCAGGTCGATTCTCGGCCCACGCTTTGCCTCCATGGATTCGTGTAATCTGACGCACAATGGAAAGTCCCAGGCCCGTTCCTCCCTCGGTTCGGGAGCGATTTCGATCAGCGCGAAAGAATCGCTCAAAGATCTTTTCTACCAGATCCGATGGGATGCCCGGACCGCGATCTGCTACAGTGATTAAAACATGAGTTTCGCTTTCTGCTTCTGCCCATACTTCAATTGCGGTGCCTTCGGGACTATGTCGGCTGGCATTTGCAATTAAGTTCACAAACAGATGCTCCAGAAGCAAAGGATCTGCATGGACGGTGCAATCATCCAGCTTGATGCGAATATCCAGGGATTGGGACTTCTGTTCCAGATTTCCCAGCACCAGTGGCCGAAGCTGCTCGAGATACTCGGTTAAATCCATGGTAATGGGCTGAAAGGGAAAGGCTCGGCTTTCTATGGAGGAAATAATGACCATATCTTCGATGATTCTTTCCATACGTTCCGTGTTTCGCAGTATGGCCTGAAGAAATCGAACTTCATGATCCGCTGAAGCTCGGTGGCTAAGAGTCTCCGCATAGCCGCGAATGCTGGTGATAGGCGTTTTCAGTTCATGGGATGCGTTTTGTAAAAAATCCTCTCTAAGACGCATGGTATTGGTTTCGCTGGTAATATCGATGACCAGCACCAGATACATCACTGGCTCATTTTCCATCTCCACTGGCTGAAATGCCAGGCGGTAATGCTTTTTCTGGGCCTGAAAGTCGGATGGATCCGGAATTCCCTTATTTCCGGAGATGATTCCATGAATCTGTTCCAGCAGATAATGATTTTTGATTACTTTGAAGTAGGCCTTTCCGGTGGCCGCCGGCTCCATTAGATGTTCCGACAGGTTATGGTTCTGGAATACAACAATGCCTTTTCGATTGATGCAAATAACTCCTTCCTGTAAGCCATTGAGCAAGGTTTGCAGAAGTTCTTTTTCCAGGTTTAGATCGCCGATGTATTTCTTCAGCCGATTTAGATGGTCCTCGGATTTTTGACGAATCCCTTCTATTTCCGGAATGCGGGAACGAACATAGGGGCCCAGGCCGTTTTTGGGAAATCTTTGAAGCTTTTCCAGAAGGAAGCGTAAAGGATCAATGATTTGCCGTGTGATCTGATACGCCACGTAGGCACTGACAGCCAGAACGGCCACACCGGTGAGGGCAAAGATTTCCAGAAACTCCAGGGCTTCCCAGTAACCGGGCTTCACCATGGAATAATAGAATACAGCTCCTACCACCAGGTAAACGGATACTGGCAGGAGTACAATGCGTACATAGATGCTTCTCATGCAAAGCGAACAGAGAAATAGCGCAGATCAAGAATCGCCGCGGAAGCGGTATCCCACTCCACGCACTGTTTCCAGCCGTTGTTTCTCATCCAGGAGCTTTTCTCGCAATCGTTTTATATTCACATCCACAGCCCGGTCAGAAACGTAAACGTCCCTTCCCCAGACCCGGTCCAGAAGTCGGTCACGAGAAAAAGCAATATCAGGGTTCTCCATAAAGAGTTTGAGCAGCTTGTACTCAATGAGGGTGAGATCCACAGGTTTGCCACCAATGGATACTCGGTGGGCCGCAGTATTCATCTGAATTCCGCCGATGGCCATGCTGCCGCCCTGACCATCTTCGGCGGCCACACCTCTTCGGCGCAGCACGGCCTTCAGTCTTGCGGTGAGTTCTCTGGGACTGAACGGCTTTCGGATGTAATCATCTGCGCCCATTTCCAGGCCCAGAACGGCATCGGTTTCACCGGCACGGGCTGTTACCATCAGAATGGGAACGTCGAACTTGCTTTTGATCTTCTTGCAGAGCTCCATTCCGCTGATTCCTGGAATCATCAGATCCAGGATGATGGCATCGGGCAGATTGCGATCCACCTTGTTCAGAGCATCCATACCGTTGTTGGATACGCTTACCACATATCCTTCTTCTTCCAGATTAAATCGGATTAGATCACAAATATCTTCTTCATCGTCTACGACCAGAATTCTCAGGCCTCTTACATCATTGTCTTTCATTGCAGATGTCCGGTTTACGGATCCGGGCTGTCGAGCCGGTGCTTGCTCCATAGTAACGAAGAAACACCGGAATTGTTACAATTGTGAGACGAGCCTGTGAAATATGAAACCAGAAAAGGAAGGCTGGAGCGGGTGAGGGGACTCGAACCCCCTCTAAGAGCTTGGAAGGCTATTGTGCTACCGTTACACCACACCCGCGCTGAATATCCAATGCCTGCTCTGAGCACCCTGAGTCAATCCCTTTCCTTTTCCCGGGCCAGTAGGAAGAAAGCAACTTCCCATGTCCGCGGCTTACGGACCATCTCCCTGGTTCCGCCAGCCCGGGTTTGCAGCTTGAATCGGCAGCTCGACCATGGAAAACTACAGGCAGGTATGGAGGCGGGCAGCCAGACACACAGAGACACCTGCAAACCTGCAAACCTGCACACCGAGAGGTGCTTCAACTTTTTCAGAATTTGGTTTTTCCGACGCACCCCCAGATTCCTGCATGGGCCATGGATTCTGAATCGTTTCCCCAAAAGCCGGTGCTGGGCCCGGAAGGAGCTGTGGCCATTATCTTTTCCAATCAGCGTAGCGATGCGGATCCGGAAGGCTACCAGGCCATGGCTCAGCGAATGGTGGATCTGGCACGGAAGCAGCCTGGCTATCTGGGAATAGAAAGTGTTCGAGATGATGCAGGCAGAGGAATTACGGTTTCCTACTGGAAGGACAGGGCCAGCGCGCTGGCATGGAAGGCAGTGGATGAGCATCTGACAGCGCAAAGCCAGGGGCAAAAAGAGTGGTACAGATCCTATGTCGTGCGAGTTTCTCGCATCGATGCAGAGTATGGCCCGGTAGATGGACAGTGGCTTCAGGCAGCGGATGCCGTGGGACCCGCCTTATGGGCTCGCTACAATGCCTGGGCCAACCATCGAATGCTTGAGGCAACCGCACGTCTTCATGAGAATCATTACGATGTAGAGATCGGAAGAAAAACAGTACGTGGTCTGTGGAATCATTTAATTCAGACTGACAGAGCCTGGTTGCAAAGACTCGGAGCGGCTCATTCGGACGCTGCTGCATCGCAGAGTCAGGAGTGGACTGAAACTGAGTTTCATAGCCTGGAAGATATTCGAAGAGAAAGAACGAAGCTGGATCAAGATATTATCGAATATTTCAGCGGCATGGAGTTTCAAAAGCTCTCATCCCCGGTTAATTATACCAGCGTCATAGATGCAAAATCCAGATCCCTGGATGCGAGGATTGCGTTGTTTCATTTTTTCAATCATCAGACGTTTCACCGAGGCCAGCTAACGATTGTTCTTCGTCAGCTGGGAGTTAGCTCGGAAATGACAGACATTGTATGGATGCTGGATTGATCGATTAATCCCCGGCCAGGTCTGCTGGCTTATCGTAGTTTATTTCGAAAATATCGATGTCCGATTCCCGCAGACCAGATACTACAGCAGTGGAAAGGCCGATGTAGTATTCCTGGCTGGAATTCATGGCCTCCTTGACGTAGGCTGCCATGGCTTCATTGGTAATGGAAACCGGAAGAATTTTATCCTTCTGACGATTATAAACCAGGGCTTCGTAGGTGCCTACCATGGTACCTCGATACTCCAGTTTCAGAACCTTGCCGTAAATCGAGACGTTTCCTGCTCCACCGGTTTTGGACACATTCTTTCGGCGAACAAAATTCTCGGGTTGTTTGTTCAGTAACGGTTTGGCGCCCAGAACTTCAAAAGATGTCTTTAGAGAAACCGGCTCAATTCTGTGAATCTTGTAATCGATGAGCATCACTCGATTCATGTTTTCGATGAGAAACTGAGCTACTTCTTTGTTGTCGTTGTCGATGCTGAATTTTACGGTCTTTTTCTGCGGAGTATAGCACGTGCCATCCTCCATATCGCATTGTTCGGACTTGTCGTAGCTGGCCACTTCAAACTCTCCTTCAAAGGAGTTAATGAAGATTCCCTGGCTTTCCATCTTGATCACTTTTACTATGGCACGGCCTTCAGAATATGTACCCAGTGCCAGCAAAGACTGAAAAGAAAATAGCATGACCGCCAGGGTCAGGATGGAATTTCGCAGTTTCATGATTCTACCTCTGAGGAACGGTTGACGCCTCCTCACTATTTTCGAACAGAATACGTAAAACATCAACCTATTCCCGGAGTTCACCATGCAAATCGATCTGCAAAATAGCACACTTTCCAGCGCCTCGGTTCAGAAAAGCCGTGATGCGCGCAAAATACTGGAAAGCCATTCCGGCTCCGGGCACGACTTTCTGGGGTGGCTTCAGCTTCCGGAAGAGCAATCTGCACATGTTCAGGATTATCTGAAAATTGCCTCGGATCTACAGAAGATGGATGCTGTTGTTATGGTGGGCATCGGAGGCTCGTACCTGGGGTTCAAATGTCTCTATGAATCGTTAAAGCCTCCTGTGGGTGCTTCGGTCGGTCCGGAAATACTCTTTGCAGGTCATAGTCTGGATGGCCATTATCATCATCAACTCCTGGAGTATCTGGAAGACCGGGATTTCGGTGTTGTTGTGATTTCGAAAAGTGGAACCACCACTGAGCCAGCGATTGCCTTTCGATTGCTATGGTCTCTACTCGTAAAGAAGCATGGCGCTTCCGGGGCTGCAAGCCGGGTTTGTGCAATCACAGATGCAAATAAAGGTACACTTCGCAAATCCGCCGATGAACTAGGTTTTCATTCTGCCATCATTGCCGATGACGTAGGCGGAAGATTCAGTGTTTTAAGCCCTGTTGGATTGATTCCTGCTGCAATCGCAGGAATTGATATCTATTCTCTTTTGCAGGGATCCATGGAGATGTGCGATCATTTACGAAACGATGAAAGCGAAAACAATCCAGCTGTGCAATACTCCGCTTATCGTAACAGTCTTTATGAAGAAGGAAAAAAGATAGAGATCCTGGTCTACTATCAACATGCTCTTCAATACTTCGCAGAATGGTGGAAGCAACTATTTGGCGAATCGGAAGGGAAGCAGGGGAAGGGTATATTTCCAGCATCTGCGGGCTTTACAACGGACCTACATTCTCTGGGGCAATGGATTCAAGAATCGGAACGAAGCATTTTTCAAACCATCCTGGATGTAGAAGAAGCGCGAAGCCCTGTTTTGAGCAAGCAGGATAACGATGGCGATGGGTTGAACTACCTGGCAGGCAAGACTGTGCATGAGGTCAACCGTGTGGCGCTGCAGGCTACCCGCCAGGCTCATGGCGAAGGTGGCGTACCCTCCCTGCGAATCAAAATTCCATCCATCCAGGAGTTTCAAATGGGAAGGCTATTCTATTTCTTCGAGTACGCTTGCGGAATCTCCGCCTATGCTCTGGGAGTGAATCCATTCGATCAACCTGGAGTGGAAGCCTACAAGAATTCAATGTTCAAGATGCTGGGTAAACCAGGCCATTAGGATGTTTCGATGCACGGGCCGGCGCTGTTTCGCCGGGCCATTTGAGCATCCGACAACGCAGGATCATGAAAGATTCAGGTCCTTTGGCCCATTCCGGATGCCATTTTAATCTGCGCGAAGAGTGCATCCGGAAAAGAAATCGGAAATAGCTGCCCCTGGCGGCCAGCTTCCATCCCCGGCCTTCAATTCATGGATTTTTAGCTCGCTTGCCAGAACATACTGATACGAGTGCAGGTAGCAGCTGGCCGGGGCAAATTTCTCGGGCACACCGGCATCCACGATATCTTTGACGCTGGAATTGCAGATTTGAGTGCCCTGCTTTCGCAGATCTTCCCGACTTATTTCTGAGTCTCCAGCAAGGGCAAATATGGATTTCCAGGATGATCCCAGAGCATACACCGATTCGGCTTCTTCATTTCGAAAGAAAGCGCTAAACCAGGGCTGAGCGCGAAGGACCTTTCTTAGAGCTTCCTGGCATTCCTGGAATCGCTGCGGGGAGGGATTCGTATCCTCGGCGCAGGAAGTGGGAGGGCCGGACAATTCTCGCATGGCGTTTAGTCCGGCCGGGGCGCTGGCCGGCTCCCATTCCCATCCGGCTATTTGAATCGTCGCTCCACCGGTTTCCAGGATTTTATGATCTGTTTTTCCGTTTCGAAAGGCTACCATGGCCAGATAGGCCAGCTGAGCTTCCTGCTTTCCCGTAAGTACGCGAACTTCCGTATCCGGGAATCTGGAGATTGCCGAGGATCGAATCAGATCGATTTGCTGTTTCTGTTTATAGTCAGGTAATCTTCGAAATCCGCCGGTTCCCAGGATTATGGCTTTTTCAATTTTGATGCCTTCCAGCTTCTGGAATCCCTGGTTCATCACCTGATTTATCTCTTCTAACTTTAGATCTGCCAATCCACCGGAAGCCGGCACAGAAAAGCAATTCTGCGATACATCCAGGTGATTACATTGTTCGTCCACTTCATAGGGGCAAAATCTGGTTCCCGAGGATCCAGCATCGATTACCAGGTGAACGTTGGTGGTTCGCTGAGAAAAGAAGGGAAGCTGACAACTGACAAATAGTAAAAAAACAAGAAGCGAAATCCGGCGCTGCATAACCGATAGGAATTGAACTTCTTTGTAGGGTCGACATTTTTTTCGTGCAGATTCTCTGGCCTTGATTCAGATTGGACGAATGCATCGCTATGTGGTCCTGGGCGCCCTGTGCATTCTCTGCGGACTTTTTGTCTATGCTCTGGGCAATGAGCTCAGATACTATCAGCATCCGGATCGCGTTGTCTGGATGTTAAGAGCCCGGGCTCTACAGCAGCATGAACTGCCGGACACAATGATTCTGGGAGATAGTCAGGCCATGAGCGGTCTTCGACCTCATCTCTTTGGTAAGGAATATGGAAAGGTATACAATCTAGGGCTTCCCAGTGCCCAGCCAGAGGCGCTTCTTTCAGTTGTTCCCTATCTCGAAGATCGCCAGGTACAGACTCTCATAGTAAATATCAGTCCCTATTCAATGTATGAAACCGAAGTGTACGATGCATTCTTGAATTACTATCGAAGTGAGTTTATTGCGCTTAACTGGCCAGGGCTGCAGCGGGCCTATCTATACGGGGATTCCGGCGGGGAGGTACTGGAATCCACCTTATCCGGTATGGGGCTGTACCGGTTGAATGCAGCTATTCGCAATCTGTCTACAGACGAGGAGCTTTCGCTTATGGTTCAGCCCGGTCCTTTCCCGGGCATTGGCTATTCTACCAGGCCGGCGGCTCAGGCAGTGGTGAATGCTCCTTCGCTGGCATCCAGAATGCGAAAACTGAGGGAAGTGAATGCAAAGATAGAGAGCATTCTGGATTCTACGAATGGATTCTGGACATGGCGGAACTTTGAGACACCTTCCAGGGATGAGTGCGATGCAGGAGAGCTGAAACCCTTGCCCGCTGCCATTCGTTTCAAGCCCAGGCCCGAAGCCATCAGGGCATGGGTGGATTTTCTCAACCAGGCCTCCAGGTACGTAGAGCGCATAATATTGATCCGCATTCCATTTTCTGATTCCTGGCATGACACCGTTGACAGAATACTGCCATACGGAAAGGTATCATCGGATGTCCACGGAATCCTGACGGAGCTGGACCTACCGCAGAAAGTAACTTACCTGGATGGGGCATCGGATTTTTCTGATGCAGATTTTTACGACTGGAATCATCTGGATTATTGCGGAGCCGAGCGCTATACGATGTTTTTGTTGGAACAGATAGAGGCCCAAAAAAAATGACTGTTTTTGGATTCCTTTGCGCATTTCGTGGCCCTACGCATCGCAAATAGCAGGGCCGCCATAGAACTTCGCCTGAATTGGGAGACATGAGTTGAGCTGGAATTTTCTAACACCTGAAATACCGGAGGATTCGCTAATCCTGGATTGCCGTTCCGACAATCAATACCGGGAATCCACGATTAAGGGAGCCATAGGTGCCTCCTTCGCAAAGAAACCATTTGGTTCCGGACCGCAGTCCATGGCCAAGCTTTCCGGTTTTATCGAGGATGTTCGCAACCGAATGCAAAAGCACCGGGGCATTCTAATATTCGATGAAGGTCAGGGAATGTACGCATCCCGTCTGGGCTGGCTACTTCACAGTGCTGGAATCAAGGATTTTCTAATTCTCTCTCGGAAGTTCGGAGAGCTTGAGTCTGGAATGCTGGCTCCGGGCACGGAAACTCTGGACAGCGCTCCAGCAGACAAACCCAGTACATTCCAGGGGATTTGCTCTATCAGTCATGTTCAGGTTAACTTAACCAAGGTTCAGTTAGTAGATGTAAGAACACCGGAGGAACATGAAGGAAAGCTACCTCGAATGGTTTCTCCTGAACCAGGATCTATCTGTGGAAAGATTCCCGGCTCCATGAATTTTGACTGGAGACGTCTATACGATGCAAAAGGCAATCTGAAGCCCCGGCCAGATGTTCTGGCTGCCATTCGTTCCATGGGTCTTATTCCGGAACGTCCCACCATCCTGTATGATTTCAACGGTGCTCGCTCCAGTACCATGGCTCTGGTGCTTACTCGTTGTGGTTACAAGCATGTAAGCGTTTACCTGGGTTCATGGATGGAGTGGAGGAAATCCTCTCTGCCCAAGCAGAACTATAAGGTCTGGAAGCCTTGATGAATCGCAAAATCCTGGTGACATCGGCTCTTCCCTATGCCAATGGCCCCATTCACCTGGGTCACCTGGTGGAATATGTCCAGACAGATATCTGGGTTCGCTTTCAAAAACTCCAGGGCAATCAGGTATTCTACTTCTGTGCGGACGATACACATGGTACCCCTATCATGATCGCTGCAAGGAACCGGGGCATTACTCCGGAGCAGCTGGTAAATCAAATTCGCAAAGAGCATTTTGAAGATCTAACGGCATTCCAGGTAGAATTCGACAATTTCTATTCCACAAACACTCCAGAGAACCGGGCCCTATCGGAGGAAATCTATCTAAAGGCCAAAGAGAAAGGGCATATTCATAAGAAATCTTTGAATCAGTTATTCTGCACACATGACGATATGTTTCTACCGGACCGATTCGTCCGTGGCACATGCCCGAAGTGCGGCGCCCTGGACCAGTACGGAGATAGTTGCGAGGTCTGCAGCTCAACCTACAGACCAGAAGAGCTCAAGGATTCCAGATGCTCTATCTGCGGTAATCCTCCGGTGGAAAAGGAAAGCGAACATATCTTCTTTCAGCTCGCCGATTTCCAGAAATTTCTGGAGGACTGGCTTAAAACCCCTAACCGGGTGGACGAAGGCGTTCGAAAGAAGATGCATGAATGGATCGACCAGGGCCTGAGACACTGGGACATCAGTCGGGATGGTCCGTACTTTGGATTTGCCATACCAGGAGAGACCAACAAATTCTTCTACGTCTGGCTGGATGCTCCCATTGGTTACATGGCATCTTCCCTGAACTTCTTTCGCAAAACAGGCCAGGATGAGCTTTTCGATGCATTCTGGAGAAGCGAAGAAAACGAAGTCTATCATTTCATAGGCAAGGATATAGTCTACTTTCATACCCTGTTCTGGCCGGCTCTGTTAAATGCCGGGGATTTTCGCACACCAACCTCGGTTTTTGTACATGGATTTCTAACAGTGAACGGCGAGAAGATGTCCAAAAGCCGCGGCACCTTCGTTCGAGCATCCACCTATCTCAAGCATATGGACCCGGAATGCCTGAGATATTTTTATGCCACAAGATTGGGCGCAGCCCTGGATGACCTGGACCTGAACACAGAAGACTTTGTTCAGCGCTACAACAGCGATGTGGTGGGCAACATTGCGAATCTATTCTCCCGACTGGTTTCTGGCATCGCATCCAAACTGGATTTTCGCCTTTCGTCGGAGCTATCTACAGAAGGGAAAAAGCTTTTTGATCGAGTGGCTGGAAAAAAGCAGTCCATCATAGATTTTTACGAGAACAGGCAGTATGCACGGGCCATTCGAGAAATCCAGTCTTTGAGCGATGAAGTAAATCGATTCATTACGGAAAAGGAGCCCTGGAAGCAGATCAAAGGCGATGCGGAAGCGGCCAGACAGACTGTAACAGATGCCATTAATGCAGGTATGGCGCTGGCCCTCTATCTAAAGCCGGTGCTACCGGTGCTGGCAGGTGGTGTAGAGGAATTGCTGGCTCTGGAAAACCCATTGCGATTTGACAGTGACCTGGAACCTCTCCCTGCACAACATGTGATTCGGGCCTATCGACATCTGGCCGGTCGAATTGAAACCAGCGCGTTCGATGCGATGTTCGATGAAGAGCGAATTGCCGCTGACGGAGCCGGCCAAACCGGCGCTTCAAAGAAAGCCGGTGGCGGTAAACAAGCACAGAAGTCCGGGGCAGGCGAAAAGTCTGATGGGCCGGGCAGGAAAGGAAAAGAAAACAAAGAGGCATCCGCCAAATCTACGGCTGCAGGTAAGGGCATGGAAGATCAAAGTCCGGATGGAATTATTACCATCGATGAATTGAATCGAGTGGAATTGCGAGTGGGTCAGATTAATTCGGCTGAATTCATCGAAGGGGCCGATCGATTGCTTCGCATTCAGTTGGATGTGGGTGAAGAAAAGCCCCGAAACGTTATTGCAGGTATTCGCTCTGCCTATGCTCCGGAGGATCTAAAAGATCTGAAGGTGGTCTGCGTAAGCAATCTAAAGCCCAGAAAGATGAAATTTGGAACTTCGGAAGCCATGCTTCTGGCCACGGGAAAGGACGATACGCTTACACTCTTTACTCCTCATAGATCCGCATTGCCCGGGGATCGGCTGGGCTGAAATTATGAAAGGGCTGCCACTGCCCGATGGCTGGTTCCGCTACTGGATCCTGTTATTTTTGATCGGGCTCATTCCTGGTGGCCTGGTGTCCCAGCCGCTGGTAGATCCCTCTCTGGATTATCGCACCTATCGCACCATACATTTTGCCATTCATTACCCGGCCGGGTACAGGGAAAACGCTCTTCGCCTGGGCGAGCTGGCGGAGAAGCGCTACCGGGTACTGGAATATCGTTATCGCTCCGGAGTGGATGTTACCAATATCATTCTAATCCCGGAAACCGATACAGTGAATGCTTTCGCATCCACCTATGTGGTAAATCGAGTAGCTCTATATGTTCAGTCGCCTACCCCCGGGGAATTTTCCAGGTATGATCTCTGGCAGGATCATCTGTTTACCCATGAATACACCCATATTCTGAACCTCTATCCATACGAAGGTCTGGCCAATGTCATACTTCGCATTTTTGCCGGACTGCCTCCGAACTTTCTAACTCCCACAGGTCTGGTTGAGGGCTTCCCGGTATACGAAGAGAGTCAGAGCGGAAAAGGGCGACTGGAAGATCCGCTTACAAATATGGTGATTCGCGCTGCCATTCTGGAGAATCGATTTCCCAGCCTGGAAGAGATAATGGCAGGCACGCACAGGTGGCCTCTGGGTAGCACCTCCTATTTATTTGGAGGTAGATTCGTGCAGTTTCTCAGGGAGTATCCGGCCTTCCAGCAGAGCGGAGCAAGTGCCCGTCTGGATGAATACTTTCTTTCTGAAGAACTGCCGGTGCTTTCTGCAGAACGCCTGGAACGCCTGGGATATCCTGACATTCAGGAGATCTATAATCTATTCAAGGAGTTCGAAACTCTAAGGCTGGAAGGGCGCTACAGTTCCGAGACTCCCTTCAAGCGCCTCACCGATACAGGCTTTAGCAAGAAGTTCCTGCAGATCCATAACGGCCGATTGTATTACTTTGGCTCTCTATCCAGCGATTACGGAATCTTCAGTATGCCATTATTGTCATCTTCGAAGAACGAAAACGGCTCCTCCAAAAATCCACCGGCCGATTCCGTGGAAGAGCCTGAAGCCCTGCCGAAAGTGGAATCGCACAGTCTTTCCCTGTTTCGCAGAAGTCGTTCTTCTGCCGGCTTCACTTTTACTGGCGAATTCGAAAGGGAATCCGATGTTGTAAATCCAGAGGACCAGCTGCTGGCCTCTCAAGAGAGCTTTCCAGACTATTCGGGCATTCGATATCAACTCTATCGCTCAGGCGGTCTCAGCCTCCAGGAGGTCTCGCCGGATTCCAGAATCCTGTTTCCCAGTGCCCGGGGGGACAAGCTTGCCTACATCAAGAGAGAAGATCCGTACAGGTATTTAATGGTGGCCCGAATTCGAGCCGATGGTCAGTTGCAGGATGAAAGAGTGATTCTTTCGGCAGATTTGCACGGAATACTCACAAACAGCGTTCTCTCTCCGGATGCCTCTCTGGTAATAGGTATTTATAGACAGAACGGTACCGGTCATCCGGTGCTCATGGGCTGTAGCACTCCCTGGAACAGTGGCATCAATACTGGAACAAATGTGCGAAATACAAAAGTAGAAGGCACGAAGTCTCAGATAGGGGACTGTAGAGTACTGGTCTCGGCTCCCGGGCAGATTGTGCAACCCTCCTTCAGTGACGATGGAGTGCTCTTTTCATCAGATCGCACCGGTCGCTATGAGCTGTATCGATTGAATCGAACATCGCCTGGGCCCTGGTCCTCACTATTGCTCCAGGAGGAAGTCTCTGTAGAACAGCTCAGCGAAAGTGCTACAGGGCTATTCTACCCAGTTTCGGAAGGTACTCAAATCTTTGCGCTGAGATACTTTGCAGACGGTTACGATGTGGTGTCTCTGGACAGACAGGATTTATTGAACCGGGACGTAAGCGTGAGTTTTGATAATACGGACACCAGCCGGCCCATGTCCGATTTCCAGTTGCCTTCGCGCCTTTCCGGTTCGGAAGATTACAACGGCCCTCTGGAAATCCGGCCGTATTTCGCAGGGTTCCTGTTTGGAATTTCTGCAGCAGAAAGCGGTGTTCTGGCCTATGATCCGCTGCAGAGACACCAGATTGGCCTGGGAATTGGTATTCTGGATGAGACGCCTTATTTTTCCGCTACCTATTCCTATAACCGCTTCTCTCATTCACTGAATCTAAGTTATGCTCGTAGCAGTCTGACCAAAAGAAAGTTCTACTGCGATGTGCCGCGCGGATTGCTGGTGTTTCTCTGTCTGGCTGATACCTATCAGTTTGAATATGCAGAAGCCTCCATTGATCGGCAGAATGCAGGGCGGGAAGTGGATCAGGAGTATTCTGTAGGTTTGCGTCATGAAAAGCATCGCAACTCCGACAGTCTTGCTTCTCTGGTATTTCCGGAGCGAGATGTGAACCTGAGCTCCCTGTTTGCTGGATACGGAATAAGCAATGCCATTAGCTTTCCTGAATCCATCAGTCTGGAGCGAGGATTTTCCCTGTACGGAGAGGCCGGTTTTTACCCGCAATCCTGGGTGATTCTTTACGACGATTACAGCAAGAGAAAGGAAACAGCAGAGTTCTATAGTGTTGAGGCCCAGGCGGAATTATTCCTTCCTTTCTTTTTCGATCACCATGTTCCCTATCTGGCTGCCAATGCTCGCTGGACAAGCGGTAAGAATCCGGAAGTGTATCGGGTTCGTTTGAGTTCCTACATGCGTGGCCTGATTCCCGAAGCGTCGCCCTATGGCCGGGGGGCTCTGGTATTAACAGCGGAATACCGTTTTCCCCTTTTCTGGCTCTCCAGACGATTGATCTCCTGGTGGCCTTCTCTTGGACTTCGATACATCTCTCTGGCTCCCTTCTATGATTACGGCCAGTCCTTTGAAAGAAAGGTCTATCGCGATACCTGGAATCGTTCCTATGGATTCTACACCGACATAGGCCTGAATATCTTTTACTTTCCGCTTGCGATTCGTCTGATCTATGCCAGAGGCGAAGGGCCGGCCGGAGAGACCAGCTACGGCTTTGGGTTGCTTCTGGGTGCGGAGGCGAGCTCGCAGGGAATGAGCCGGGATCCATTTGCCCGTTCCCTGCAAAGAGATTACCGGGCATTGAATCGGCATTCGCAATCAAACGGTCATCATAGTTTCTGACAATCCTGAACTGCATGGATTACATCATCGCAGTCCTCATCGCTCATTGCACTGTAGATCGGAAGAGAAACAATTCGTGCGAAGATCTCCTCGCATGCTGGAAAATCCGCCGGCTGCAAGCCGTAGCGCTCGCGATAATAAGTCATTCGATACAGCGGTATAAAGTGTAATCCGGTTCCAATATATCTTTCTTCCAGCGCAGCAATGAATTCATCTCGGTTTAGTCTGGCTTCTGGTGAAATTTCCAGTGTATACAGGTGATAGGCTGAAGCATCCTGCTCAGGACACGTTCGAATACCAGGAATCTGCCCAAAGGCCTTTTGATATCTGTCATGGATGGCCTTTCGCCTGTTCCACATCTCTGTGGCCCTCTGAAGCTGCACCCGGCCTATGGCGGATGCAATGTCAGAAAGGTTGTATTTGTATCCCTGTTCCACCACATCGTAATGCCAGCCGGCACGCCGATGGGCCGGGGTGGCGATTCCATGAAGTCGCATTCTTCGGACCCTTTCGATTAGCTCCGGGCGGTCCCCGGTAAGCATTCCACCTTCTCCAGTGGTCATATTCTTGGTGGCGTAAAAACTGAATGCTGTTACTGGACCTCTTCTACCTACATAGCCATTACCATCTCTGGAAGGAAAGCTATGGGCTGCATCCTGGAGAAGTTCCAGTCCAGCGCGATCGCACAGTTCAAAAAGCCCATCCAGATCGCAGACCCGACCTCCATAATGAACACAGATTACAGCGCGAACTCTGCCTTCTGCGCACACCGGACCATCCGGACTCTGACTACATCCGTCCAGGAATTTCTGAACGATTTCAGGACTGAGTAAATAATCCTGCCGGTTTACATCCAGAAGGACAGGCCTCGCTCCGGTACGACTCACCACTTCGGCAGTGGCCGTGAAGGTCAATGCAGGCACCAGAACAACATCGCCTGGTCCGATTCCCAGTGCTACAAGACCCAGATGCAGTGCAGCCGTTGCCGAGTTGACTGCAGCCGCTCCAGGAGCGCCAATCATTTCAGCAAACTCCGATTCGAAGGCATCGGTTTCGGGACCGGAAGTAATCCATCCGGACTCCATTACCCGCCTTACTGCTTCAAACTCCAGTTCGCTAAGGTCTGGTCTGGCAAAGGGAAGTTTAGTAGTTCTTTGCATTCCTGCTTTAATCTGCCCGGAATTGAACCTGGATGTTGCGGTAGAATACTGCATTGTCATGTTTCATCTTCGGATTTTCCGGGAGTGGCTCAATCAGAATCGTTCCGTTTGATTGGCCCTCACAGAGCGCTTCCGGACCAAAAAGAATTTGATACGGAGGCTCGATACAGGCCTTCAGACCTCTTCGCTCCATTTGAAGCATGAGACCTGCAGCCCCGGGCCAGTGAGCCAGGTGTTTTTTCTCCAGAGCAATCCTGTAAATGCTATCAGGGTTGGGAGAAAAATCCGTTTTCTCTTCCAGAAGCTTTAACAGTCCGGAAGGGCGAAACCCGCTATCCGGAGGGGATGTCTCCCTTGCTGTTCCTGCCAGAAGCGAGAACAATAATAGTAGAGCAGCTATCCAGCCCTGGCCCAGCAGTCCAGAGGTTTTGAATGGTCCCGGGCCCTTATTAGTCGAAAGGCCACCATTGTGGTCGCTGAGACGATTGGCTGGTAGAAGCGAAAGCAGGCGCGGTTGAATTTTGTCCCGTACAGGCCTGAGATTAATGGCCAGCATCAATGCATTGATGGTCAGCAAATGATCGAATAGATGAGGGACCAGAACTCCAGGTGTCCTGAGAGCTCCATAGAAACTGCCAGCCAGCAGTATTAGCGAAATGGCCAGAAGCTGCTTTTCGATGGGCCCCAGATTCTTGCGACCTGTCCAGACATAGAGTCCCAGGGATATAATACTGAACAGAGGAAAGCCCATGCGAAATGGTCCGTCCATAGCCGACAGCATAAATACCAGTGCCTTGCCTGGCTTTCTCCAGGTGGAGTTCTGGGACAGATAATCCATTATGGCTTTCAAGTTGCCGCCGTCGTTCTGGTAGGCCTCAATAATGGGCAGCGATAAACCGGCCAGAAGTATGACTATTCCCACAATCAAAGGAATCGTTAGTCCCGGAGTCAGTAGCTTCTCTTGACGGTACAGTTTATATCCCAGGTAAATTAAAAAGATCAATGAAGGTCCCAGAAAGATCAGGCTGCCTGCATGGCTGTGCAAAATCCAGATAGCGGCAAATGCCAGACCTGGTAGCGCCCGGAAGTCGCCGTTTCCAGATCTCACCAGATTCATACTGAACCACAGTACCGGCATGATGGTCAGATGCGGTCCCCATGGACTGAATAATACATGACCACCCAGATGCCACGTAAATGCTATAGTGAGTAGAAGAATTAGAATTCGAGTTAATAAGCTAAGTTCAAGCTTCCTGGCAGAATGAAAAGCGGCCAGGCCCATTCCCAGGTTTGCTATCCAGATAGCGATGGAGAATTGATAGTAATGCGAATACTCTGCGAACCAGGCGGACGGCAGAATGTAATCCACCAGAGCCATCCAGTAAAAAGAGACGGGTCCAATGTGAAAAAAACCGAGCCTGGAGTAGGCGCCCCTGAGTACATCCCATTCGGCCGCCATATGAACCTGTCTCGCGATCAAGGCGATATCGCCCATTTCTTCAAAGGAACCTCCCAGAAATGGAATCAGAGCCAGAAGCAGGCCGAGCATATAGCCAGCCCAGCCCAACTCCGGTAGTCGATTTTGCCAATCAGGCTTCAAGGTTCCGCTGCTTCTCCTTTTTTATTACCAGAAAGAGCAACAGGGCCAGAATGATATTGGCCAGCAGTTTTACATAATAGAACGCCGAGAATCCTCGGTACAGGAAATCATTCCATTGCTTGAGTAGATCAGTGTAAATGTAGAAGGGCGGAAAGTAGAACAGCCAGATTGCAAGAAGCACTCCCGCCAGGATTAAAAAAGAGTCCCGAACATGAAGGATTCCATAGAACAGGAGAACCAGAAGTGGAAGGATAAGAACTACCTGATGATGATACCAGGTTAGCGGTGAGATCATGGTCATCACGGCCACGTAGTAGGAGAAATGCAGGCTGCTTTTCCAGCGATTTTCGGGCATGTTGCGAACGTATCTGGTAAGAGCGATACAGGAGATAACCCAGCCTGCATTGGTAAGAAACGTAAGCGCTTTGCCCAGGGCAGGGTTGTAATAGAGTACTTCGGTGCCTGCCGGATCCACTGCAAAGTTGGAGATAAACAATCGAGAGTACAGACTTTTGAAAGACTGGTTAAGTGGATGGCTTACCGGCCATTCCAGTATTGGAATTCGGTCTGTTAGAAGGAAGCCAAAGAGCACTTCCCTGATATAAAACCAGATGGCTTCCCAGGAGAAATAAGCAATGCTGGCCAGCCCTAGAATAAGCAGGGTTGCGAACACAGATCCTATTAACTTCCATCGCTTCTCCACTATAAGCTTGAGTCCTAGATAAAGGGGAGAGAGCTTAATCACAGCACCCATGGAAAGCGCTATGCCAGAAGCCACAGGATACTTTCGTTCTGTAACCAGCGCAACAACCAGAGTGGCCAGGGTTAGCACATTGATCTGCCCATCTTTGAAATCAGATTCCAGCGGATTCAGCACAGGAAGCACAGCCAGTCCGACGCCGGTGAGTAGCAGGATCCAGTATCTTCGGTTTGGTAGCTTGCGGTAACGATCCATGCCCAGCAAATACATGGCCATACCAACAACGATGGCAGTCATCAGGAATGCCTTGATGGATACAAAGAGACTCTGGGCCCTTTGCATGGAAACTTCGGGCAGGGGAATCATAAAGAGATAAAATGGCGGACTGTAAAGGTTCGCGCGAAAGATCTTGAATTCGATGTCATGATCTTTCGCTGCCTGTTGAATAACCGGCAGTGAGTATACGTTTTGCCGGTCCAGGGTCATTTTGTGGGCCAGATAGTAGGCCGGAAAATCCAGCTGTTCTGAGCTCTGGGCATATCTTCGATGGCCCTTCTGGAAGTCGTAGAAATGGCCCATCCCAAGAATGAGAATAATGATGGAAAGAATCTTAAAAAATAGGCTGCTTTTTTGAAACCTGGGAGGTAAGTGGAGGTTTTTTGAACTCATTCCGGGGCTCAGAACAACACTCTTTAGTCCTTATCTACAATCAATCCGGTTTTTATGGAACTACTTTACCTCCCACTCATTCTATACCTGATCATCGTCTTTGCCGTACCTTTCTTCTTGAAAAGGGAAAAGACCACCGATGAATCCTACTTCCTGGCTGGCCGCAGCCTTGGATTCCGGGCATCGTTTCTGTCCGTAGTTGCCACAGAAACCTCGGTGGCAACCGTGTTGATTTTTCCCGCTGCAGGGTATGCTGGCCGTTGGAATCTAATCGCCCTCTGCCTGGGATATATCGCAGGCAGACTATTTGTAGCCCGATTCTACTTAAAGTCCATCTACGAGATGACGGATACATCTATCTATAAGGCCGTCGGTTCCGATAACGGATCCCGAGTTTTTCTGGAGATTGCCTATCTGGCTGCCAAATACATATCCAGCGGTGTAAGATTCTTTATGGGCGGACTGGCTCTGGCCGAACTGTTTGGGGGCCCGGTAGCTTTCTGGATCCTTCTTACTGCCCTGGTGGCCGGGATATACAGCCTTTCTGGAGGCTTGAAGGCGGTGGTGGTTACCGACCAACTGCAGGGCCTGATATTGTTTTTTACCGGCCTCGTTCTGATGGGGCTGCTCTGGCCCCCCCCGGACTATCTGGCGGAAACCGTGTTTCCTGCTCTATTTACCTGGAAGCTGGACTGGATGGATGGGGCTCATACATTACCTCTCTTTATAGGCGGCGCCATAGTGTCCATCGGCAGCCATGGGGCCGATCAGGATCTGCTTCAGCGAATTCTCGCGGTAAAGAATTTGAAGCTGGCCCGGAGGTCTCTCGCCTGGAGCGGGGTTGGCGCCACGGTGGTTATTATGACCTTTATCGCCGTGGGCTCATTTCTCTATGCTACGGATCCAGGCCTGGGCGAAAAAGGGCAACTGCTGGCCTATGTTAAACTGAGCGCCAACCCTATCCTTTCCGGGCTCTTCGCAGTTCTAGTGGCTGCGGCTTCAATGTCTACTCTGGACAGCGCCATTCATTCTACCGGTGCCGTATGGAAATCCATGCTACGTTCTAAGAAATCCGGCCGATGGTTCTCCCTGTTGTCCCTGGTTGTGCTTTCCTGTTCTGCTCTAGCCTTCATTTACTTCGAAAAGAGGGCGGATAATCTTCTGGCACTTGCCCTGGGATCCATGAACTATATCAATGGAGGGCTCATCGGAATATTTACCTATTTCGTATTCTGGAAGCGTGCTCTTTCTCTGTTTCCTATGTTTCTGGCTATTATGGCAGGCTTCCTGGTAACCCTGGCATTGAATCTACTCGGGGTTCATTGGACCTTCATTGCGCTAGCTTCCAGTTTGAGCGCTCTTCTGGCAGCCCTATTGGGGCAGAGGTGTATGGATTTCCTGGCAGAAAAAGAAAACGGCGCATAGACCATATCCCGGAAAGCGGAGGCCAGAACTCGGGGGCCATATCCCGGAGGCGCAAAACCAGATCCTGAAGAGCATAGCCCGGAGGCGCGAAACCGTATCACAAGAGAGCGGAGAAGGGGAATGTTCGTGTGATCCAGGATTGGTCAGGCGCTACAGCATATTGCGAAACTGGTCTTCGGTGACTATTTCGATTCCCAGCTTTCTGGCTTTTTCCAGCTTGGAGCCTGCCTCTTCGCCGGCAAGCAGATGCGTGGTCTTACTGCTTACCGATCCAGTAGTTCTGCCTCCGCGCTTGCGAATCTCATCCATGGCCAGGTCTCTGGGGCGAAAATGGGCAAAACTGCCGGTAACACACCAGGTTTGGCCGGTCATGGTCTGCTCGAGATCCGAAACCTCTCGTTCCTGTTTCATCTGGAGTCCGGCTGCGGCCAGGGCCTTCAGACGTTTAATGTTCTCTGGATCTTTTAGCTGCTCTATGATTACGCTGGCTGTATCGGGCCCGATTCCATCCATATCGTCCAGGGTCTCATGGGCTTTTTCGCTTCTGGCTAGCTCAAGCCATGCATCCACAGAATCGAAACCATTTTGCAACAGTACATCGGTTATGAACGGTCCTATTTCTTTCATACCCAGGGAGGCCATAACTGTGCGAAAAGGTTTCTGCCTGGATTTTTCGACGCCGTCCAGAATGATCTGAACACTTTTCTTTCCCAGGCCTTCCAGATCCCCGAGAGCTTCCTGTTTTCCTTTCAACTGATAGATGTCTTCGATCTTTTTTAGAAAGCCATTCTCATACAGCAGCCGGATGGTCTTCTCACCCAGACCGGCAATATCCATTTGCTTTCGCTGACAGAAGAAAATAAGTGCGTTGATTTCCTTTTCCTGACAACCAGGGTTCGTACAGAGCCAGTCCACCATGTCATCCGGACGCTCCAGTCTGGAGTTGCAGGAAGGACAATGGGACGGAAAGACATATGGTTTGCCTTTTCCCGGATCCACTACTTCTTCCACGGCAGGGATGATTTCTCCTCGCTTACTCACCTTTACAGTGGAGCCCACACGAACTCCCAATCGCTCTATGAAGTCTGCGTTATGCAAGGTTGCATAGGTTACTGTGGTGCCTGCAAGTTGCACTGGCTGCAATCGGGCTCGCGGAGTGATTCTGCCGGTGCGTCCTACGAATACTTCAATTTCTTCTACCTTTGTCTCTGCCAGGTCCGGTTCGAATTTCAGGGAAGTGGCCCAGCGGGGAACAGCGGCCGTAAAGCCCAGATCCAGTCTGCGAAATCTGTCATCCAGTTTAAGAACCAGACCATCTACAGGAAAAGCAACGTTCGGGCGTTTGCTCTCGAATTTCTGGATAGCGGAGGATAGATCCTCTTTTGAGTGAAAGTCAACCAGCATATTATCTTCGAATATGGGCAGGCCCAGGGAATTCGCATACGCAAGTAGATCCGAATCGGATCCAAATCTCTCCGGATCTGATTGTAGATGTAGATCAAAAGCTACCCATCGAAGAGGCCTTCGTGCGGTTTCTCTGGACTTTTTATGCTTTAGCGAGCCTGCAGCAAGGTTTCTGGGATTCGCATAGATACCTTCCACTTCCTCATTGAATTTCTCGAACTCCGCAAACGTCATGTAGACTTCGCCGCGAGCCACCAGGTCCACCGGTTCTTTCAATGTTCCTGGAATACTTCGTATGGTTCTGGCATTGTTTGTGACAATATCGCCCAGCTGTCCTGTTCCGCGAGTCACTGCCCGGATGAGCTTTCCCTTCTCATAATAGAGCACCAGAGTTGCCCCATCTACTTTCCACTGGAGATTGATCTTTTCGCCGGTTCTGGCTGTCTTTGTTGCCCAGGCCAGGGCTTCTTCGGTACTGTAGGTATTGGAAAGCGAAAGTATAGGAACGGTATGCTCGAATTTCTCGAAGCCGGATTCCAGATCCGAACCGACCAGTTCTGTAGGTGAGTCCGATTCCTTGAGCAGTGGATACTCCTGCTCCAATACCTGAAGCTCTTTAAGCATCTCATCGAACTTCTTATCGCTAATCTCGGGTTGGTTTTCTACATAGTATTTGTGCTGATGATATCTGAGCTCGGAGGTTAGCTCCTGCATTCGCTTCTGTACGTCTGGATGCTGAGCAGGCAATTCGGCTTTCCTTCTGGATGCGGACTTTTTGCCGGTAAGCTGCTTCTTTGATGATTTCTGGATACCCGATTTTCGGGAAGCTGGAGATGGTGCAACCCTGTCAGTTTTTGCTTTCTTACCGCCAGAGGTGGAAGATGCCCTTTTCGTGGCTCTGGCTTCCGGGGCCTCTGTACTGGCCCGGGTCTTCTTTTTGGTAGCCACCTTCTTACTTGAGGCTGTCTGCTTCTTCTTCTTTGCGCCTTTCGCAGTGCCCTTCTTTTTTGAGGAATTTGCATTTGCCATATAGGTTTAGTGAGTGATCTTCCAGCTCGAAGTTGTTCTTATTTGCTATTTCCAGCTGAATCTTTTCGATTTCCGGCACAACAAATTCTTCGATTCGGCCGCAATCCACGCAGACCAGGTGGTCATGGTGCTCTCTGGGAGGGATGTATTCATAGTACTTCACGGACTGACCAAAGTTGTGCTCGGTTAGCTGGCCGGACTCAACCATCAGCGAAACAATCCTGTAAATGGTAGCTCGGGAAATTTCCCCCTTTCGATCCTTCAAGGCATCTGCCAGAGAATCCACAGTGAAATGGGTACCCAGTTCGAAAACCTTCTCTGCCACAAGAAGGCGCTGATTGGTAATCTTCAGATTTCGCTTCTTCAGAAAGTTGGAAAAATTGGTGAGTTCACGGTGTATATCTGCAGTTGCCGCCACGGGGAGAAATTAATCATTCATACCTGTGCTTGCAATCAAAACTCTTGCCGAATCCGGGCCAGGAAGCCTAAATGGACCATGGAAGAAAAGCGCAAGTTCCCCAGGGCGGACCTGGTCTTCCGAATCGAATACCGCACCCTGAAAGAAGAGCAACCCAGGGCAGGTATGACCAGGGATCTAAGTCTGGGTGGGGTCAGTCTTGAAACCGATGGCCCTCTGGATAAAGGGACTCCGCTTTCGCTTACCTTTTCCTTTCCGGAGCTGGAGGGGACCATCCATGCCACCGGTCGCGTAGTCCGTTCCTGGGAAGATCAGGGAAAACACTATACTGCCCTGCGCTTTACAGCCGTTCATCAGGACGACCTGGCAATATTAAGATCCCATCTGGAACAATACTACGAAGACTGACCCGGCCGTCTAGTTTTCGCATCCTGGTTAACTGCCTGTATTTTTTAGCAGAGCCTGGATTTGTCCCGGCAGGCAGAGTTTGCTGTCTGGCGCGATAACTTCAGTTCCCGGGCGGGCTTGGAAAACCACTGCTGTCTTATCAATCCCTGGAGGCTCGAAAATGCTCGAATCCCGGGTCCGAAACTACCTCTTTTCCGTTCAGAAAAAACCGCGCCCGGGGGGCATCCGCAGATTCACCAAACTCCCCGATTCGAGCGAAGTCATCGGGTAAATCTGATGGGCTGGAAACCAGTAGTTCCAGTTCTTCACCGGACGAAGCAGCATAATGGGCTCCTCTGGAGCTTACCGGCGGGAGCACAGGAAGACTTTCCAGGTTTACATCGAGATTGTGGCCCGAGCTTTCTGCAAATCGCTGGCAATCGATGAAGATTCCATCGCTCAGATCCATGGCCCCGGAGATGGGAAATGCCTGGCTCTGCAAAGCATTTAGCTGCCTGGCTGCCTGGAGATTTGCCTCTGGACGGAGATGCCTGCGAATCGCTGCCACCTCCAGGCGCTTTTCTTCTGGCATCTCGTTTTTTCTTTCATTCATCTCCGCCAATTGCATCGGGCTGGCAGCCATCCGCTCTGGATTGCGCCATTCAGGATTCTTTTCCAGATCAGCAGGTCTTCCGCTTTTTTCCAGGAGATCGTACCCCAGCCGGCTCATGCCCACATGCCCTGAGAGAAATAATCCATCGTTTTGACTGGCTCTTCGGAACCTGGGATAAAGCGCCGGGCCACTGAGCGTTAGAGAGAATAGATAGCCCCGGGAGCGAAAGGTATCTCCTCCTACCAGGCTGCACGGGAACTCCGAAAGCAATGCTCTAAAACTGGAGGCAAATTCTGTGATGAACTCTTCATCGGCCGGCTCCGGTAATCCCAGATTGAGCAGGCAGAACTCCGGTTCGCCACCAGCTGCGGTGAGATCCGAAAGATTCACATGCAACAGTTTGAATGCAATGTCCGCGGGCGTGGACCAGTCCAATCTAAAGTGGGTGCTCTCGGCAAGGCTGTCGGTGGTATAGAGATAGGGCTGACCACCATGCTCTATCAAAGCGCAGTCATCGGCGCTTAAATCAGGGTTCAGGCTCTGAATGATTCTGCTTTCCAGGTTGGTCATACACTGTCAGAAAAAGGCTGTACTGCTTTTCCGTCAGGTATTTCTATGGGGTGGTGGAACCGGCAGAGGCACGGAGAATTCTGGGGCTTGAGTCCATGGATGAGGCCCTGGACCGCACCCGGTTGCAGAGGGCCTTCCATCGCAGACTCTTTGAGATTCATCCGGATACTCGTCCTCAGCAGACAGGCAGTGAATCCCCGCGAAGCTCACCTGACCTGGATGATTTATCTCATCAGATTTCTGCCAGCCATCCCTCTAATTCTCAATACCAGACTCAGGACGGCGGCTCAGTAATCCTCCCGGATGCAGCGACATCGCTGTCAGTAGACACACTGATTGAAGCGCGCAGGACGTTGTTGATTCGCCTGGAAAGAGGCAACGAAAATTCAGACCTGAATCTATCGCCGCCGGATGGCGGATTCGAATCTGAAAACTCTGTGGGTAACTCAAGAGCTGGAGCCGATGGCAAAGGAAAGCAGACATCTACCGCGGCCTCCGGTTCCGACGGCTACAATCTATATCGCAAAGCTCTGTTTCTGTATTCAGAGGCTGTTCTGGAATATTTCGAAAAAAGAAAACATGTAAACGGCGGCACTGTGAGTGAGCCCGCGGCAGAACCGGACGGATTTCGCTCTCGACTGGAGGAAGCCCGAAGTCTATTTGTTCAGGTTCTGGAACGATTCCCCGGAGGAACCTGGACTCCGGATTCCATAGAGCAGATTGCCAGAATTAACGTCTGGCTGAAGCGTGATGGCGCCGGTGGAAGCCAGGTCTCGAAATAAATCGTAAAGCCAGAGGAAAGGTAAAGCTCTGGAAAAGGAGCGAAGCCTGGTTGCAGCATTTCTATAAATTCTGTCAGGGTCGGATCTAAGCGATTGGATTCGGTTCGCGTACAGAAATGTATCCAGATTGCGAAACCTGGCCGATGCGATATCATCTGGCATGCCAAAAAGGAGCAGGGATTCTACCAGGACCAGAGCACCCTCGATAGGATGAAAGATCCTCCTGGCAATTCGCTGCACTGTGGATCGCATGGAGCCAGGATCTAAACCAGGTCGATGAAAGTCTTTTAAGAGCAGAATTCTCAACCGGGATGCCATAGAGGGATTTTTCTTTAAATAGGAGTCCAGCTCGTGGCAAAGAAGTAGAGTATCTACTCTCTTGCAATCCAGGTCGGCTACCACGATTATTGAGGATTCCTCTCGCATTCCGTCCAGCAGTAAGGTGATATCGCTAGCATTTCGCAGATCGGTTCTGGGCGTATAACCAGAAAACAGGAAAGTCTGGCGATAGATTCTGCGAAACGGATCGTCCATTATCAAAAGAGCAGAACCCTGGTGCTCTGAACTGACAGCTGGAAATAGAAAGGAGCTTTCCCAACCGGGAAAGAACACTGCTCCGGCTCCTGAATCGTAGAGCTTTCGCATTCCCTCCTGATTTTGATGCTCTATGCCTGCGCAAAGCATCACTGGCAGGCTCCAGTCCAGCAAATCTTGCAGCCTGCTGTGTTCCAGTTCCGGAATCCAGATTGATCCAGAAGCTGCGTGGGCCGGTTCAAAACTGGACACCGTGCGATAGGTCAGCGAGCCCCGGGCTTCCTGGGCTTCCAGGTAAGCATCCATCAAATGGATTTGATGGGTGGCCAGGTCCAGCCCTGCGAAAACTACATCCATTAAAGCTCCTGACCAGGATGATAGCTTCGCAGAGTGCGAAATTCAATTTCATCTTCATCCAGGTAGGTTCGTCGGAGCAGCCTTTTCTGGAAAATAGGAGACTGATCGTCAAAGTGAGGGGAATCCGGTCTCATGCTACTACCGTAGGGCTGGGCTGCAAAAGAGAGTATTCCTTTCTCGGTGAACTCCACCAGCATGATGAATGAATCCCCGGCATAGATCTTTTGCCATTCTGGATGCATCCATCCCTGAAAGCCTTCCAGATCCTTCATATGCATGGCATTGAGCACATCCGGGCCTCCGCCCATGCCCAGGTTTGTATCTCCGCGAATGAGCCGCTGTCTGCTCTGCAAAGGGTCAGTCAGGGTGCCGGTATCCAGCAAATAATCCACTGCCTGGCGAAAGGTATCTACCGGATCCGGGGCCTGATCAATACCTTTGCGATCCACTACCAGCGTCTTCCAGATAGGTCTCCATGTTAAGAATGCAAGCATGGCTCCTTCGCTTTCTGGATGCGCGGTGCCATCCCAATTTCGAAGTACCTCCAGAGCCTCCCGCTCCAGGGAATTGGATGGTCGAAATCGCTCCAGTACAGGATAAACAGCCTCTTGATAGATGGGCGCAGAAGGATGATACCTTCGATCGAATTTATACCTTAAGAATTCCTCTCTGGTTATGGATGGATCCCCCCCAAAAAGCTCCAGTGATCGCAAAGCGCGATTCGTAAGCCTGTTTTCAATGTAATTGTATTGAGGATTGGCATTGGGTTCTGGATTATAGGGAGTGCTGGTTGTATAAAATGGAGTGGAGTTTCCGTTTTGAACGAAGCCGGAGGGCGGGTTCACAACCGCCGGTAGATCTTTGTAGTCCAGATACTCGGTCCAGAGATATTCCCTGGTATTGCCGGGCACGATGCCGGAATAATCGGGTCCGGCCTTTCGCAGTGGCAACTTCGCATTGTAGACGTATGCAATGTTTCTGGCATCAGCATAAATAGTATGAAACATTGGCATGGATTGCATCTCCATGGCTTTGCTCCACTCCTGGAAGTTCTGAGCCTTCGCCATTCGATACCATTGCTCTGCAGAGCCCGCATGCTCATCCAGCCCGGCCACTCGAATGGCAACAATGCCTGAATCTGTTTCCAGGGCCGGTCCAAAAATTGTATCGTAGGCGGTCTTGCTTACGGTTATTTCAAAAAAGAACAGATCCAGTGTAAGCTCAACATCCCTGGCCTTTAGCTCAAGGGTGTTTCCATCAACTGTGTAGTTTCCCTGGTCTTCGTCTGTCTCCAGTCTATACGCATCTACGAGATCGGGAGTGTTCACTGTATGTGTCCAGCCCAGACTGCGATTATGCCCGACGAAAATAAGCGGACTTCCCGGAAATGTGGCGCCGTACATTTCAAAGCCATCCTTGCTTCGTAGGTGCGCCTCATACCAGGCCACTGGCCCATCCCAGGGCTGATGCGAGTTTACATTCAATCTGTGAATTCCATCCGCCGAACGTGTTCTGGAGACTGCATGTGCATTACTGGCCACCATGGCGTAAGCTTCATACCACGCAGAGGCTTCATGTGCGGAAGAAGCCTGGCTTTCAGATTGGATTGCTGCCTGGTTTTCTTTTCTATCTTCAGGCCTTGAGGCCAGAGCCTTTCCCAGCTCCTGGCCTGTTCCCACAAATAGTGGAATCTTGTGTACAAATCCACGGGACAGGTCTTTTGCCTGCACCGGAAAGAACCGGCCATCCACTTCCTCTCTGTGCTTTGCTGCGTAATAGTTGATTCCATCCGCATATCCCTGAAACACTTCTTGAAGCTCCGGAGAAATCTGCGAATCGTAGGTGGCATCCGTTCTTTCGTTGATGCGAAACATTCCCGTATAGAAATCATTTTGCAGAGATGTACTGGATAAATGTAAACGGGAGAGCTGGCCGCGGGAAGCGGCCACCACTGCCTGAATGGTGCTGAAATCGTCCTGTGCATGGGCGTAGGCCAGTCCAAAGGCCACATCTTTTTCTGTTTCGCCCAGGATATGCGGGACCCCAAAGTCGTCTCTTCGAATGGTAACTCGTTGTGCCTGCCTTTCCAGCCGGGCCACTGATTCCGAATCGGGGCTGTATCGAATTCGATGTGTTCGAACAATGAGTCCAATAAATACCATCGAACCGAGCCATATAACGATTAGTGCAGGGATGCGAATCCATTTCGATTGCTTTGAAGACTTTGAAGACATGGATTTCTGTGTGGTTCGGGCCCGGGTAGGTGTCAAATGCAATCAAAGCGAAGAAATTTTCGGAATTTTTATTTGTGATTGGCGATATCCTGGGTTTTCTGGAAGCAATGAGTGTTTTTCGAGCACCGGTAACCAGAACTCTAGTGGCCATCAATGTGGCCATTCATGCAGGACTCATGCTTCTGTCGGGCAGCTTTGCGGACCAGATTTTTCAGGTCTTCGGGCTGGTTCCGGTAGACTTCTGGACTGGCTCGGTATGGCAGCCGTTGACCAGTATGTTTCTTCACGGAAACATCATCCATATTGCCTTTAACATGCTGGCACTGTGGTCCCTGGGGGCGCCTATTGAGCACAAAGTGGGCTCCTCGCGATTTGCCGTTCTCTATTTTGTATCCGGGTTGGTGGGTGCGCTCTTCGTAGTGGCCTTCCAGAGCGGGCTGGGACATCCAACCATTGGAGCTTCCGGAGCTGTTGTGGGACTTCTGGGAGCGCTTGCCGTATTCTTCCCGCGGGCGCAACTGCTGTTGTTTTTCTTTCCTGTTAAAGCCAGAACGGCGGCGATTATCTTTGGTGTCGGTTCGCTCCTGCTGGCTCTAACAGGACAGGCGCAGGGGCTATCGCATCTTGGTCACCTTGGCGGCCTTATTGGTGGTGTACTGTTTACCTGGCTTGCCCTGGCCCCTTCAAAGGAAGAACGCATGGATCCGGGCCCCTCCATGGGTGGAGGATTTCGAATGGGCACCAGAAGAACTGGTCCCTCGCACACGACAGGGGCAGAAGAGCAGGTACTCAGAATGATGCAGGAGCTCATGCGACAAAGGCAATCTGGCGCTGGTCCAGCCCCGGGAGAACGTCGGACCATGAAGGAAATCAATCCAATCCAGGATTCGGATCGATTCGAGGAGCCTCCTTCTTCGAAGCCGGAGTCTTCTTCAGAACCAGGTCCATCCGGTACCGGCAAGCTCTATTATGATCCGGCCAGTGGCCGATTTTTCTTCAAATAGTGTGTAAATCACGGAGGGCTGGGGGGCCGCAGAGGTCAGACCTTCGATTGTGAAAGTGCACTTACGTTGCAGGCGGCAGGATTCGGGCCATCTATTTAGAAGGCCCAGTCATTCGGAAAGAAGGATTCAGGATTTGATCTAGAAGTCGTAACTTTCCAGGGCTTCATCCACAGATTTGAATATCTCAAAAACGGAGGTAAGCTTGGTTATCTCCATGAGGTTTTCCACATCGGAATTCAGGCCGGCAAAAACCATTCTGCCTTTCAGGTAGTCTACGTGCTTGAAGATGTTCAAGAACAGTCCCAGGGCAGCCGAGTTTATGAACGGAACCTTTTTCATGTCGATGATGAACTTGGGAGCAGCATTGGGCTTTATATACTTTTCCATCTTTTCTGCCAGGTTGTATTCATCCCCGGACTTGATGGCTCCCTCGATTTTAACAATGTTAACTTCGCCCCTGGTGGTAACCTTTACTTTCATATGGATAATTTGAACCTTAGCATTTGCCCGGTTGTCTGGAGCAAATATTTCCCGGGCGCAAACAGATGCAATGGAAATGCAAGAGCACCTGAAAGACCAAGTTTATAACACAACTCAGATTGACTGTAAAGCGAAATCCCCACAGGTTCAAGATTTTTTATGGGTTCAAGTATGAGAAATTGGCGATCTCCCACTGTGCTGAATTGATATATCAGGCATGGATCTGGTTGCCCCAGAAATCCGGCCTCCAGAGCGCCTGGAATTTCCGGGATTTGCTCCGGCATTTGATCCAGTGCTGATCGCAGGGCCCTTCGTCCCATGGCCACTCGCCTGTGCAAGGCCGCTTTGCTAATGCGCAGATGGCCGGAAATTTCTCTGAGGCTCATGACGGTGTTGGTATTTTTGGTTCTTTCCCTTTCCAGCTTTCTCCTGATATAACGATAGTCCCGTCCTCGATTCCCTCGATGAAGCCGATCAAAGTACAGACTCATCTTATGCTTATGCTGTCGTCGCCAGTGTTCCTGGTCCTGGATTCTGCGTAAAAACCCCTGATGAAGTCCCCGGGCCTGCTCGGGGCTATGGCGGTGGCAGAGATCCCTTAATTCCGGAAGATCCAGGGGCCATCCACACTGGATTTTCATGGGAATCCTGTGCACAGGCTCTATCTGCTGAAGCGCATAGCTTAATGCGCCATTCCAGGCCGTGGTGCGTTCTGTTTTGTATCCAAAGTTTTCTACAGGTAGATCACACCGGGCGGGCTCGTACTTCTTAACCTTTCGAATGTAGTTCATGAAATCGAATCGCATGCAGCGGGCCAGGTATCCGGTGAACCTGGATCCTGGTCTGGTAGAGAAGGAATCCAGAAAGCGAGGTAGCTTATCCAGGAATTGAAGCAAGAAGTCCTGGCACAGATCTGGATCGTTGTTTAGCTTTCTGGAATAGTTCATCATCCAGAGAAAGGATTCTGAAACAAAGGAGTCTGTGTGCCCATGGCTGACGTACCGTAGGTAGGCCTCTTCCAGGTCGGGCTTTCTGGTGTAGAACGATGTTGACTCCATACTCGGTTAATGTTTTTGCCGGGCAGGTCGTTCCAGTAAATCACAGGGCCAGGCCGTAATCTCTGTCCAAAAAAGTCTTTCTTTTTCGGATTTTGTTGTTCACTTGACAGCATGCGAATTCAGCAGGAGCCAACTCGCTTTCGCAAGATGGAAGCCACCGGAAATGACTATGTCTATTTCGGTCCGTACCTGGGTTCCACCGGGAACTTCGATATAGCGCGAACGGATGCCATTCTGCAGTGGTTAACGGAAAGCACCATTCGTAGAATCAGCGATCGGCACTTTGGCGTGGGAGGCGATGGAGTGGTGCTGGTGGCGCCCCCCAGGGATCCGGATGCTGCTGCAGCCAGAATGTACATGTGGAATGCAGATGGAAGTCCGTCGGCCATGTGTGGAAATGCGCTGCGCAGCGTTGCACTGTTGATTCATCTGGAAACCAGAAGATTCCATTTCTCAGTTGAGATGGGAGAGAGCATCTATGATTGTAAGCTGGAGGAGTCCGGAGAAGGTGCTTTCAAGATTTCTGTAGATATGGGGCCTCCCATTCTGCCGCTGGATCTGGTGCCTTTCGCAGAGGTGCAGGGACGAGTTATTGAAAAGCCAGATCAAGCAAGGATTCTACCGGCCAGAGTTGAACTGGATGCAGGCGGCATCAGCTGGTCTGGATACACCCTGTCCATGGGAAATCCGCATTTTGTAGTCGATCTGGGAGAGCATACGGCGGGGGGACTGGACGGTCTGGATTTGCGAACCATGGGTCCTGTACTGGAGCATCACTCAGCCTTTCCCGAGCGAGTCAACACCGAGTTCATAGAATGGAAGGATTCCGGTAGAATCAGGCAGCGAACCTTTGAGCGAGGGTCCGGCGAAACTCTCAGTTGCGGCAGTGGTGCCTGTGCAGCTTTCATCGCTGCAAGAGCTTCAGTAGAAAAGCAGGGGCGAACGTTGAATGAACTGGAAGTTGAGCTTCGCGGAGGGGTTCTGGAGCTATCCCTTCACGAAGACAGGATTCAGATGACCGGTCCGGCTCACATTGTCTTCGAAGGTTGGATCTAAAACCGGAGAGTAGATTTGTAGAGAAGCAAACCATGGGCAGGACTCTGTGCCCTGCCCACGTCAAGAGTTAGCGTCCTTTGCGAACGGCTCTTACCTGAGTCTTGGGAACAGTAAGGCTGGTTCCGTCGGACTTGATAATGTTAACCAGGTTACCCTGAATAATGGTCTTTACGTTTCTGTGAACGGTGCCATCTCGCATGATAACGGTATCGCTAAACCCGGGTCCAGGTTGGGATGTGCTCCCAGGTTTAACTGGTTTATTATCTCCTCGAACTACAGTACATTGTCTCGAATAGATAGAGAGAATGTTTAACTGCTCTGTATCCACAGTGCTGATTCGGGTCACTCCCCCATTCTCAGCTGCGTTCTCAATGGTGCCTTCCCCCCAGCTGGATCCAATATAGAGCCAGAATCTATTGGTGCAGGCCCGGCCTTCATGAGTCTGAGGAATGGTAAGATCATTACCACTGCCGGCCATTGTGGTTTCCTGGTAAAGGGCGCCCATGGGGCCCTGACCCGCAGGATGTCCCATGAAAAGGCACTGAGCCATTAGAGTGGAGAACAGAACCACGATAGACACTTTTAATATATTCTTCATAGGTTTCATTTCCACCCCCTTACGATTGTGCAGTAGGTCGCGGTAATGCCCAGGGCACCCTCGGTGGTGTGGCTGACGCTGGCTATCTTTGTGATCCCTTCATCCCGGGATGCCGCTCTAATAGAAGCATCGCCGAATGCAAAGAAGCCCAGGTAGCTGGTGGCACATGCCTTTCCGTTTAGCATTTCCGGAGATTGAGCAGTTCCTGAGCGCCCAACTCCACCTTCGTTAATCAGGTTAACAATGGCTGGTGAGCCGTACTGCGTGGCGAAACATGCTGGCATTAGAAATGCAACAAATGTCAGCAGGATTATTTGGTGAATTCGCATTAGTTCCCCCTGACGACTGTACAGGCCTCAGCATAAACAAGGAGACTGAATACCTCTATGTCAATAGATTGAACGGAAGTGATACCCCCCTGTTGGGCGGCCGCAGCTACAGATGCATCACCGAGTGCAACCAGGGCAAGGTAGCTCTTGGCACAGGCTTCGCCTTTCTTGGCTCCGTTTGGTGAGGTGCCGTGAATTCCAATCTTCGTGCTGGTGAATATTGCTCCACTTGGGCCAAATCCGCCGCTGGCGCAGCTTCCAAGCAGAAAAAGGGATGCTACAATTATTAGAATCGATTTTTTCAATTGTTTCCTCCTCTCAGGCAACTGGACTTAAGCATAGTTTATTGCTTACCTTGTCTGAGCGATCGTGACTGCTTAGCGTAATTGGCCCAAAACGAACAAGTGTTTTTCTTCTTGATTTCACCAGGGGCTGGACTGTATTCGTGGCGAAGCGTATCCCGAATCGCTTTAATGGAGTCTATTATGAATTCGCGTATACTGGCAGCGCTAATAGCTGCATCTTTTTTTTGCACCACTGGCTGTGGGCTATTTGATTCCGCGGCCAGCCTTCCTGAACCAGGAAAGGATCTGGAAGTGTCGGCCGTGGTCCTGCTGGCTACCGGCCAGGTCACGGCAGACGGAAACCCATTGAAAGCCGGGACGATTATCAAGGCAGGTCAATTGCTAAAAACCGGGGCCAACAGCTTCTGTGACCTGCAGGTTCGAGGGGGGGATGGTGCTGCCATGATTCGTCTACGGGCCAATACAGAACTGGTGCTCACTGGCCGGCAGTTTAAAGATAAGAAGAAGATTCTGGCGGAGCTCAGAAAAGGAAACGGAATGTTTGATCTGGATAAGATCACCAGTAGCGAGAATTTCGAGACTGCCAGTCCCACCGCAGTGGCTTCGGTGCGTGGAACCAAATATGAAGTATCGGTTAAGGGGGATTCTACTTCTATAGAGGTTCTGGAAGGGAAAGTATCCAGTCGGCCAAGGGTTCCGGCTCTGGAGGATCTGCCGCCGGATGTGCAGGAGCGGTCCAGGGTTGTCCATGAAACGGTGGAGAATCTAAAGAAGAAGGAAGTGATCCTGGAGCCTGGAAAAAAGGTAGAGATCCAGGCTGTAAAGGTCTCTCCGGAAGTGGAAGAGGCTGCTCGAAAAGCCATGGAAGCGGAAACTGCTTCTGACCCGGCCAAAGCGGAAGAGGCTGCAAAAGCACTGGATGAATCTGTAGCTCAGAAGGAAGAGGGCTTGAAAAAGGCGGTGCAGGAGGCCCCGGCCGCGCAACCAGAAGAGATTCCGGAGCCTGAAATGAAACAGAAACTGGATGAATACAATGAATTAATTCGCATTGAATCTGAAAAGATCCAGGGAGATGATGTTTCCAGTGCGGTAAGCGAAAGAAACAATCGAAACCAGGCCAAACTGATTCAGAGAATCGAGAAGGTATTTAACAAGCCTTCCGAAACCCTGGTGCTTATGAACGGCGCTCGCATTTCAGGTGTAGTAATTCAAATAGGATCCACCTACTATGTGCATACCGTGAATGGTCAGGTAGCCTATCCCGAAAGTCAGGTTTCGGGTATTGAATTCTAGGGATTCGATGTATGACCTGGTAGTCCTGGGTAGCGGTCCTGGAGGAGAAGGGGCCGCTATGAAAGGGACCAAAAGTGGTCTCAAGGTTGCGCTGGTAGATTCCAGAAAGGAGCCCGGCGGCAACTGTACCCATCAAGGAACCATACCTTCCAAAGCATTACGTCAATCCATGCATAATTATGTGGAGTTCAGGCGTAATCCGTTGTTTCGCAGCCATCTGGACCAGTTTACCCTGGAACTACCGGATCTTTTATCCAGTGCCCGAAACGTAATTCGTTCTCAATCCGAGATTCGCAAAGATTTCTATGATAGAAACGATGTGGACCGACTTACGGGAAGGGCCCGTTTTCTGGACGATAATACGGTGCAGGTGGAGTCAGATGATCGCACGCCGCGAAGGATCCAGGGGAAGAATTTTGTAATCGCTACCGGTTCCAGGCCGTACAGGCCATCCAATCTGGATTTTTCGCATCCTTTAATCCGCGATAGCGATACCATACTTGAACTGGAGCGAACGCCCCGAACCATTACAATATACGGTGCCGGAGTGATTGGCTGCGAATACGGTTCGATTTTTCGCAATATGGGAATGAAGGTTAATCTGGTAAATACCAGGGATAAGCTACTTTCCTTTCTGGACGATGAAATCATTGATGCTTTGAGTTACCATCTAAGACAGCAAGGAGTTTTGATTCGTCACAACGAGGAGTTCGATAGTCTGCAGGCGGATCAGGACTCTGTAAATTTGAAGCTTAAATCCGGAAAGGAAATCCGTTCCGATTTATTATTCTGGGCCAATGGAAGGAGTGGAAACACCGGTGATATGGGCCTGGAAGATCTGGGAATCCAAATCGACCATCGCGGATATATCAAAACCAATGAGTATTATTTAACGGCGAAGCCAAACATCTATGCAGTGGGGGACGTAGTGGGCTTTCCCAGCCTTGCCAGCGCTTCCTACGATCAGGGTAGAGCTGCGGTTTCCCATCTTCTGGGAGAAGATTTACCTCCATTGCTTCCAGAAAAGATTCCTACAGGAATCTATACCAGTCCTGAGATCAGCTCCCTGGGAAAAACGGAAAGAGAACTTACAGAAGAGAAAATTCCTTACGAGGTTGGACATGCATTCTTCAAAAGCCTGGCTCGTGCGCAGATCACTGGATATGATGTAGGCATGCTAAAGCTTCTTTTTCACAGAGAGTCCATGGAGATCCTGGGCATTCATTGTTTTGGCTACCAGGCTGCCGAGATATTGCATATTGGCCAGGCGATTATGGAACAACCTGGCAAGGGTAACGACGTTCGTTACTTTGTCCACACTACGTTTAACTATCCAACCATGGCAGAAGCCTATCGCGTGGCCGCCCTGAACGGACTCAATCGGATTCAGGACTGAGACCATGCCTTTATGGCTATCGTTACTCCCAGTAATATTTCTTATTTCAGGTTTACTCTCTGTTGTATGGCTTACCGGTGAGGATGCAACAGCCGGACCATCGCAGGTCGTACTCATACTCTCCGGATTCTTTGCCGCGTTGCTTTCGCTCCTTTACTCCTGGCACAGAAATCGTTCGCAGCCATCCGAGCCACATTCGCATCCTGTCTCTCTATCCGAAAGTTGGAGAAAGCTGGAAAACAGTATTCTTAGCACCATCACAGAGGTATTGCCTGCAATTTTGATTCTTCTACTGATTGGAGCATTGATCGGTGTCTGGATTCTTTCCGGAATCGTTCCTGCTCTCATCGTCTGGGGCATCGCACTTCTGAATCCTTCTGTTTTCTTTTTTACTGCCTGTATACTGGCTGCTCTGGTCTCTCTCGTTACCGGAAGCTCCTGGTCCACAGCCGGCACAGTAGGCGTGGCGCTGATCGGAGTGGGTCAGGCTCTTGGTATGGATCCTGCGATAACCGCCGGTGCTGTGGTATCCGGTGCTTATTTCGGTGATAAGATGTCTCCGTTTTCAGAAACGACGAATCTGGCTGCTTCCATGGCCGGCGTGGATCTATTCGCACATATTCGCCATATGATGTTTACTACGGCGCCTGCACTCTTGATCAGCCTGGTGGTTTTCCTTTTTCTGGGTCATTCGGATGAGGGAGTCAACGCGGAGAATCTGCAGAAGACCGTAGATTCGCTGAATGGTGTATTCTGGATTCATCCCACATTGCTTTTGGTCCCTGCCATTACTTTCTTTATGATCTATAAGAAGGTACCGGCTATTCCAGCTATACTGACAGGCTCTATATTGGGCTCGATTATCGCAGCCCTGTTTCAGAGACCAGCCCTGGGCTGGATGGAACAGGAAGGGATGGTTTCTGCAATTCTAGCAGCTGCAAGCAATGGACCTGGTTTTCGCACGGGCAATGAGGTAGTGGATCAGCTGATCAATCGTGGCGGTATGAGTTCCATGCTGGGAACTATCTGGTTGATTCTTTCTGCAATGTTTTTCGCCGGTGTAATGGAAGGGGCCGGTATGATTCAATCCATTGCCAGCGCAGTACTAAGCCGAATAAAATCCGTGGGTGGCCTTGTAACGGGAACCATCCTGGGCGGAATTTTTGCCAATGTTGTTACGTCAGAACAGTATCTCTCTATAGTAGTGAATGGTCGATTCTTTCGCGAAGCGTACCAGAGTCGTAACGTTTCTGCCCTCACTCTTTCAAGGAGCCTGGAGGATAGCGGAACCCTTACATCCGCCCTGGTACCATGGAATACCTGCGGAGCATTTATGGCTGCTACCTTGCAGACCCCGGTTCTACTGTACGCTCCCTTTGCACTTCTAAACTGGATTACTCCCATCATTGCACTTATCTATGCCTGGACCGGCCGATTTCTGGGACCGACACCGGAAAAGAAACAAACAGAAGCTCCTTCGCAATAGAAAAACCTGCATCCCTGGAGTTTTTCAGTTGCATGGTTTCCCAATAACGTTATTCTTCTGAACGCGAAAGGGGGAAGCTATGTTCTTTTTGATATCTGGAAAAAAGGCGACCAGAGGTTTGCGAAATCTCTGTGGCCTGGCTGCCGCAACTCTGATGCTGATCGCCACCGGTCCAATCCAGGCCGATGGCTTTCAGGTGGGAACTCCGGTAAAATGTAAATGGCAGAAGGTGGGCAACTATTATACAGGCAAGATCGCACGAAGGAATGGGAACTCGGTCTTTATTCAGTATGATGATGGAGATACAGAAACCACCGAGATTCAGTACTGTAAACTGATCGATCCCAATCAGGCTAATAAGAAGCCCGCCCCTGTCACGAATCAGACGGGCCCCGGTAGCATTCAAAAGCTGGAAGCTCGCTCCAGCGGCTCGGATAACTGGAAAGACTGGTCGATCCGCCTATCCGGCGGCAGTGGCCGACTTACTGCAAATGGAACAGGCCAGCATATGACCTGGAACATTGAGCTGCCCGGCCAGGATGTGAAGGTTCTGACCTGTATCCAGGGATCCCAGTGGTGGACTAAATGGCAGTATCGATACGGTGGTAACCAGCTAATCGCGGAGGCATCTTCGCTTACGGAATGGAAGATAGATTCCACATACAATCGACTTAAAGTGCGCACTCGCTGGAGCGGCGATACCGACGAATGGATTATTTCCGGAAAGAAAGGTGAGATAAAAGTAAATCGCAGAGGTGGTTCATGGCCCAGCTGGGAGATCCAGGATAACATGCCCGGTGAAGATTTCCATATGAAAATGGCGGCCATCTTCGCTATTATCGTGGCTACAGAAATGCCTCATTAGAAATGGGAATGTCTCTGGAAATGAACTGACTGTATAGCCCGGTGTGATGGCCTGGGTAATGCATCCATTTTGTTATTCCATTACCAATCCGAAGACCCGGATTTTCTTGCCGGGTCTTCGAAGAATCCTATCCATTGTTGGCTTTTCAATCGCCTGTTTGTCCATGTTTATGCTTTCCTTTTGCTCCGGCCCGGAGGCCAGGGAGGATGGATTTTCAGAATGTCCGGAGGATATTCCTGCGGACATGGCCTGCATTCCTGGAGGCTCATTTATTTACGGCAGCGATAATCCAGAATGGAAAGATGAGCATCCGAAAGCTAAAGTAGAGGTGTCAACATTTCTGATAGATCGCCGGGAAGTGACCACGGCCGAGTATCAGAAATGCACGAAAGCCGGGGCCTGCAAAAAGGTTATCTCCAACTATCTTCATATGCGGGATGCGGAGATGCCTCAGGTGAAGGTGAGCTGGTATGATGCCCGAAAGTACTGCCAGTGGAAGAATAAGAGATTACCTACAGAAGCGGAATTTGAAAAGGCCAGTCGCGGACCGGATGGAAATATCTATCCCTGGGGTGATGCGAAGGCAACCTGTGAGCTTGCAGTTATCAAAGAGAATGGCATTCGTGGCTGCTCGCCGGACCATCAGCCCACCGGTGGACCTGAGAAACCCGGAACTCGTCCCGCAGGCATTTATGGACTCTATGACATGGCCGGCAATGTGCACGAATGGGTTTCGGACTGGTATGAGCCCGTGCGACAAAAATGTGGCCAGAACTGCCTGGGAAAGGATCCGCAGGGACCCTGTTCTGGTAAGGATCAATGTAGCGGTTACTCGGAAAAGGTGGTAAAAGGCGGCTCCTGGTACTGGGACTGGGATTGGGCCCGAGCGGCCAAACGTAGAGCCTACAGGCCGGATAATAGCCCTCCTCACCATTTTGGCTTTCGATGCGCCAGAAGCGTTTCCAGTGAGCCCTGACGTTGTTGAGATTTTAAATCATTCTAAATGATTTGTGTTCATTGAAAATCTCGACTGAAAAAGTCGAGGTTTTCAAAATCGCTTGCCCACCTGATGCCGGTTTTGCGGATTGGAAGAAGATGGAACAGAACCTGGATACCCTTGTAAACCGAATCTATGAGGACGGGCTCCAGAAAGCCAGAAAGGAAGCTCAGGAGATTACTTCTGAGGCGAACAAGAAAGCCGAAGAAATTCTGAGCGAAGCCAGACGAGAAGCAGAATCCATTCGTCAGAAGGCACAGTCAGATGCCGATTATCTCAAGCAGTCCACGGAATCTGAACTGAAACTGGCCTCCACTCAGGCTTTTAGCCGACTTAGAAATCAAATCATATCTATTCTCTCGGAAAAGGTGCTTTCCGAGCCAGTTAAAGAAGCGGCACTGAAGCCAGAGTTTATACAGGAAATGGTGCTGGAATTGGGCCGGAACTGGAAAGAAGACGGATCTGTTTCGTTGGAACTCACGTTGCCTGAATCCATGCGAACCCGTGTCGATGAGCAATTCCAGGCTTCGATCAAGAAAGAACTGGATGGATTGAGTCTGGAGTTCTCGGACATAGGCGCGGGTTTTCAGGTTCAGAAGAAAGGAAGCAGCTTCCAGCTCGATTTCACTGAGGAAGCTCTCAAAGCATTGTTAAAGCCCTATCTGCGAAGAATCACTTTCGAGCGATTCCTTTCCGATAGCGGAAGCGAGGCATGAGCGAACGTTATCATTACTTAATCAGCGGCCTTCCGGATCTTTACACAGCGGATCAGGGAGCCGAAAGGGAACTGGATCGTATTCAGAGCGAAATCCTTGAGTTGTTGGAAGGCGATGATGCCCGTCAGTTTCAGTATTTGCTGTATCGAAATGATAACAAGAATCTACTTCGTCTGATTCGAGATCGACAGGGAATTCAGGATGATTCCCAGATCACCTTCCACCGACCTGCTGCTTTTTCGCATCAGGATCTTGAAGAGGGCATCCTGGGGCTTCTGGAATTACCCGAATACATGCAGCTCTATCTGGAAGAGATGGATCTGCAAAAGCATCTAACGCTTTTCAGCGAAAACAGATTAATTGAGCTCTACTATGAGGAAGCTATCTCGAATACCGGACCCTTCCTGTCTGGATACTTTTCTCACAAGCGCGATGTGAAAAACATAATCAGTGCAATCAATGCCAGAAGAGATGGAATGGAACTGGCAAATGTTGTTGTAGGGGATACAGATCTAAATCGCCAGCTGATTCAAAGCAATCTACCGGATTTTGGACTTTCGCAGCTCTATCCCTTTATTACGGAAGTGCGAGAACTCATAGAGCAAAGACAGCTAAATGATCTGGAGAGAAGAATTGATTCCCTTATTCTGGATTACATTCAGGAAAACTCAATGGGTCACGAATTCGATGAAGTGGCTGTATTCGCATATTTTCTGGAGCTGAGCCTGGCAAGTCGCTGGCTGGATCGCTCCGTAGACCTGGGTAGAGATCGACTGAGAGAGATTGTTAAGAAGGTTCTATCCAACTCTGCATTACCTGAACAGGTGCGTGCCGATGAGCTGGCGCTCTGATGTATCTGATGTATAGGGTGAATCGCAGAAAACAAATGTAACTCCATAGGGAGATAGAAATGACCAGTGGTAAAGTAACAGGCATTATTGCAAATCTGGTGACCATCGAATGCGATGGCCCCGTAGGGCAGAACGAAATCTGCTACATCCAGCACGGAAATAGCCGCCTTATGGCGGAGGTAATTCGAGTGAATGGTAATGTGGCTCAAGCTCAGGTGTTCGAGTCTACTCGAGGCGTTCGTCCTGGAATTGATGTAGAGTTCACCGGTCACATGCTGGAAATCGATCTGGGGCCTGGAATCCTTTCGCGTAAATACGATGGTTTGCAGATGGACCTGGAAAAGGTGGATGGAGTTTTCCTCAAGAGAGGATTCGTGGCCGATTCTCTGGATCCAGAATCCAGCTGGGATTTTAAACCCATTGCGAAAGCCGGGGATACTGTTAAGGCAGCGGACTGGCTGGGACGAGTCACCGAGAACTGGATTGACCATAAAATTATGGTGCCTTTCTCTTTCAAAGGGCAATGGAAGATCAAGTCAATCGTAAGCAGCGGTTCTTACAAAATTGATGATACCATCGCGGAGCTGGAAAATGAATCCGGCCAGATCCGTAAAGTATCAATGCGCCAGAAATGGCCAGTAAAAGTGCCCATTACCCATTTCAATCGAAAACCTCGCCCGTTTCGCCTGATGGAAATGGGAATTCGTTCTATCGATACACTGAATCCCATGCCAGAGGGTGGTACTGGATTTGTTCCAGGACCCTTCGGATGCGGCAAAACGGTTCTGCAGCATGCCATGAGTAAGAATGCGGCAGCAGATATGATTATCATTACTGCCTGCGGCGAGCGTGCGAATGAGGTAGTAGAGATCTTTACTGAGTTTCCGGAGCTGGACGATCCTCGCACAGGACGGAAGCTCATGGAACGAACTACCATTATCTGTAATACTTCCAACATGCCGGTAGCTGCCAGGGAGGCATCTGTATATACAGGTATGACCATTGCTGAATACTACAGAAGTATGGGACTGCGAGTGCTGTTGCTGGCGGATTCTACATCAAGATGGGCCCAGGCTTTGCGCGAAATGTCCAATCGCCTGGAAGAATTGCCTGGTCCGGATGCATTTCCAATGGACCTTTCAGCAATTATTTCCAACTTCTATGCCCGGGCCGGGTACGTTGAATTAAATAATGGAGAGACAGGATCCATCACTTTCGTAGGGACCGTATCTCCTGCCGGTGGTAACCTGAAGGAGCCAGTGACCGAGAGTACCCGTAAAGCGGCTCGCTGCTTTTATGCCCTGGCACAGAAACGAGCGGATTCCAAAAGATATCCGGCCATCGACCCACTGGATTCCTACTCGAAGTATCTGGAGTATCCGGAGTTTAGAGAATACCTGGATACCAATGTTCAGAAAGGCTGGTCAGAAATCGTAGATGAGGCCAGGGATATACTTCGTCGCGGTATGGAAGCGGCAGACCAGATCAGCATTCTGGGAGATGATTCGGTTCCCATCGAATACCATGAGATTTACTGGAAAGGCGAACTAATCGACTTTGTAATTCTACAGCAGGATGCCTTCGACGATATAGATGCGAACACTCCTCTGGAGCGACAGAAGTACATGCTGAATCTGGTAATGGATATCTGCAAGAAGCACTTCTCTTTTGGTCACTATGAAGAGGTTGGAGGATTCTTTAAACAGCTCATCAACGTAATGAAACAGATGAACTACAGCGAATACGAATCCGACGGATTTAATCGCTATAGAAAGGAGCTGGACGGTCTCATTCAGAAGTCCGCGGCGAAGGCGGCAGCCTCCTGATCGCCATAGAATAGAGACCGGACTATAGAACAGCCGCAATCGCATAGCCAGAACAAACCAGGACAGATTATGGAAACCACTGCATTTCAAAAGGTATATAAACAATTGAGCGCCATTACGAAGGCCACCGTAACCCTGGAAGCGACAGGAGTGGGAAACGAAGAAATGGCTTTCGTGGATGACCGGCCAGCGCAGGTGGTGAAGGTGCAGGGAAACCGGGTTACGTTGCAAGTGTTCTCGGGTACAGAAGGCATTGCTACCGATGCGAAAGTAATCTTCACCGGAAAGTCGCCCACCCTCAAGGTTGGTCCTCACCTGGCCGGACGGTATTTTAATGCTTACGGGGCGCCCATCGATGGGGGACCGGACATTGAAGGCAAAGAAGTGGAAATCGGCGGACCCACTGTAAATCCTGTGCGAAGAGAGCAGCCATCCGAGTTAATTGCCACAGGGATAGCCGGTATCGACCTGAACAATACCCTGGTAACCGGTCAAAAGATTCCTTTCTTTGCGGATCCGGATCAACCCTATAACCAGGTCATGGCCGATGTGGCACTGAGAGCCCAGGCAGACAAGATTATTCTGGGTGGTATGGGCCTTTCCAACGATGACTTCCTGTACTATAGAAGCGTTTTTGACAATGCAGGTGTGCAGCATAAGATTATCTCGTTTATCAATACAACGGATAATCCTCCTGTAGAGCGATTGCTGGTGCCGGATATGTGTCTGAGTGCAGCGGAATATTTCGCCACCAAGCATAATGAAAAGGTTCTGGTTCTTTTAACAGACATGACACTTTTCGCGGATGCTCTGGCCATTGTATCCAACAAGATGGATCAGATACCTTCCAAAGATTCCATGCCAGGTTCTCTGTACAGTGACCTGGCGCGAATCTACGAAAAAGCGGCTCAGTTTCCGGACGGTGGCTCCATCACCATTATTGCTGTTACCACGCTAAATGAAGGGGATATAACCCATGCGATTCCTGATAACACAGGCTATATTACAGAAGGACAACTTTTTCTTCGCCGGGATACCACAGTAGGAAAAGTGATTGTTGACCCATTTCGCTCCCTGTCGCGACTGAAGCAGATCGTAATTGGAAAGAAAACCAGAGAAGATCATCCCCAGGTTATGAACAGTCTTGTGCGCCTGTTTTCGGATGCAGCCAGCGCAAGAACCAAAAAGGAAAACGGATTTGATCTAACCAACTACGATACCAGGGCGCTGAAATTCGCAGAGGATTATTCCCGTTCTCTGCTGGCTGTAGATATCAATATTGATACCAATGCAATGCTGGACCGTGGCTGGGAACTCATGGGCAAACACTTCAAGAAATCCGAGATCGGTATCAAAGACGAACTTGTGGAGAAATACTGGGTAGAACGGTGAAGTACCAGTTTAACAAAACAGCCATGCAGCGCCTGAAGCGCGAACTGAATGTTCGCATCAAGGCTCTGCCCACTTTGAAGGCGAAGGAAACAGCTCTGCGCCTGGAAGTAAAGAAGGCCCAGGAAAAGCTGGAAGCCCTGAAGGACGAACTGCAGCATTTCCTGTCCGAAACAGAGGGTGCATCCCTGGTATGGCCTGAGTTTCCGGATCTGGTTCGAATCTCGAATGTAGAAATTCAGAACCGAAACATCGCAGGGGTTTCGCTGCCGGAGCTGGATTCTATTGAGTTCCATGTGCGTGATTATTCCTACTTTGCCGGCCGGGCCTGGGTATCAGAAGGGGTTCGCATAGTTAAGAAGCTGAACGAGATGAATGTTCGTATTCAGCTAACGGAGCGAACCGTAGAAATTCTGCATTATGCGCGTAAGAAGACCACGCAGAAAGTGAACCTGTATGAAAAGGTGCAGATTCCGGAGTACCGGGATGCATTGCGAAAGATCAAGGGATTCCTGGAAGACCAGGAGAACCTTAGCCGGGCCGCGCAAAAGATTGTGAAGTCCAGACACGAAGCTCGTCAGCGCGAAGAGGACGAAGAAGCGGCACTGCGGCAGCCCCGGGAGGAAGCTTCATGATTCAAAAAATGAAGAAAGTCAATCTGTTCCTCCACTACTCGGAGAAGAAGAAGGTGTTGGGGCAATTGCAGCGTCTGGGGGTGATCCACCTTAATACCGTGGCTCAGGTAGATACTCAGAAGTACAGTCACTTCAAGAAGGTGCAGGGACGTTATAAAGACATGGTTTCTGCCCTGGAAGCTCTGGAAAAAAAAGCAGGATCCAGCCGTTCCGCCTCCCCGGAGCGACCTTCGGATAGTCCCGGTGAGCGCGCATCTGCAAGACAGAAGCTGAACTATCTGGAAGAGAGATTTGATGAGCGGCAGGCGCTGTTATCCGCTCTTGAAGAGATCAAGCAGACCCACAGGGAATTGTCGCTCTGGGGAGATTTCCCTCTGGACCGTCTGCAGGAAATCCAGAAGCAGGGGCTGCGAATTCGTCTATTCATTGGATCGGATAAAGCATTTGATCAGTATGACTTTACCGGTCTGGACTCGGATGACCGGGCCACATACTATGTTTCTGTCCTGAATCGAAGCGATGGAAAGGTCTACTTTGCACTTTTGGACTTTTCCGATGAAAAACTGGTGATTCCCTTCGAAGAGGTTTCCATCCCGGCTCGCGGACTGAATGAACTGAATCGAGAAATTCAACAGGTGCAACGCCGCCTGGACCGGGTGGAAACAGAAATCCTGAGTTGTGGTAGCTGGAAACAGGCACTGCACCGCGCCATGAACGTTCTGGAATCCAGAATGTCCTTTGAGGCAGCCAAGCATAGCCTGGAGCGAGACTCCAGGGACACTATCTTCTATATCACTGGTTTCTATCCAGAGTCCAGAGCTCATGAGGTGGAAGGCTTTTTAAAGGATCAGGAAATCGCATGTAGCCTGTCAGATCCTCAGCCAGGAGACCCGGTACCTGTAGCCCTGAGAAATGGCTTCTTCGCACGAATGTTTGAGCCTATTACAAAGCTATTTTCGCTTCCTGACTATATGGAGCTTGATCCCACTCCTTTTTTCGCTCCCTTCTTCGTAATCTTTTTTGGCATGTGCCTGGGGGACATAGGCTACGGTCTGGTAGTGGCTCTTCTGTCTGCAATACTGCTTTTTGTGGTTCCCCGTCCATGGCGATTGCTGGTGGGCCTGGGGCTTGTTCTGGGTCTATCCACCACAGCCGCCGGCTTTCTGCTGAATACATTCTTTGGCGAAAACATGTTTCAGGTACCCGGCTCCTCTGCCAGTATCGTAGGGGCCCCATCGGATCTTACTCTGTTTGCCAGTTACAGTTCGCAGGGTGCCCAGGTTTTTCCTGCCATGACTCTTTCGCTCCTTCTTGGAGTGGTGCAGCTACTTCTGGGCATGGTGCTTCAATCGGTGAATTCATTTCGCATGAATGGACCAATGTTTGCAATCAAGCCTGCAGGAATGATTCTGGCTACAGCAGGTTCGCTGGTATTGGCCTGTCATACGAACTTTCTCAATCTGGGATTCAACAGTGAGTTTTCCATCGGTCCTCTTACCATAGGGGCCTGGTTGAATGCCATTCCATTTCTTGCCGGTCAGGTTCTGGCCATTGGAGGACTGGCTCTGTTCTTCCTGTTTAATAATCCAGATCGTAGCGTCTTTCTTCGACCTCTAACTGGACTCTGGGAATTCTATCAATTTGTAACTGGCTTTCTGGGGGATTTCCTGTCCTACATTCGTCTGTTCGCTCTTGGGCTGGCCAGTGGATTGCTGGGAAATGCATTCAATCAAATCGCTTTTATGATTCTACCTGGATATCCGGAAAGCACGAACTTCCTGAGTCCGCTTCTGGCTGTTTCCATAGTTATTCTTATTGTAGGGCATACTTTGAATCTGGGACTTTCGCTTCTGGGCTCCTTTGTTCATCCACTGCGTCTTACGTTTGTGGAATTCTACAAGAACCTGGATTTCAAAGGAGGCGGTGTTGCCTATGAACCATTCTTGCTCCGTCAGAGGGTAAAGGAGGATTGATGGTTCGCTCATCACTAAGGATTAATGGACGATGGGAAAGTGTTCAGGATCCGGGATTTCGCGAACGGAATCAGCGGCAAATACGGGACCTGAGCGTTCACAAGGACTGAATATGGCAAGGCTTGCATGAGGTGAGCCCGCCTGAAGGCGAATAGCTGAAGGGCATATAATGGAGTTTTCGGACACGGAGGTCAGGGAACCCATGAGAAAATCGAGGATTGGTTAATATGGAACAAATACTGGCAAGTATTGGATTGGCATTGATGATCGGACTTTCTGGCTCCGGGTCGGCCATTGGATTATCCATTGGCGGAACTTCCGTGATCGGTATGATCAAGAAGAAGCCCGATGCTTTTGGAAACGGATTGGTACTCTCCGGTCTTCCCGCTACGCAGGGATTATATGGCTTTGTGGCCTTTATTCTTTATTCTGCAGACGTTAAGCCGGATATGACCATGCTTCAGGCGGCTGTTATCCTGGGGGCAGGCCTGGCTGTGGGATTGGCTGCACTGGTAAGTGCCATCCAGCAGGGCAGGGTATGCGCCAGCGGTATTCATGCCATTGGAGCCGGTCATAATGCATTTCCCAACACCATGATCCTGGCTGCATTTCCGGAGTTCTACGCTATTCTGGCGCTAGTAGCCGCCATTCTGATGCGTGGTCTTCTATAATATCTCGCGGCATTGCTACAGATTACTGGTAGGATCTCCTGGATGATCTGATTTCTTCCAGCTCCATCATCTGAGGCAGCAATTCGTTAGCTGCCTTAGATTTAGGGAGCCGCATTACATTCGGGACACTACCCCTTCTTTTGGGCCAACCTGAAGCCGAAAATGAAATGGGGTGTATCATGTCCCTGGAAGAGTTTTGTTTACATGCGGCCAATGCTATCGTGCTTCTGGCCTTCCTGTTTAAGGATATCCTCTGGCTGAGGTTGATCATGGTGCTTTCCAGCCTGTTCATGATTGGCTATGGTCGGATTAGCGGACAACCTTTACTGGCCGGATGGGAATTGCTCTTTCTTGCCATCAACGGTTATCACATCGTCCTTCTTTTTCGAGAAAGGCAACCATTGAAGCTTCAGGGGAAGCTCGCCGAAATCCACAAACTGGTATTCAACGAGTTTTCGGAGCGGGATTTTCTCAAGCTCTGGAACTCCGGTATGGATCGGGAATACGACGGAACAGTAATTGTTCGTCAAAGGGAAACTCCCGATGATCTACTTTTTATCGTGGATGGAGAAGCGGTGGTCAAGCGAGGCCGTAAGACTCTGGTTCGGCTGGACTCCTTCAACTTTATTGCAGAAATGAGCTTTCTAACCGGAGAGCCTGCCACAGCAACAGTGAAAGCCAGTGGCCGGGTTCGGGTTCATTGCTGGTCTCAGACCGCGCTGCATGATCTGGAGGCAGTGGACCCATCGCTTATGGCTCGAATTCGAAGTATTCTGGGTAAAGACCTGACCAAGAAGCTTGCAGAGCGTCTGGCTTAGTCTGGGTTTTCCCCTTTCGGGGATCTGATTGTTCTCTTTCGCTAACGAAACTTAGCTTCCGCTATACCACAAATACCATCGGTATTACGATGTTACGATACCACTATATTGCAGTAATCGTCGATATCACGATACTACTATGCTGCGATACTTATCGGTATTACGATTCTATGAAAGGCATAAATACATGCGGGTTCGCCAGCGCCGGAAATTCCCGGGAGTTAAGAGCTGGCGAATTCAATGGTCTCGAAAGATTTGCCGCAGGTTGGCTAGATTCTAGAGCTCGGGATCCTGGATATTGGCTTCCATTTTATTGATACGACCATCTTCTACGTTTTCGATCCCTTTCTTTCGCATGTACTCATCCAGGATGGTACTGTAAGCAACAAAAGTTCGAAAGATGCTGAAAATCAGATTCGCATCGGACTGGATTACTCGAGAAAACAAATTCTTATCAAATGCACAAATGGCCGTATGCTCTCCTGCAACCACGGCGGCATACGGTCGGCGAGACATACCTGTAAGGGTGGACATGCCAAAGAAATCTCCTGCATACAGGGGATAGAAGCTCGTCTCCTGGCTTCGAAAAGCATGCATTAGTTGCACTTCGCCTTTCAGTACCATGAACATTTCGCCCGTATCCCGATCTCCTTCTCCATAGATCTTTTTTCCTTTGTAGTGAACCGTACTGCGCAGACTATGAAGCATCTCTGCGATTTGCATGTTTTTCTGTCGATTTTCTATGACGATGGGTTTCAGTGGATGGCTTTCCAGATCGACTGTAAAGGGTTCCTGAACCATCTGCAACTTCAGTTCGATTCGTGCAAGACGCTGAATGGTGATGCCGATCATCTTCAGGGCGAATTTCATATTCTGCCCTGCTTCCTGAAGAAAGCTCTCCGCTGTGATTCGGGCCATCCGCACGGTTCCGGAAGCAGCGAGCACGGTGGCTGTTCTGGGATAATCCATCAGAATTCCCACTTCTCCAAAAAACTGTCCTTCGCCCAGGCTGTCGATCTGCCTGGGTTTTCCATCCGTAGTTTTGAATACGTTCACCCGGCCGGCCAGAATGAAGTAAAGCGATCCATCGGCTTTGTCTCCTTCTTCGTAGATGACCGAGCCCTGCTTGAATTCCATGACCCGAATGTTTTTTAAGATATGAAGCATTCTTGTTTCCGAGCCCGATGTAAACGAATCACAAGAATATGTCAACTTGCTTCTTTATGGAATATGGCTTCTATGAAGCCAGACAGAAAGCACAGCGCTACACAGAGTCCCATGAGCTCATTTACAACAGAGCGATGAAACATTCCTATAACCAGAAAGACCAGAGCGAATAAGGCAAAAGCTATAGAAGCCTGCCTTGCAATATAAGAAACCTTGCTAACCGGTTTTTCTCCTCGAATCCCCCACAGGAAGGCCAGAGGAATTGCGGCCCATTTAATATGAGTGAATGGTATGAGCAAATGTAGCCAGTTTTCAATGATTGCAGGACCATTCTTCTCTGTGGACCAGGCCAGACAATAGCGCAGAGCCTCGGTGATCCCCAGAAGTGCAATGTTTTCCAGCAAGTCGAATACCATGGCGATTAGGGCAAATACCCAGACCACCGCCAGTTTCTTGCGATCTCGTCCAAAACGCAGACTGCCCAGAAAAACAATAAATGCGGTATAGGCAAGGATGTAGCCGGAGTCCAGGTGATTGATGGTATCCAGTCCGCTTATAATGTAGGAGGCTTCTGAGGTGAAAGCTTCGCAGCTGGCTACAGCAGAAGAGGCGGACCGCTCAATCTGGATAGCAAACATGGAATACACTTCTTCCGGAGTTCGCAGAAATTCAAATGCCATGATCGGAGTGGAAAAACCATCCGGCATTCCGGTGACATTTTGAGGCCCTACAAGAGCCATCATTATGGTAATTGCAAGTAGAGCAATGCCAGCCAGTATCGTAAGCTTTTTTGACATGATTTTGCCTCCCCTGGAGTCCATGGCTGCATTTCAAATAACGGGAATTTTGAAATGCAGCTATGCCTTATTCGATTGAAGTTATCCGTTCCCTGGATTCAGGAACAATCTGTGTCGGGGCTGCCCGCAGGCAATGATTTCTATCGTCCGAATTCGGTTTCGCAGAAAGTAGAACCGGAGTCGCGTGTCTTCATAATTGAAGGTACGCAGAATCGTAGGTTTGCATCAGTTTCATCAAGCCACGGAAGAAGGCTTTATCGGTTCCATCCAGGCTACGACGTATCCAGAAGTATGCTGCGGTCTTAACTACGTTGCCATCATATCCACCAGCAAAGCCGCGATCCACGAAATATTCGAAACCGCCATCCGGATTCTCTGCAAAGCCCGGGTTCATAAAATAGAAATACTTCTCATAGTATAGGCGTTCCACTTTCCCCTGGCTTTTGATTTTGTAGGCCAGGATATTACCTTCCTGACGTAGAAGTTCCGGATTCTTTTGAAATTTTCGGTAGGTAACGTACATGATTCTTGCCAGGGAAGCTACATACTGGTCATAAATGATCTGTGTTGCCTTTCTGAAATCTTCGCTTTCGGAACCTGGAACTCCATATTCTACCAGCATTTCCACGAATTCAGGATTGTAATGACCAAAAGAGCCAGTGTTATCTAGATCCAGATTCTCTGCATGGGGGCCATCCAAAAAGATCGCCACGGGAACAATGGAGCGCGCCTTTTCGTAGCTTATTACTTCATTGATGTGACAGTAAAACGAGCGCATACCACCGTCAGGAAAATAAACAGAACCTTCAGGACAGCCATTAACTGACTCCGGCAACTGTAACATTGCTTTGCGCGAAAGAGCTGCGACCTGCGAACCTGTTACATCTGCAATGGAGCTTATGAGCTGACAATGTCCGGCAAGAAGGGTTGCCAGAAAAGCAAAGCTGGTAAGAATTGAGCGAATTACTTTCTTCGTATCCATAATTGGCCTTAGAGTTGCGGAAGCGGAGAATGCGTCGAGCAACTTACGAATTGAGATTCCAGGGGGAAATGCGGAGTAATGAATCAGGGGCCTTTTAATCTGTATACCTGTACAGGATCCCGGCGCCCCTTGACCTGCATGGGATCCAGAGCCTGGAAATCCAGACGTTCTCTGCTGGCCGCATGGATGGCCCGATCCTGGCTTTCCGGGGCTGGCTTGAAGCCCAGATCCTGCATTAAATAGTAGGAAGCGGCATCGCAGTAGACTCCGTCGGAAGCCTGCATCAGACGGGCCGCAAGATTCACAACGTTACCATGCATGGTATACTCGCTCCGAATGTCATTGCCCATGGGGCCGCAGAAAACTAGTCCTGTGGCCACTCCCGTTGTGGCCCTGTGTCCCAGCTCGCTCAGTTCTCGAACAATGTCTCTGGCTGCATACATGGCGCGCAACGGATCATCCCCATGAAACAGAGGAGGCAGGCCAAAGGCCGCCAGAATTACCGATCCTTTATCTTCGATTCCAAATCGGTTAATGCTTCCTTCGTATCTGTAGAGACATCCCTGCACAATTTGCAAAATCCTGTGAAGTCTCTCCAGGGGAAAGCTCAGTGACCAGTCCTCAATGTTTATGAATAGAACAGAGACAATTCTTTCTGCGAACTGTTCTTCCAGGGAGGTGGGCTTTTCATCTGTGCCCACAATGGTTACGATGGATCTGGGAATATAGCAACGAAGGGCTTCTTCCGCTCTTTCTTCAATGGCATGGATACGGCTGGTTTCTCGAACACTGCCCAGACTGGGACTGGCATGTTTGAGCTTGAAGACTTTAGAGCTGATCTTTTCTCCAAAGCCTCCCTTTTCCAGTAGCTGCCAGGCTCTGGGGTGAATCACCACGGTTCCCGGTTCTGCTTCCTTTTCGGCCAGGGCTGTCTGGCGAACAGTATCACCGGCCACGAGAATTTCCCATCGATCGAACAATCCGCCCAGACTCAAAGCCGTCATGGGGCCGGCCCCGATTCCGATTCTCAGAGAAACTTCAATATCCCGGGCAATGGGAAAGTTGCTAAGCTCCTTCTGGATGGCCAGGGCGCATTGCACAGTTTTTCTGGTCTTTTCTTTGAGGTCCTCTGGATTGTCCGCTTTCCAGACCGCAAATACAGCATCCCCGGCAAACTTGAAGATATCTCCTCCAAACTCATCGATCATTTCGATCTGACGGCCCAGGTACTTGTTGATGACTCCAGCAAGTTCCAGCAAACCGGTGCTGGACTGGCTCATAATCTTTTCGGTAACGATGGTAAACTGAGCAATATCAGCAAACAGCGCAGCGGCCTGAAAATTCTCGGAATAGGGCTTCTGTGGAGGGGCCGGATTGGTGGCTAGCCTGTTTAAAACAAAGGCCGGCACATACTTTTTATAGAGAGCAAGCATTCCCCTTTAGCGATGATCACACATTCTCAATACGCTGGCGTCCAGTTTTTTTGAGGAGTCAGCCTTAAAAATGCTTCTCCGATCTTTTCCGGATCATCCCTCCTCGAGTCTCATCCACCACGCTTTGAATGATAAATGCGGATGGATCTATTTCTTCAATATCGGCTCGAACGGAGGCAACCTCCAATCGGGTGAGAACGGTATACACAATATTTATGTCCCTGTCCTCTGCATTGTGCTTCACCGGAGCATCCCCCGGTTTGCTCTCTTCTGTCTTTACATAACCCTTGTGGCCACGAAATAAGGTCACTCCCAGCCCCAGTTTTTCTGTAAGCAGATACCGAACTTCATCACTATTTTCTGAAATTATTGTCAAAGCTGTGTATTCTTCCAGTCCGTGGATAATAAAGTCAATAGTCTTGGATGCTGCGAAATAGGTCAGTATTGCATAAAGTGCTGTTTCAATATCTACAACTGCCGCTGCCACGCCGAATATCAGGATATTCAGAATCAACACAATGTCGCCCACGGCCAGACTGGTCTTTTTCCCCAGATAGATGGCCATAATCTCGGTGCCATCCAGTACACATCCGCCCCGAATAGAAAGTCCTATACCGGCGCCCAGGAAGAATCCACCAAAACCGGAGATTAGCAATTTATCGTCGGTAATGATGGGCATTTCCAGAAAGCGAAGAGAAAGTGCCAGGCCCAGTATGGCCAGAAGAGTCTGGACTGCGAAGCGAACATTGATATGGCGAATGCCCAGCATGATGAAGGGAAGATTGAAGACGATGAGTAGAATGGAAATGTCTATTCCTGAAAGCAGATTGGTGAGCAGGCTAACTCCGGTAACTCCTCCGTCCAGAAATCCGTTAGGCAGTAGAAAGGATTTCAAGCCTACCGAGGCGCTAAGTATCCCCAGAACCGTTAGAATGAATCTGCGTATTAATCCTTTCACAGGCTTGCCTCAATTAAACCTCTTAGCGAATTTACCAGAACAATTCGCTGCACTGTTTCCAGTTCGCTTTTTTTCAATGGACGAAAGCTGATTCGATGCCCCCATTTGCTCAAGAGTCTGGATCTCTGTACTCCGGCCAATAAGCCGCATCGAATAGGGGGAGTATACCATCGCTGATCCATCATGTAGAATACGTTGGTTATGGATCCTTCGGTGATCTCATTTCGTTCATTAAAAAACAGGACCTCATCATAACCCGAATCCCGGGCTATTGCAAGTCCTTCATTGTAGCATTTTCTTCTGTCCACTTTATGCAAGAGCCAGGGATCCCTGCTGCTCATGGAACTCTCTGCGATTTTGATTTTCCATAAAGAGTTTCGCGCATGTTTCCTCCGTGGTTCCTGTCGGGATATTGAATAGCTGAAGGTTCCGTTACTTTGCCAGTGCAGTCTCAAGCGAAATCTTCCTATGGCATTTTCGTTCTGTATTTGATCCAGGTATTGAGTGAGTCGCTGGATTTGAATGGTCAAATTGGCTCGGTTGATTTCGGGACTGCTATCTCTATCCGGGGAGGCGCTGGAGTCTTTCCGGGCTTCAAAAACCGGGCATGGCAATCGCAATACTCGCCCTGATCGTAGCATTCGTTGAATATGAAGCTTTCGATTTTTGATGCGACCATGAACCAGTGCCATGGTTTCAATCAGACCTGGCTTCTCTGGCTTCACAGGTCTGACCTTCCAGTGCAGTTCCTTCCATTCCTGACCGGCTTCGGAGCCCAGGGTGATTCCACCTCCGGCCCCATATCTCAGCATTCCTCGGGAAATCTCGGCCGTGCGAATAGCAACATTAAAGCTTACTTCATTGGAGCGAATGAGGCCGATGGATCCTGTATAGATTCCTCGGTATTCGGATTCTTCTTCGGCTATGATCTTCATGGTTTCTATTCTGGGAGCACCGGTTATGGAGCCAGAAGGAAACAGAGAAGGGATCATTTCCGAAAGCCTACCGGTAGGATGAAAAGCGGAGATTACAGACGTGAGCTGATGAACATAAGTGTAGGACTCCGGCTGGATGGCTTTTTCCAGACTGACACCTCCGGCCGGGCTGATCCTGCCCAGATCATTTCTAAGAAGATCTGTAATCATGGCCAGCTCTGCCCGATCCTTTTCGCTTTCCAGCAGTCTTCGCTTCAGACTTTCATTTTCTGTGTTATCCTTTGTAGCGCGTACCGTTCCCTTCATGGGGCGCACTTCCAGGCGAAATCCATCTGCGAACCTCCGGTCCCTGGAGTTGTGATGTTTACGAAACAACTCTTCGCCATGCAGAGGGGCATAGTCGACTACCGGTCGGCAGGAAAAGAAAAGCTCCGGCGAAATGCTCACAATCTGTCTGTCACCAAGATTGGCAAATACGCTATACGGGGATGGATATCTCTTTCGCAACCAGTGAAAGAATGCCTCCGGATCTCCGGAAAAGGCAGTTCGAAGCGGCGCTGTAAAATTCACCTGGTAACTGAGTCCGCCTCGAATTTTCTCCTGGATAGACTGAATGTGACGATTGTAATCTGTCTGGTTCAAGCAGGAGTGCATGGGGCCCAGGTCAAAGCCGCCTGAAAGCTGCGCATCGTCATCCCTGACCGAACCCTGTGTATAGAATTCACTGGCTAAAGCTTCATTGTCCAGGCCTGGCAGATTTTGCCGAACTCCTGTTTTCGCCGATTCGGCGAAGGCATAGGCTGCCGTTACTGGATACCCATCCGGTAGATCCCCGGGCATAGCTACGTTCTGTAGAATGCAACCCATCTCGTAGCTGAAAAGACAGATTACATCATACGATTCTTTCCATTGATCTATAGTAGATAGAGCTTCCAGGATTTCCTTTCTGGATGGATAGAGGGCTCTGGAGCCCTGCCTTTTCGCATTCAGTCTCAGAGACTGAATGGGATTGCTATAGCTGGCCTGGGCAACCGAGTGCTGGCCTTCCTGTCCGTAGAACAGGAAGCGAATCATCCGCTACTTGCCCTGCTGACCCTGTCTGTACTTTCGTCGGTTGCCTGGTTATCTGCAGTTGCAGATTTCAAGGTCTTCAATGCCAGCATTCCGCAGGCTCCATCCACATCCTTACCCGGGCTTCCTCGATTAAATGCCAGAATGCCCTGCTGGCGCAGTGAGTTCTGAAAGCGTGCCATTTCTGCTCCCGTAGGTGCTCTCCATCCCTGTAAAGTGGTATTCAGGGGAATCAGATTGATCTTGCAACGAATCTTGCGGGCCAGGGCGATGAGCTTGTTCAGGTCCTCTCCAGACATATTCTGTCCGGGAATCATAATGTATTCGAAAGTAATCCGGCGGCGTAATTCCCTGGTATAGCGGTGGGCTGCTTCCATCAATTCCTGCAAGGAATGTTTGATGGTAACATCCATTAAATCCTTTCGCTTTTCTTGATCGGGATGATTGAGCGAGATAGCCAGATTGAACGGTTGTTTCTCATCTATAAATCGATGGATGGCAGGCACAACTCCGGCTGTGGAAATTGTAATGTGCCTGGCTGCCAGATGCAGTCCGTCCGGATGATTCAGAATCCTGGCTGCGCGTATTACATTTTCATAGTTATGAAATGGCTCTCCCATACCCATGAATACAACGTTGGTTATGCGCTCTCCGCGCAAATGCATGATTTGATAGATCTGATCCAGGATTTCGTAAGTGCGAAGATTTCCGATGAAGGGCAATGTTCCGGTGGCGCAGAAAGTGCAGTTCAAGGTACAACCTGCCTGGCTGGAAATACACAGTGTCTTTCTGGTTCTTTCTTTTTGTGCGCCGGACTGACCTTCCGATACGATCCACACAGCTTCAAAGATTCTCTTTCGCACTCCGTCGCGACCGGGCACTTCTTCAGGAGATTCAAAGATGTATTTTTCTGTACCGTTGGAAGATACACTGCTTTCCGTGCAGTTCAACAAAGGTAATGCGCCGGACTCTTTTAATTTCTGTCGAAGGGGCAGGGAAAACTCGGTAAAGTCATCCAGGTTTCTGGATCCATGATGATGAATTCTGCGAAAGGCCTGCTTTGCACGAAATCGCTTTTCTCCCAGATCCGCAAAAGCCTGTTCCAGCTCTTCCAGTGAAAGGTCGTTTAATGCGGTGTTCGAATCTTTATTCATCCAGAAAAATTACACTCTTATCTCCCTGGCGCTGCACGATTTTTCCCAGGGCTGCAGGTTTCTCGTCGGTCATGGGATCAAAGGGAAGGGACTGCCAGAGTTTCTGCAACTCTGCAAGCAAGGCCTCGGATTGATTTCCAGGAACAACAATCAAATACCCATACCCACAATTAAACGTGGAATGCATTTCTTTCAAGGGTAATCCTGAATCCTGCTGAATTCGATTGAATGGAGATGGTAGCTTCCAGGGCTTCAGCTGGGCTGCCAGATCCGGGGAAAGGATACGAGGGACATTCTCATAGAATCCGCCCCCGGTTACATGAACCATACCATGGATAGGATAGGAAAGGATGGGGCGAATCAGAGGTTCATATATGATGGTAGGCTTCAGTAAAATCTGATCTCTCAGAAAGGACTGCACTTCTTCATCGCCAGGTAGTTTGCCATCGGGCATGTAGAGCCTGCGAATCAGGGATAGGCCGTTGCTATGGATTCCGCTGGAAGGCAGGCCAAGAATAACGTCCCCAGGCTGGATCTTACTTCCATCTACAATCCTGGACTTTTCTACGGCACCTACTACAAATCCTGCCAGGTCATACTCTTCTGGCTTCATGACCCCTGGATGCTCTGCTGTTTCTCCGCCAACCAGCGCGCAATTCGCCCGGCGACATCCTTCTGCGATAGATTCTACAATGGCCGCCATTCTCTGCTGGTTCAGTTTTCCAGTAGCAATGTAATCCAGGAAGAAGTGAGCCGTGGCTCCCCCTACCAGCAGATCATTGGCACACATGGCCACCAGATCAATACCTACGGATTCGTGTCGGTCAAAGAGCTGGGCCAGTACCAGCTTGGTGCCCACTCCATCTGTAGCCGAGACCAGAACTGGCTCTTCATAATCTTTTAGAAAGGAAGCATCGTAGAGTGCGCTGAACCCGGCCGAAGGGCCCAGAACCCGATTATTGTGCGTAGATTTTACGGATTGGGAAATGGCCTGAACAAATCGCTGACCGGCTTCTGTATCGACACCGGCATCCTTGTAGCTCACAGTCTTACGGTCCATACGACCGATTTCTTATACTGCGCGCGCAGGTCTTTTCCGTTTTTCCCCGGATTTTCCTTTTGGAGCGGGTTTCTGATCCAGTAATCGAACGGCAGGTGCCAGAGGGGCATTGGGCAGAGCTTCTTCTTCTGCCGCTTCCACCAGGCCGGCTTCCAAATTCTCCATGCGCTTCTGGCATTTTCGGCATCGAGACATATGTTCTCTTATACCTGGATCGCCGCTACGACCCAGGCTGTAGTTCATGATGTCTGAATCCTGTAAGCAGGCCACGCTAATTCATCGGCCGGATTTTCGAGCCTGGGCAATCATTTTTTTATAGGCCGATCCAGATTTACGGATGGTTCTTGCCTGACTCTGGAAGTCCACATCCACCAGGCCGAATCGAGCCGTGTAGCCCTCGGCCCATTCAAAGTTATCCAGAAAGGACCAGTGATAGTAGCCTTCCACCGGAATTCCTTCCTCCAGGCATCTGGCGATTTGCTGAACATGGGAAATCAAAAAATGCTCCCGTTTACTGTCCTGGGCATCTGCGATTCCGTTTTCCGTAATGCGCACCGGCAGTCGATAGCGTTCATAGAATTCATGAATCACTCTGTACAGCCCTTCCGGATAGATCTCCCATCCCAGATCGTTGGTGGGCGCATCTCCAACCGGATCCTGCCCGATAAACAATCTGGCAAACTGAGCCGGAGAGAATCGAATCTTATCTCTGGTGTAGTAGTTCAGTCCGACGAAGTCCCAGCAGGGGCCATCATGAAACTTTTCATTCTTACCCAGGGATCCCTGCAGTCTTCCATCATGAATACTATCGGTCCACATGAGATTGAAGCGATATTCAGCCTCTGCTGCGCGATCCCTATCCATACGATTGTCCGGTCTGGCAGGATCAAAGATGCGAACATGCTTGGCCATACCTACAGTAGGACGGGCGAATCCTTTGCGGGCATGGGTTTCATGAATCATATCGTAGAGTTTACCCTGGGCCAGCGCCATATTTCGGAGCACCTTCATGGCTTTAAAGTAACCGGAAATCCCGCTGCTTCCCGGTGGCCAGATGCCTTCCATGTACGAAAACATGGAGTACACGTTTGGCTCGTTGATAGTTGTATATTCAGATACAAGATCGCCGGTGTTCTCTACAATGTAGGATGCGAAATCCAGAAAGGCCTGCAGGTTCTTCTCCTGTACCCATCCTCCTCGCTCCAGCCACCATTGAGGTAATGCAAAGTGATTCAGGGTAAGCAACGGGCGAATCCCTTTTTTGTTCAGGGACTCAAGCATGGAACGAAAGTGATTCAACGCTGCATGATCGTTTTCACCGGGACGGGGCTCCATACGTGACCAGTCCACACCCAGTCTGTAGGCATTCAGTCCCATGGACTTCATTAACTTGAAGTCATCTTCGAATCGATTCCAGTGATCGCAGGTTGTAAGACAGTCTTTGCCGTCGGCAATATTTCCCGACTTCTGTGAGAAATGAGCCCAGTCCGAATGCACATCTCCGCCGTCTACCTGAGTGGCAGACGTGGCAGTACCCCAGAGAAAGCTTTTGGGAAATACCTTTAGATAGGATGGTGCCTTTGTATTCGGTGAGCTCGAGGTCGATTTGTTTACCGATGAACTGGCAGCAGTTCTTTTTCTGGAGGGACCGCTTCCGGGGGCACTAACTTTCTTTTTCGCAGTCTTTTTCGCCGCTGATTTCTTTGCTGAAGATTTCTTTTTTGTTACAGTTTTCGGAGCTTTTTTCTTTCCGGTGGATGCCATATGCTCCAGTCCTACGGGCACGGGCCGAGTCAACCTTTTCCAGTCTTTCAGCTTTACAGTAACCTGACTGCAACAAAAATGGAAGTATGCGTTCCGGGTCTGCAATCCTGGCTTTCTTATGTACATTGCTGCTCTTGCCAGGTCTATTGCCTGCAGACAGCGGGCTTTCGGTAGAAGAATGTCAGAAGTTGTATGCGAAACAGCTACTTCTGGCTACAAAAGCAGGTCCCTTAAAACAGGCCCTGGAGCTGAACCAGTCCGGTCTGGTGGCGCGATCGACCATCCTGGCAGAAGTTAACACCTGCAGAAATCAGGTCAGTCGCAAGATGTATCAATGCCAGATGGCTGCCGAATCCTTTCTGGAAATTCTCCTTTGCGAAGAGTCCCTGGGGAAAGGCCGCTCCCTGCAAACGATTGTGGATCAATTTCAGAAAAGACAAGCGGCCAGCTCGAGCAACACGGACGGTTCCACCGACGCTAACACGGGGGATCCTTCTGATTCCGTGGACGGACAACCGGCGAATCCAGGAAAAGAGAAGGCCAGCGCAGAGCAATGCGAAAAAGCGTATCAGAATATGCTTGGGATCTATTCCGATAGTAAATATCTGAAGGAGGACCCGGACCGAAAACAGTTGCTGGAATCCTGGAAATCCGAGTCTGCAAGGGTATCCTTTCAGAGTAGATGTGTGCAAAGGTTTTCTTCCTCGGATGCAACCTGTCTGGTGGAGGCACGGGATCCCGCCGGTGTGCAGCAATGTCTCTCTGTTATCCCTGCCGGCTAAAAAAGTGCATGACAGAGCGGAAGGGATCGCCCATTCCTTGGACATGATCGCTTAGTGCGAGCATGCTACAAACCATCTATCGCCATGCGATGGAGGGAGGATTCATTAAAATGAAGAATAGTTATTTGATGGGAATGGTTCTCTTTCTTGGGGCTCTGGCTTTCGCAATGCCAGTTTCCAGTAAGCCCGGGCAGGGGCCAGGTAAAGGGCAGGGTCCCTGCATGAAGGAAATGCAGACTGTATGCCCCAACGCCACTACAATGATGGAAAGACATCAATGTATGATGGAAAACAAAGACAAGTTCTCCCAGGCCTGTCAGGACAGGATGAATGCGATGCATTCTAAAATGCAGGAAATGCATGAAGCATGTACTCCAGATCGCGAAAAGTTCTGTGAAGGAGTGAAGCCAGGTCAGGGTCGAATGATGCAATGCCTGCGAACTCATAAAGATGAGCTCTCACAGGCCTGCAAGGACGCTCTGCCTCCGGGTTTCTTTGATCGAAACGGCCCTCCGGTGGAGGAAGAGGAGTAAGACGATTCGCGGAGAAATCTTCCGTGAATCAGGATTTCTTCTTACAAGCTTAAGTTTCATCCAGGACCCGCTGTTTGGTCCTGGATGAAATTTCCAGGCATTCAATAGGTTCGTCCTGGATGGTCTATTTTAAGGAAAGCTGACCAGCCGCATATAAATCTGGCGAGTCTGTTTACGTTTTGCAATCAGCAATCAGCAATCAGCAATCTACGTTCTACTGTGCAATCAATGCTGGAAAATACTTTCGTAACCCAGCCGATCCAGTTCCACGCGATAGGGAAGATAATCCAGAGAAGCCTGTAGAAGGTCGGCTCTGCCTTCCCGGTTAATGATTTCCAGAAGGCCCCGCTTAACGGCAAATAGATAGATCACATCGCTGGCAGCGTAGTTTAACTGGTCATCGGTTAATCGATTGCTACCCCAGTCCGATGACGTAATCTGCTTATCCAGGGTCTCTCCGGTGAATTCACGAACTACTTCCTTGAGTCCGTGCCGGTCTGTGTAGGTGCGCCCCAGGCGACTGGCAATCTTGGTGCAGAATACATTCTTAATCTGGATGTTAGTTCGCATGCGCAAAAACAGACAATCCAGCCTGGCAAAATGAAAAATCTTTTGAATGGATGGATTCTCGAAAAGCTCGCGAATGCGATCCGGTGGAGAGGATTCATCTACCTGCACCAGTGCGCAGGTCCCATCCTCGGAAGCCACTTGAATGAGGCAGAGTCGATCCCTCCACGGATTCAGGCCCATCATTTCGCAGTCTACGCCCAGTTCGGTCTGCTTCTTTAGCGCTTCATAGAGATCGTCCGGAAGATCCTTTTGTACCAGGCGAGCACGGCTCATACTCCATAATGAGTACTACCTGGTGGGGGTCAATTGGAATCGTTGGACACAGACTTTGTTGCATTGCATCCGAAAGCTACGACTGCGGTAGCCCGGGGCCTGGATTTCTGCGTAAAGAGTCTCATCCGGGACTAAAAAGACATGGATCTTTCCGTTTTGGTCAGCGCGAGGCCAGTTTTCCTGCTCAAACCAGGTTCTGGAGTTCAACACCAATCGGGCTTCTGGCAAGGGACGGCCGGATGGGTCCGTAATCTCCAGTTCCAGTCTGGGCCCGGACTTCAGGTTTTCAAGGGAGGCCAGAGAAACAGGCCGCATTCCGGCGATGGATTTCAGGGCATTTTCCCAGGAGGGAGTGGACATAGATCCCTCTACAATCAAAGCCATGGTGCCCAGTTCATGGTACAACCAGTCCTGATCTGTTCCATCCACGGAATACAATTTCCTGGCAGCTTCGTACTGTCTTGTAGTACGGTAGCTGATTCCGTGGCGTGCGATAGTTGAAGCAAAGTATTTCGCCGGATCCGGATACGGGTTGGATGCTCCATCCGCTGTGTAGGGGAAGAGCACCCTGGTTGCGTAGGTATGAAAGGAAAAGGACATGAGAAACCGGTGCTTCCTGGCCAGGTCCATCATGGCTCTGGTTTCCGGCTCCGATCCAGGTTCTGGACCCCGATACTTATAGGACGCGGCCGATCCGCTGGATGCCAGGTTGTTCCAGGATTTCCAGTAGAACGGATAGTTGCGATTTAGATCCACTCCGTTGGCATTCTTTCGTCCCATGTATCCACTGTGGTTCCAGAATCGATGAAGACCATCCGGGTTGACCATAGGAATAATCCAGACCACGAAATTGTTCAGTATGTAGTCCCTTAGATCCGTTGGCATGTAGATGGAATGAGGATAGCAGGATTCATTCAACAATAGGCAGGCTACATCCAGGGAGTAATCGATGCTCAGAACTTCCATCCCATGATGCCCTGAATTGAACATAAGAGATTTCTTCGCAGGACTGTAATTTCGACTGATCCTCAAAGCATATATGGGGCGGTCCTGCACCGATGTGCCGATGCGAACTCGCTGAGCCAGAGTGGGATGCTGCCGCGCAAGATGGTTCAGGATTCGCTCCAGGATTTCATTATCCTTGTAGCCGTTCATCCAGTCCCGGAATTGCCTGGAGCGTTTCCTGGCTTTCAGTCCTGGATCTACCCATAGAAAAGGGCCTCCGCTGAGAATGGCAAAACCGTTCTTGCGAAAGAATTGCTGATCTTCTTTGCGAACTTTGTAAATCTTTTCTGCACCATTGTCCTGTGCCAGCATCATGGGAGGTGCATCCCCCATCCGTTGCAGGCGCAGCACCTGACCCCGGGAGCCGCGAACAAATACAAAATGATCAAACCAGTGAACGTAGTCTGGCTCGTAACCCATGCTGTATCGAGGATCATCGCTGGAACCGTTAAACCAGGATTGTGCAGTCCAGTCCGGGATCCAATCGCTGAAATGAAAATCCCAACCGCTGCTTTCTGTCAGGCTTCTACATCCGCCAGCCAGCAGAAATACCAATAGAGTCATCAAAAAGAAAAACCCGGCAGAGCCGGGAAGCTGGGGAGTAGTGTTTGAAATGGATCGCCCGGGGGAGGGCGATCCAGGGAGAGAGTTTTGCGGCATTAATCCACCGACTTTTCAGATGCGGGCCCTTTCTGCAAGTAGGCAAGCCTCTGCTCTTCAGAAATCTGAGAGAAGGCAATCTCTTGCTCGGTGCGAGCCTTTCTATAGTGGCGACGGATTTTGATCCAGTATCGCTCGATGTAATACCCTCTGGAAACGTTTCCTGGACCGGCATTGTAGGAGAGAGCAACCAGTCTTGGATCCTTCATTTCCTCAAAGAGGAAGTTCAGATAGGTAACGCCCAGACGAACATTCAGATCGGTGTCATGAAGTTGATTTAGATCGGCGCCGGTGTTGTATTTTACATTCATCCAGCGCACGGTATCATACATAAGCTGCATATATCCGCGAGCATTGGCGCTGGATACAGCATACTTCTTAAAAGTGGATTCAGTTTCGATGAAGGCTGTTACCAGCAATTCAGGCTCTACAGGCTCTCCATCGATTTTTGCGCTTTCCGGTATACGGAGGTTGCGAGAATGCTTCATTATGGCCCGTGCCAGAGCATCGCTTTCGGCGGGTTCTACGGCCGGGTTGTATTTTTGAATGTAATCCGCAAGAAACGCATAATGGGGATCTTCTACAGAAATGGCATCCGCTTCGGATCCTCTGGTATCCAGGTGGCGTCCCACAACAAAGGCTACAATGAGCAGGGGAGCTGTAATCATAAGTCTAATCTTCGGGCTTTTCATATTGGCCTCCTGACCTGGTATGGTGCGTTGCACCACTGTCTGGTCAGATTTTTTTGCGGCGCACTACGGTCCAGTACTTTTTGTATCGGTTTATTGGCCTGCATGTTGAGCCTTTCCGGGCCCCTGTTTTCCGAAAATGAGCCGGATTGGCGGCCAAAACCCGGTTTGAAGGAAGAATTTGGCATCTCAGCCAGGAATTCCGGGCCCCATCTCGGAACTGGCGAAACGGAAAAAAAAATCCAGGATTCCGAAAAATCGGGAATTTCACGGATAAATCCGGGGATCTGGCCGGTGGATTCCGAGGAATCGGCCTCAGTTGAGGCGGAGCAGCGCAAAAATCCATCCCGGGAATATGCCTGGACCGGATTGCCCTACTGGGATCCCGGTCAAGGAAGTGGGTTTCAGCCTCTGTATTCCTTTCAGGCACTGGGAGCGTCCGATGCCGGGGGAACGGAAAAGCCGTTTCACAGAGCCTCCGGCAGCCGGGGGGAGCTAATTCTGGGAGGGGATTATGCTTCCCGGGAATTTGGCGTTCTGATTCTGGGAGCGGCCCTGGGGCAGGACAGTCTGGTATCCAGACAATCCCAGGGGGGCCTTTATACAGGGATGTTCTGGATGGGCTCTCCCTCCATTTCCTGGCCTCGGCCTGGTGAGGATTCGTTCTGGCTAAGGGCCGGCTATCAGCCCATGGAGTCCGATTCTCTGGGTTTGCTCTATAGTGTGCGTGCCCCGGCTGTGAGCGCCGGGCAGCAATTTCGACTGGGGTCCGGGCCCCTTATGGGCTTTCAGCTACATGCACTGGATCTGTCCGATTCCCATCCGTATTATTCTACCTCACAGAGAACCGGCGAGGCACGTTACTATGGAGGAGAGTTATCTTTTTTTTATGCAGGATGGCTTCTGGAGTTCAGCTACGGAAATTACAGGCTGAATGGGCGCAGTGCTCGGGCCGAAGGCCGATGGCAGGATCTGATTCTCTGGGAGGGTCAAAGTGCATTGCCAGCCCAGTACGTGCATTACTCGGGGCTGGCCCTGGGCTATTCAGGAGATACCTGGAACCTGGATCTGCAATTCTACAGATCCCACGGTCAGCAATCCGCCAGAACTGCCTACGGAGGAGAGGAGTTCCTGTCTCGCAAAACCATTCGAGGATGGATGGCTGCAGGACAGCTTATCTGGAATTTTATTCCGGAGCACAATCTGGGGCTATCCGGGCTGGGTAGTTCCAGGCAGAGAAAGGATGCCGAGGATTTTCATGGCTTTGCTCCTTTGAGCCCGGTGCCACGGCTCCTGGGAGGCATTGGCTCCATTCTGATTTCTGCTCGTCCTCCTTTTGATCAAAGTCATCCGCTTTCGAATAGAAGGTTCTACGATTCCTTTCCCTCTTCGCACAGAAGCGAAAATGGACGAAATGTAAACGAAGGAGTTGTGGAGCATGATTTGCTGGTTCCGGATCATGCCAATCGAGGGATTCGCATGGGTGGACTTTCCTGGGAACACCTGGTCTTTTCCAGATGGTCCGTTGAAGGATATCTGTCTGTTTATTTGAATCGGGCTGAATTCAAGGAAGCCCAGGGGACGGAAGGTGTTCTGGTGCTGGATCTGCATCTGGATAACATGAACCTTACATTTAGTGCAGCAGGTGCTTACATCAGTCCCTCTGCCGAGACGCCGGACCCTTATACCGGGTTCATACCTTCTGCAAAAAGAAGATATTTTTCCAGGTACGCATTCTACTTTATACTACCGCTTTCGTAAGAAAAACAAGAACGAAGCCCATCCGGCCTATGTCTAAAAACGGTCTGGAAGCAACCGGGCCACAACAGGAGTCTAGAATGAGAAATCGAAACTACTTATCTATGAAACTGGTTCCGGCACTCTGCCTGGCGCTGGTCTTTTCTATCGCTTCCGCGCATGCAGAATCTGTTCAGGAGCGTTTTACCCTGGACCGGGCCCGCAGCTCTATCGAATTTTTCGTAGATGCAAAGCTTGTGGATGTAAAAGGTTCCTTTCGCAGTTTTCGTCTGGATCAGTTTTCTTTCGACGGAAGCAATCCCGAGTCCCTGAAAGGTGGCCTGGTTATCTGGCCTGCTTCCGTTTTTACCAGGGATAAGGACAGGGATGAGCATCTAAGGCAGGATGATTTTTTCTGGGTGGAGAAATATCCTACTTCAAAAATCACGCTTCAAAAGGTTCAGAAGAGATCTGATGGTCTATATGACTTTGTGTTTAACATGCAAATTCGCGACAAAGTCAAGCAGTACACAGTTCCAACGAAGGTGGCCAATGTCAATGACCATGTATACGTAGAAGGTAGCTTCTTTGTGGATCGTAGCGATTTTGATCTAAACGGTGAACATATTGCCAATCTGGTAATGAATAACCAGGTAGAATTGAAATACATCATCGCTTTAAAAGATAATTCAAAATAAGATCAGACGGCAGGGTCTTCGGGATACGCCAAGCCCCTGCCGGCGTCGATTTATCGGGACGGACCTCTATCTGGCTCTCGCTGAAGGCAACAGCCCCTTTAATTCTCGTTAGTCCGGCGCAATCTCTTGCATGACAAACAGGATACAGCCATGTCTAGAAAAACAGAATCATATACCCCGCGCTCGTTTTCAGGAGCTCAATCATTCGGTGTTAGAGCTCGTTTCCGCTTCTGGCCAGGCAGGATCCTCGCATCTGTAATCATTATTTCACTTTTTTCCCTGAAGGTAGATGGTGCGCCGGTAGGGGAAAAATCTTCTATCGCAGTCCATTCACTTACCGTGGAGGGCGGCGCGGACCTCGCCTACCTGGGTCTGGATGCATCCGGACAGCCAATCTATGCCACCGTCAGCTATGCCGATGGAAACCTTCAATATTACACTGTGGCCTCCGATGGACTCCAGGGCGAAGGAATGCGCATCGACTATTATCAGGGCAAGGATCTGGGAAAGCGCATCGTAAGCGAAACCAGATCCTCAATCAATATGCCCATAGGAAATGGCAGTCCCCATGAGCAGGTGCCCCGGGATGACTTCAGCTTGCGGGCCTACGGTGTTCTAAAGGTAAATCGTAGCGGAACCTATACATTTATTACCAGAAGTGATGATGGAGTGCGATTGTACATAAATGGTCGCCGAATCATCGACGAATGGAGAGGGATGGGAACTACAGAGTTTCGCTCATCGGTGAATCTGGTGGCCGGGCAGAGTTACAAAATTCAGCTGGATTATTTTGAGCAGGGCGGCCCCGGGCATCTGGAATTGCTCTGGCAACGACCCGGAAGTGAAACACCTTCGCATTTAAGCAAAACAGGCACACTGAGCTCTACAGCACTCCTGGTGCGAGAGGAAGAAGGTATACAGGAATCCTGGCAGGCAGAGTACTTCAAAGGGCGAAACTTTGAACAGAGCAAGCTCAAAAGATCCGAAGCCTTTATAGATCATGACTTTAATAAGTCTTCGGCTGCGCCCTCGGTACCGCGAGAAAACTTCTCTGCTCGGTGGACTGGCCGGCTGAAGATAAAAACTCCAGGGGAATACACATTCTATACTACAAGCGATGACGGAGTTCGACTCTATATAAACGGACAGCTAATAATTGATGAGTGGAGGGGCATGGCTCCCACAGAACACTCCGGAACCGTACAGCTACAGTCCGATGCCGATGTTCTACTGGAATATTTTCAGGGAGGAGGCGGAGCCAGTATTCAGCTGGAATGGCAGGGGCCTGATTCATCGCGGAGAATGCTGGGGCCGGCCGGTGGGTTTCGCGCCATCAATCTGGAAGCACCGCCCTTTTCTCGCAGAGTATTCAGCGTTAAACCATCCAACGGCGATTTAAGTCGCAATCGTCCACTTTCTCTGGCTGTTCTGGCCGGCGGGATTCAATCAGATATTACAATGCTTGAAATTGCTCCGGACGGTTCTGTGCGAAGAACCGGGCCCATTAGTGGGCCATCCGAAATGCAGGCTTCTCTGCATACTTCTGGTTTGATTTTTTTCGATGGAGAAGATATTCGTATACAGCCCCTATCCGGCGCTCAAGCGGGCCAGTCTGTGCCGGATCGAGTCATTCTATCGGAGATACCTGTGAGTATCTGTTCTTCCGGCTCCATCATAACGCACCAGGACATCGTTACTGCGGATGCAAACCTGAATTCTGTGAAAAGGCACTCCCTGGAAGATATCCTAAGATCAGGGGATTCCGATGAGCAGAGTGGGCCGGTGGCCGCTGCATGCTCGGTAAATAAATTCTGGGTAATGACCGGCGATAGTTTCTATAGTCTTACTTTTTCGGGACAGAAGTGGAGTAGCCAGGTAGTGGAATTGCCCCCGGAGATTTTACAGGCTCAGTTCGGTAATCTTCGTGGACTGCAGATTCTTTCGGATGGGCCTCCGATGTTCGCATATGGAAAGTATGTGTTTCGATGGAAGGGCAAGCTGGAAATACTCTTTGAAGGTCAGGGAGAGCTATCCTGCGTCTCTGGACCGCAAATGGTATGTCTGGATAGTGATGCTGGCCGTATCTGGCAGCTGCGACTATAGCGTCTCTGTCATCCAGCGGGCAATCCGGGAATGGGCGAAAACGATTTCGACCAGAAAATGATCTACTGGCAAGGGTTACCAGCTACCCGAAGCTCCTCCGCCTCCGAAACTTCCTCCTCCGCCGGAGAAGCTACTGGATGAGCTAAACCCTGAACTGAAGCTGGAACTGGAGCTGGAATAGGAACTGCCGGAGGAGCTGAAGGAACCTGAACTTGAACCGGAGCCACCCCCGGCCTGGGCCGCGGTCATTACGGTTCCAAAAATACCGATGAAGAATGAAATTATGCCGGAAGCGAACAGGCCAAAGGCCCAGTTGTCGCTGGCCAAATAGACAAAGTACGCCACCAGCGCAGCTATAATGAAGTTGGTAATGGCCAGCCATCGACCAACAAGCAACGGCACCAGAACACCCACCAGGGTGAATATTCCGCCTATCAGAGAGAATACCGAAAACAGGATGAGCTCGTCTTCTGATTTCTGCACTGGTTCAGGCAACTCTTCGCCTCGGATAATCTTATCCAGTGTGGTTACGGCATCCTCGATACCTGCGGCAAAATTCCCGGCTCGAAAGGCCGGAACGATTCTGTCCTGGATAATGCGATTGGCCACTGCGTCTGGAATGGCTCCTTCCAGGCCATAGCCTACTTCGATGCGCACCTTTCTGTCGTCTCTGGCAACAATGAGCACAACACCATCATCCACGTCTTTGCGGCCCACTGCAAGAGTTTCGGCGACACGAATTCCATATTCTTCGATGGACTCTGCGCCTGTAGTGGGAATAATGATTACAACTACCTGGGCCCCTTTCTCCTCTTCCAGCTTCTTGAGTGTCTGATTCAGTTGGGCCCGGGTATCTGCTTCCAGCATGTTCACCGAATCGTAAACATGCTCTGTTACCTCCGGCACAGGCAGGGGCTCGGCCATAAGCGTAGATGATGCGGCCCAGCTCAATGCTATCAGAAGTAGCAGTCCGGCGAAAAATCGCCCTATGCCGCTTCCAATACAACCCGCTCGGCTCCGTCTTTGCTCACCTGGATCTATTCTGGTTTCTATTGCGGGCCGAATCATCATATCTGAATGCTAGTTCTTTCGGTGGAATTGCAATTAATTTTCGGCTTCATTCTGGCCTCCATTGTTCCGGTGTCTTCTCTTCTATTATAGAGGCCATTTCCAGGGCTCCGTTCAAGAGCCCCTCAAAGTAGCGACCACGAATAAAGCTGGGCATCATGAAGCTATCGATGACTGTCTGAGCCATATCGTTGGTGAAAAATGTATTGGTTCCGTATCCCAGCTCGATTCGAACTCTTCTGTCCTGTATGGCCAGAACAATGGCCGATCCATCGTCATAGCCAGCCCGGCCAATTTTCCATGCCTGCATAACAGCCAGGGAATAATCCTCAATGGACCTCTCCCCCGTAGTAGGCACGATCAATATTACCAGTTGTGCGCCAGTCCTTTCCTCCAGTATTCTGGAGATTTCGCTGAGCTCTTCGATTTCATCCGAGGAAAGCAATCCTGCATAATCGTTTATCCGTCCCTTTAGCTCCGGAATTTCTGAAGATATCCAGACTTCCGTCTGAACAGACTGCATTGACCTATTGCAGGACGATAGGCCAGGCAGAAGCAGGACGGATACGATGATAAGCGAAGTAAGACGCAGCCAATGAGAAGGGGCAGGGTTCAGATTAATAGGAGAGCGCACCGGGTTATCTTTACTATCGATCGAGCAATTGGATAGAAGATTTTTTGCATATCAGGAATCCCCCATAAAGGGTGATGCAAAATGAGCCGGATCTGGATTCGAATCCAGGTCTGATACCCACAGAGCAATCGCAAGGATTAGCAGGCAATATCTGGAGATAGCAAGCATACGATGGACGGAGTCAGTCCACGTTTCATCCTCTGAGCATGGATTCAATGATCTTCGCACTTCTGGGCACCAGAGGGAAGGGACGGCCACTACCTGTTGTAAGGGTTTGCTCTGGATCCAGTCCGGCGGCCCGGTATAACGTGGCGGTCACGTCCCGCACATGATAGGCCTGGTCTTCTCTGGCCGGTCTTTGTGCTTTCTTATCGCTTTCTCCAAATACAGCTCCGCGGGGCACCGGTCCTCCTCCCATCAAGCTGGTCCATACTCTGGGAAAATGATCCCTGCCATCTCGTTCACCTACCACAGGAGTTCTTCCAAACTCGCTGGAAAGATAGAACATGGTTTGATCCAGAAGTCCACTACCCGCCAGATCTTCGATCAGAGCCGCGATGGCCGGATCCGCTTCCTTCATGATGTCTGCGATCTTGGCACGGTTATTGTTATGTGTATCCCAGCCACCAATGGTAATCTGAATAAAGGGCACCTCGGCCTGGGCCAATCGTCGGGCCATGAGCATGGATTTTCCTGCCCAGGTCTCTCCGTATCTCCGCCGATTTACTGCACTTTCTTTACTCAAGTCAAAGGTCACCAGTTGATCGCTGTTCATGAATTCCAGAGCGGAATCGAACATACCGCGCCAGACCTGAACCTGCGATGCCTGCGAGCGGCTTTCAAAACCATCATTTAATAGATTCAAAAACTGCTCTCTTCGCTTCAGTCTTTCTTCAGTGATTCGCCCGGCCGCCGGAGTCAAATTGTTGATAGGCCGATCTACGTTTCCAATGTGAAACGAAGAAAATCGTATGGGAAGGAAGCCATGACGTCCAATGACACCGCCTCTCTGGCCCAGGGTTACAACGGATGGAAAGTATGGACCCTTGTAGTCCTTTTTCTTCGCATAGGCTACGGTACATCCCCAGGACGGGATATCGGGAAATCCTGCCGATTCCGTCATTCGATAGCCAGTATTCAAAAGCTTTTGTGCGAATCCATGGTCTCCATCTTCAGACCAGGTAGAACGAATCATACTCAGATGCTTGAGCTGAGCTGCGGTCTTGCGAAAGGGCTCTCCAATCTGTATCCCTTTAATAGATGAATTTACAGTTCCAAAAGCACTCTGATTGCTTCTGGGATCCAGGGTATCCACATGGCTCATTCCGCCAGCCATGTTAATGAAAATGACGCTCTTTACTTTGCTCGGAAGAACAATGTCATAGGGATCATCATCCCATTCTGGCATTTCTTCTGCGCCCAGCCGCCCGGTAAGTCCCAGACTTTTCGCCAGGGCATCTGCTGCTCCGTTGGCCAGACCCAGTCCGGCCAGAAAGCCTGCGGTCTTTCGTAAAAAATTCTTTCGACTCAGGCCAGGGGAGTGGCCCTCCGGAAGGCCTTCTGGAATTGCCAATGGAGATTCCTGTTCGCTGGAAGTATTGGATCGATGCTTTCCCATAATAATGCTCCCCTGAGACGATGCGGTCTCAGTTAATATGAATAAACTCCTGGCTGTTAAATATACTCCAGATTAGATCCTGAAGCGCTTCCTGGTTGAATCTATCCTTTCTATTGCCTGCCAGATCGGTAGTAGTGAGTGTCTGGATTCTCTGCCATTCTGCATCGCTCATCCTTCTTGAAAGAAGACTTCTAAAAATGGCATTGGCTGCATCCTGGATGTTTCCTTCTTTCTGATAATACTGATGAATGTAGGATCCTTTTCGCGCAAAATTCTGAGCCAGTCGGTTGGTAAGCCTTCCATTCAATAACGTAAGCACCTGCTCAATAGTGGGGGCCATTTCGTCATCTGCGATATCGATTCTCGGTCCGGCACCAAATACAGCCAGAAATGAGTTATATCGCACCGGACGTTCCACTTCTGCTGCGCTGGAAAAATCCCTTTGATTTGGCGAAGGAGACTTCAGGGCACCCAGACCCTTCAGGTTGATTTTAGAAAGATCTGGAATGCTGGAAGCCAGCGCAATCCTTCGTTCCCGAATATCGGAAATGGTCATGGCAAAGGAACCTTTGATCAGCGAATTCATAAGCTGATCCGCATCCATTCTCTGCGCCTGGAAGTAGCGAATGGTGGAAGATGCATCCCTGGAGTCTTTAACGGGCATGGATCTGGCGTAGGCTCGGGAGCTAACTATGTACAGAATGAGGTCTTTGATTCTGTAGTCTTGCTGCACAAACACCTGGTCCAGATGATTTAAAATCTCTTCGCCCTGGATTTCTGTACTATCGTTCCAGTCATCCATGGGAGTAAAGAAGCTCCAGCCCATGAGTCGAGTCCAGATTCGATTGATCAAAACCTTGCGGAATCTGTCATTTCTGCGGTCTGTAAACCACTGAGCCAGAATGGTCCGGCGATCCACTCCTTCTTTAAGAGTGGCCGTTTTTCCATCGGGATAAACCGGTTGGACCAGATCTCCACCGGGCTCATCGTCACTTATGGGAAATCGCAGGCCCAGTTCCGGTACTCGAAAAACAGCGTCATACTTGAGTTCGGTGCCCTGACGATGGGCTTTCTTCTGCTGCTGATTCAGCTTATTCCAGTAATCTCTGTAGAACTTCTGCCAGGCGTTTTGATACTGCTTCTGGGATTCCGTGGGGAGATTCTCTACTTCATTTCTGGGCACATACTTTAGACCGGTGATGCCTTCGAACTTCTTGTCATACTGGTCCGTGGTATACTGCTGGGAAAAGAAAGCTGCAAGTCCGTAATAATCTCTTTTGGTGTAGCCTTTGTAGAACGGATGATCATGACATCTAGCGCATTCCAGTCTTTTACCGTGGAACAATCGTCCGGTATATTCTGCCAGTTGTAAAGGATCGCCTCCATCGCGGACTATGAAATTCACTGCTGGATTCTCCTCCGGCGATCCCGATGCCGTTAACATTTCCGTAACCAGAACATCATAAGGTTTGTTCTGATGCATGGATTGACTTAAGTAGTTATAGAAGCTGGCATATTTCAGATCTCTTCCTTCTGTTTGCTCTCGAAAGAGGGAGCCGAAATAGGTGCCCCAGTATTGTGCGAATTCAGGGCTTCGCAGAAAGGCCACAGCATAGTTGATGCGAGCCATCTGCTCATCCCCCTGATAGGAGTCAAAGTGCTCCAGCTCTTGAATTGAAGGAATGGTTCCTCGTAGATGCAGCGAAAGTCTTCGAAGCGCAACACCTGGATCAGAAGGCTGGAGCTTTACATCTGCCAGATCTTCGTAGAGTTCATCCAGTTTATCCGGCTGGAGAGGAGCTGATGCGGCCGGAGAGGCCGGGATGATCAGAGCCAAGGAGTAGAGCAGCAATGCTGCCGTTGCAGGTAATATTGTTCTTTTCATAGGACATCCGTACATTTCATTTCGGATTCGCACCATTGTTGGACGACCCTGGATTGAAGGCGGGTTCGAAAAATGCATCGCTCTATTCATGTCTCAGGTTTTCCGGGTTCATCTTTTTTTGAATAAAGACTAAAAAAGCCCTGTTCGCATCTTCTCTGGCATGTCACTTCATGTAAAGTCAGGCCATGGCCAGAAGATACCTCTCGTATCAATAGCATTGCCTGGACTGACAGGCCTCGATGCAGCTTTGTTTGTTCCATTGCGGAGACGGTTCCTGGAAAGGCTGATTCCTGTTCAAATCTGAATTGATACCCTGACCGGAAAGAGAGCTGCAGTTTCGCATACACCGGTTACGTTCCGCCATGCATTCGGATGCACTCATACTTGATCCAGAGCTGGAGCACTGAACGAGGAGGGCCAAGAGAGGGACCAGAATTATATATCGCATTTACCGAGGAGGCATAAGATGCGAAGGCAGGTCAACCTGAAAGCATACTGAATTAGATGCATCCATCTGCAATATTTACCTTCAGTCGCCAGAGCATACGGAGAAATCGGGGGAACCTGTGAAATCGGGGGAACCTGTGAAATCGGGGGAACCTGTGAAATCGGGGCAACTTGTGAAACCGAACTGGGCTTTACATTAGCGATGCCGGTGCACTGTTCAGACTCAGGTCGGCCAGACTGGAATGAGTCGGTAGAATTCATGGGAAAGTTGAATGTTTCCTTCATGTATGCAATTTAGATGTGCGGAGCTATCCATCTGAAGAAGCTCAATTCGACTGCTGGATTTCTGGATCCTGGTATCCATGACAAATCGCTTCTGTAGCAAATCCACCAGAGGCTCTTTTCTAAATCCCCAGCGAGCGATTACAAAGTGCAGATCTTCGAATCTTCGCAGGATAGATTCTATCTTCTGAGGTTTTACCTGGCCGGCCTCTGCCCAGAAAACAGGGCGCAGGTTGCTTTCATCCAGGGCCACCACATCCGGTTTGTAGCGGTCTCCAATGGACCTTTCTACCATGAGATTCGGGTATTGGTCCAGATACAGAGACCATACAAATGCCTTCAGAAAGACATGCTCGGAGGATTCCAGGGGTTTCTTGATGAGATGGAGTTTCCGGGATCTGCACCGAAAAACCCATTTTCGTCGCAATTCCAGGCTTTCCTTTTCCATGCTTCTTTTGTTGACTCCGATGTCAAAGTTACCAGTTTTGCTAACTATGGCAGTAAGCAAAGACCTTGTAGGTAAGAAATTAAATCCCTATACATTCACAGTGGAGCGGGGCAAGGTAAAGGAATTTTGTAGAGCGATCGGCGAGACCAATCCTGTATTTCTGGATCCGGCCAAAGCAAAAGAGGCTGGCTTCGAGGATACTCCCATTCCTCCTACCTTCCAGACCGCATTTCAATTCTGGGGCTATCCAGAAATCTTCGACGATATGGGCAATATGGGCATCGACGTTCAGCGACTGCTTCATATGAAAGAAGAATACAAATATCTGAAACCCATTTATCCAGGCACCGAGATACATGCCCAGGGTGAGGTCATCGATGTAAAGACCGGAAAAATGGATATGGTCACTTTTAAAACAACTTATGCCAACAAATCCGGCGAAGCTTTGCTGGAAGCGGAAATGGCCATTGTAATCCGACCGGAGGATAGCTGATCCGAAATTCGCATTGCTTCTATGGACAATCCATCCAGGGCTGGATCAGGCATCGAGATCTGATGCAAGCACCAGTTCTTACGCAAGCGCCGACTCTGACGCAGGCGGTGGCTGACCTGGATACAGGATCATTCAAAGAGAAAGCAATCGACAGGGAAGCGAAAGGAGTAATAATATGAAGCGAATTAAATTAAGCGACTACAAGCAGGGAGATGAAATCCCGGAGCTGAAAACCAACCCCATTCATCATATGGATCTGGTGCGATATGCTGGCGCCAGCGGAGACTTCAATCCCATTCATACAGATCCAGTATTTGCCGAAAAGGTAGGCCTGGGTGGAACCATTGCCCATGGAATGTATGTTATGGCACTGATTGGTCGATGCGTTACGAACTGGGTAACTCCGGCGCAATTGAACGCATTTGGTGTAAAATTCAAAGCGATGACCAAGCCAGGTCAGGCCATTACCTGTTCCGGCAAAGTGAAAAAGATCAAAGAAGACGAAAAGCTGATGACTGTATCTGTGCAGGCCTCTGACGAGAATGGTGAAGTCAAAGCCGCAGGAGATATAGTTATCGCCTGCGATTGATTTTTTCCGGGGGCGCCATGCACAGACATTCGCGCAACCCATGGCTATCGCATAAACAGCAAGCCCGCTTTCTGGAAATGTCCCGGGAAGCGGGTTTTGATTTATACGGGTTTACCTCTGCCAATATCTCTGAAGCAGACAGACAGAATCTTACTGAATTCGCACAGAAGAATCAATCCAACGATTTGCACTGGTTTAACCGGTATCTGAATCTAAGAACTCATCCTTCTGATATCCTGCCAGGCGCTTTGTCAGTGCTCATGTTGGGCACCATCTACAGGCATCCGGATATGGATGCAGCGCTTGAAAATGCGAAAGCCAGGATTTCCAGGTATGCGGCGGGCAAGGACTATCATCTGGTTCTTAGAAAGAAAGCTGCGAAACTTGCAGATGCTTTCTTTCTCGAGCATTCATCGCAACTGCCAGATCTAAAATACAGAGTAACCACTGATTCCGCTCCAGTGCCAGAAAAGATCCTGGCCCGAAATGCCGGTCTGGGCTGGCAGGGAAAAAACACAAACTTGATCCATCCGGAGAAAGGATCTTATTTCTTTCTTACAGCCGTTTTCTTTAATGCAGACCTGGAAATTCCGGCCCTGCATGAACCAGTGGAAGAAAAACAGCAAAATGAATATGGAGTACATAGAACGCATAGAGCAAATAGAGCGAAAGGTGCTCACGGGCCCAATAAATCGTATGGAGAGTATAGACCATCGGTAGAAGGGTCATCGGATGAATCGAATACAGGTGCTTCAGAAACGGATTCGCTATTCAGACCTGCGAATGTGGATCGTTGCGGCAGTTGTCGTCAATGCCTGGATGCCTGTCCCACCGGAGCTCTGGAGCCGTATCGCATTGAGGCAAACCGATGTCTATCTTACTGGACCATAGAAGCCAGGGAGGATATGCCTCCCGAAATAGCGCAGAATACGAAGCACTGGGTCTTTGGCTGCGATATTTGCCAGGAAGTATGTCCATATAATCGCGGACCAAAGGGCCGGCGGCAGGTTACTTCAGAACCTGACTTCTTTCCCAGAGCAGCGATAAAAAACTGGATACAGAATCCGGAAGATCCGGCGCATAGCACTGTCTGGGAGGCTCTGAGCATTTCTTCCGCTGTCAAAAGGCCAGGACAGGAGCGATTTCGCAGGAACTGGCAATCCGGTTCGAAACCCGACTAAGGCCTGCTGCCCAAACGGTAGCATCAAGAATGCCTGCGCTGGAGCAGCCGATCAATGGCTGGACATTTGTGTGAATCCAGACTACACTGGTATCATGGAGATGAAAAAAATCGGCAAATCCAATGTGCATGTAAGTCCTCTAACTTTTGGCGCATGGGCCATAGGTGGCTGGATGTGGGGAGGGGCCGAGGAAAAAGATGCTATTGATGCTATCCGGAAATCCCTGGATCTGGGAATCTCCACCATCGATACGGCTCCGGTCTATGGCTTTGGAAGGAGCGAAGAGATTGTAGGCAAGGCCCTGGATAAAACCCCCAGAGATAGCTATCAGCTGCTTACGAAATGTGGAATGAACTGGGAAACGGAAGAAGGGGAATACTTCTTTGATACCAACGACGAATCTGGCCGACCCATACGAATGCATAAGTTTGCAGGGAAAAACAGGGTGATTCAGGAATGCGAAGATAGTCTTCGCAGACTTAGAACGGATTACCTGGATCTATTTCAGCTTCACTGGCCGGATGCTACAACCGAAATAGGCGAAACCATGGAGGCCTTCGAAAAGCTGAGAGAGCAGGGAAAGATCCGGGCAGCCGGTGTCTGCAACTACTCGGCATCCCAGATGAAAGAAGCTTTGAAGAGCATTGATCTGGCCAGCAATCAAGTTCGCTACAGCATGGTATCCCAGGAAATTGAGGAAGATGTAGTACCCACAGCGGTAGAAGCAGGGATGAGTATTCTGCCTTACAGTCCCATGGAACGTGGTTTTCTCACCGGTAAGTTTCACTCTGGCTCCAGGTTTAATGCCGGAGATACAAGGGCCACCTCCAGATGGATGCAGTCAGAGAATATGCACAAGCTGGAAACTCTCCTGGAAAAGCTACGAGCTATAGCCGCAGAAAAGAATGCCACGGTTGCGCAGCTGGTACTGGCCTGGACTATGGGACGTCCTCAGGTCGCTACGGTTCTGGCCGGGGCCAGAAATCCGGCACAGATAGAAGAAAATGCATCTGCCCTATCATTGAAACTAGGTAGCGAAGAGCTGGAACAGATCGAAAACACTGTGTCCGAGCTGGGTCTTATCTAGATCGATAACTCGCCATCCACTGAGTAATCTATTGACCTGTCTGACGAAAGAACCTTTCAGCGGTACCTGTCCTGGGACAGGGTTAGTCTATCATTCTTATAGGATTTGTTCAGTTATAGAAATACAGGGATAATTCTTTTTCCTGGTCAAAACGGCCCGGGTTTTCTAATTGTATAGGAACCCCCTCTTTCGATTTTCGACATACAGGTCAGGTACAGTTATGAACATGATGGAAATCGCATTCCCCATTATCGTGGGACTGATTTTCCTGGAGATGATTCTGGGTTGGATCCAGCATCGTCCGTACTACAGGGTAAATGATACGGTGGCAGGCATCAGTACCGGTATCATGTTCATGCTGGTAGGTGTGCCCACCTTATTTGGAGCACTTATCGTTTATGACTGGATTGAACGAAACCTATCCTTGTTCTCACTTTTTGGCTGGCAGCCCATCCCTTTCGACGATCCGCTGATCTTTCAGTCTTCATTTCCGTTTGTTCAGATCAATGCAGTGCCTTTCATTTACTGGGTGGCTGTGTTTTTCGCAGTGGATTGTCTCTACTACTGGTTCCATCGTCTCTCTCATGAAATCAATTTCCTCTGGGGATCCCATGTAACCCATCATTCCAGCGAGCAATTTAATCTGGCTGTGTCCTTTCGAGGGGGGAGCTTCCAGAGGGTTTTCGAATACGCTTTCTTCTTACCTCTGGCCTTCCTGGGCGTGAACTGGTTCATGTTTCTGTTTGCGCACCGAGTATTGAAGCTCTATCAATTCTGGGTACACACAGCAGCGGTTCCTGAGCTCGGCTTTCTGGAGTACTTTATGGTCACTCCTTCCAATCACAGGGTTCACCACGGAAGGAATCCTCAGTACATAGACAAAAACCACGGTGGAATCTTTATCATCTGGGATCGAATGTTTGGCACCTATGAACCAGAAAGAGAAAAGATCAACTACGGAATTACGAATCAGCTCACGAGTTTCAATCCTCTGTGGATGACCTTCCATTATTATTCAGAGCTATGGCAAATGACCCTGGCCGCTAGATCCTGGAAGGATAAGATTAAAGTATGGTTTGCCAAACCTGGCTGGAAACCGGCTGACCTGGGCAGCAGCGAAATCGTCTATTCTGATCCGGATCGTCCCGATTATGATCCCCCTCTGCCGCGAAGGGTAAAGGTTTATGGAATCTTCCAATTTATGGCGCTGTCCGCGTTCGGTCTTCTGGCCTATAGCCTGGCTCACGATTCCGCTTTCGGAATCTTCCGGCTGATGATCCTCATTGGCTTTACTGTATACGGACTCACAAATGTAGGTGGTATTCTCGATAGCAAGGGCTGGGTATTTCCATCGGAGATGCTTCGTCTGGTGTTACTTCCCATGGCAGCCTTTCTGATTCATCTCAACGGATACCTGGAAGTTAATCTGCTGCTTTATCTCGTAGGATACAGTGCTGCCTCCCTTATCTGGCTAACCTTGCTTCGTCGCGCATTTACCGGCGAAGACGGTCCGGAAGCCACGGCCATGGCAGCCTGATCCTTCATTAGTCTGGCTGCGCTGCGATTCAAAAGATATCCAGAAAGCATTCAGAAAGAAATCCGCTACAGGACATCCGAATACCGGGATTTCGTTCAGGGCGCCTGGCTACGATGTAGCATTGATAATCAATTGTCGTCGGTTGAAGATTATCTTCGAAGCATGACCGGCGTCCTGGTTTTGGGCTGGCTACATAATGATGATTTTTTGATCCCTATTTTCAAAAACTGAGAAATAAAAAAATCCCGGCTTGTTATCCATACGGTCGTCTAAGCCCGTATGAAGCCACCGATCTGTACATTGTGCGGTTATGATTTCCGCCATGAGTGGGATGGAAATGAGGCCGGTGGTGGTCTGGTTCAATTCATGGACTACAGGCCCCTAACTGGAAATAAAGTGGGTCATCCCTCGGGACTGGGCTTCTTTTGTTCCAGACATCTTTCTCAGGCAAGAAGTCTACACCATTTATCTATGCAGGAAGCACTGAAGTTGATGCGTGAAGACACCACTCTTACCAGTCTTCGTTAGAGGCTCCGCTACCGAGTTCAGAAGGTAGTTTACCCTGCATGGAATCCGGGATTCTGGCCTATTTATTCAGAACTGCCCGGGTCTGCCAGAGCCCGCTCCCCGGGCTAGTTCCCTGCCTTGATCTTTTCCAGCTCCGCAGGCGAAGGAAAGATGCGATTCTGGTCCAGCAGGTAGTAGCTTAGATTCAGAAAGGCGCGGCTCTTGAGATAGTGCGCCGGACAGTGATTTGCCAGTTCTGGATCCGCTACATCGCATGGACCTGGACTCTCATGAGGCGGGTGGATGGTGTATGTCGTTCCCGGTCCTCCTTCCACGGATTGCACGTAAAACAGCGGCTCCTGGATCCATCCGAACAGGTTTCCATAGGCGAAATATGCGGAGCCTCCGTCAGACTTCATTAAATCTCGTCCGAATGATGTGAAATAGGTCTCCTTGCCGATGAATCCCAGGATAGTAGGAAATACATCCAGCTGTGATACAATCTCGTCTCGAATTCCTGGCTGAATCCTTCCAGGTGCATAGAGCAATAGAGGAACGTTTCTATCCTCGTAATAACTCAGATACCGATGGTGACTGTGATCGGATACGAATACGAAGATGGTGTTATTGAAGTAGGGAGCCTTTTTCGCTTCTTCCAGGAAATCGTGAATGGCCCAGTCTGCGTAATGATATACATTGAGATACTCATGGTCCTGCACCGTTTCATCGAATATGTTAAATCTCTCTTCCGGGGTATGATACGGATAGTGCGTTGTAACTGTGTGAACAGTGGCCAGAAAAGGCTGATCTGCGGGTAGCTTCTGCACTTCTTCATGTATGATTTGCAGAATCCTGCGATCGCTGAATCCCCAGCCTCCGGTGCCCTGCTTGAGGCCACGCTTTTCGATTTCCTCTTTGCCAATAAGATTGGTAAAACCCCAGTGGCTCATGATTGTTCTTTTGTTGTTAAAATCTAAATCGTTACCGGAAACGAAATAGGTTTTATATCCCAGACTTTGAGCAACCGTTCCCAGGCCAGAAAATCGATTTGTAATCTGCGGAGTTCTTACCGCGGTCAATCCAGGTCTATCCGGTACTCCGCCGGCCAGAGCCATCAATCCGTTGGTGGTTCGCCCTCCGGGCGCATAAAAATGGGTGAAGAATAATCCCTGTTTGAGCAACTCATTGAAATAGGGCGCTACTGTTTTTCCTTCTACTTTTCCATCTGTAATGGGTGAAATAAATTTTCCGGTCCATCCTTCCAGGATCACCACCATTATGTTCGGTGGTTGGCCTTCGCGACTACCTTCGAGCTTTCGTAGCAATGGATATTCATCGCTTACAAACCTGGCTCCGGGAAAATCGATGGCCTGACGCACTACATCTATGGCTGTATCCACTTCCATTTTATGTCTTTCCGGAATGGAAGTGCTTTTGAGGTCTACTATGGCCGTATAAACCCCATTCACTGCCAGGAGATTGATGAAATGATTCCGGGTAAATACGGCATCTGTGACTCGTAGCGGATTGGTCTGCACACCGCCGCGAATTCCCACAACTATAAGAACTATGGTGGCAAGGATAGCGATGAGCGGTTGCTTCCAGCTTCTGGCATCATGTTCATATGGAATCTTTTGAAGTAACCAGATCACCAGAGCTACAAAGCCAGTGGTAAGTGCCAGTCCGCCAATAACTGTAAATGGAGCGTTTTGCAATGCGGCGCCCAGAATGACAAATAACTCGGTGCCCAGAAATGCATACGCTTCATAACCAATATGTTTGTTCGCATTCTCGAAGTATATTACATCCGCGACCAGAATAATGACCTGAAAGAAGAGCACAAAGGGAGGAAGATAAACCCATAGAATGCGATAGAGAGAGTAGCGATTCAAATAATGTATCATGGCCAGAAGCATAAAAGGGCCCATGATAATGCAAACAGTGGAAATATCAAAACGAAGGCCAAGAAGAAAGGCCCAGAGAATATCGGTCCAGGGACTATCCCCGGAGCGATATGAGTATATGGCAAAAAAAAGGATTCGATAGGCCAGAAATAGACCCAGGCTAATCCCGATGTAAGTTAATATCAGTTTATAATTATAGGGGAGCCTCTTCCACATGGAATGAAGCTCCCATCGTCCTTCCAAGGGTCAAACGATTTGTGCATCAAGCGGACTTGAGTTTCTCGATGACCTTTTTCAGGCGGTCCGTGACTTCCTGGGCCAGAGCCAGAAGATCCGGATTGTTCACAGCCTTCATGGATTCCAGAGGGTTGATGGCGGCCACTTCTGTACCCCCTCCATCCTTCTCCTGAACGATCACGTTGCAGGGAAGCATCGTTCCAATCTTATCTTCTATGGTAAGCGCCTTATGGGCATAGGGTGGATTGCAGGCGCCCAGGATCCGGTACCGTCGAAAGTCCACATCCAGCTTTTCTTTTAGTTTATCTTTGATATCGATCTCGGAGATTATACCAAAACCCTCATCCTTCAGCGCTGCAGTTACGGTTTCAATAGCGCTGTCAAAATCTTGATTCAGATCTGCGGCAAAATAATAGCTCATTTTTAACTCCCTGGCACGTTTGCATCTACAGTAAAATACCGGGCAGGGGTATCGTCAATCCTTTCGGTCCTCAGCTGGAGATGGCCGGTCTGCGCTCTCTTTTATGGCCGGCTCTTCCTTTCTTGCATCTTCCGTAGACACCTCCGGTGCGTCATCACTTGCACTATCCTCTTCTTTCGCCAGATAGTACCAGGGAATGGTAATGGGTAGCAGCACCGTATCTGCAACAAAGCTGAAAGGAAGATCCACAATGCCTGCCATAAAAGCAATGAGTGCGATGCCACCACAATCCATGGGTGTGCCCATTATCTGAATCCCACCATAGATCAATACTATGTCGATTTCAGTGCCCCCGTAGATTGTGGGGTCATTGTCCGAAACATCGGTTATCAGTCGAAGTGTTGTGGCACAATGTAGATGGAGAACCAGGAAGATGGCCAGGGCAAGACTGGCCACAGTCCGTCGCAAGCGAGGTGCAGGCGAGAAACCTGCTTCTGCATTCTTTACAAATTTGGATTCAAATGATTTCATACCTGGTCCTATCGAGCTGTTTTTTATAGGTCTTAAAGTAGCTTCTGTCAAAGAGACTACGATTCAGGATTTTCCCTTTAAGAGAGACCATTTCTCCATGTCTCCACTTATACAATTCGCCGGTTTTCCTTTCGCGCATACGATTGTTGTGAATGGCGGAGCTTACCGTGCGAATGTTACCCAGTCGACGAAGATTTTCAAAGTCTGCAGCCTTCTCGGGATTCACGAACTTACACTCCATGAACCTTGTGAACAATATGGCATCATGAAAATACTCCGGAACGGTAATGGTGCCGCTTGCATGGCTGCGATCTACCAGTTCTCGAACGATATCTTTAAAAATAAAGAGCACTCTGGATCCAAGGCCGGGAAACTTCTGTCCCGGGTAGAGATTATCGCTACGTGCTCGAATGTTCTGTGTCAAAAACCAGTCAATGGATACCAGTCTCAGTGGTTCGGGTCCGATTACCGGATAGCCTCCCAGTTTTAGACGCAGAAAGAATAAGTCCTGATGATCGGCAGAATAAATATGAATCCTGTTATCTGCCAGTGATTCGGTTTCTATCGAAAGAGTCCACTTCCTGTATCCACGGTTTTCGATTTCTCGAATCAGTCCCAGTCTATGAATTAATTCCTGAACCTCTGATTCTTTAAGATGGCCCAGAAAAAGTTCCGGCCTATCCACCGATGCACTGAGGCCAAGTTCAGAAACATCGATGTCTTCCATAGGAATGGACTTTTCATCATCTGTGGGATTCATGCTTTAAGTTTTTGGCCAATTTCCTGGTTGACGATCCATGAAATTCCTTTGTATTTTTATCGGGTAAAATCTGTTTCATTTTGGTAGCTGTGTCCAGGATTGCCTATTTAACCTACGATCGAATTCATTATCCATTCCTGGGATACGCTGTGCTGTATCCGCTGGGGTACTATTTCCATAGATACTTTGAACCTTTCCAGATTGCAGACAACCTGATTTTTCGCATCGGAATAGGTGCCTATTGTGCGCTGTTGTTTTTCGCCTCCATGGTCCGGCCCGGCCGGAGAATTCTTCCTTTTGCAGTGGGTTTGCTGCATGTAGTCACTCTTCTATATTCTTTTATTCTTTGCCATTATAATGAACTTGGACTGAGTTATACTATCGGACTGACCTTGATTATTGCATCTACTATCTCAGCGAGCATGAACATTGGGTTTATTCGCGGCTATCTGGGTCTGGCTATTACAGCATCTCTAATGGTAACTCTCCTGGCGGCGGATGGTGCCCATTTAAATCCATATCTGTTCTTTCTGGCCACGGGAGCCATAGGGGTTTTTGCATACCAGTCCAGAAGAAGCGAACTGGATCTTCTGGACGAGCTGGAAGCCTCGAACCTGGAAAAGGCCGAGTTTCTGGCAACCATGAGTCATGAAGTCCGCAACTCACTGAATGGTATTATCCCTGTGCTGGATTTGCTGCAAAACGAGAAGGATGCGAAGCGAAGGGATGAGTTCGTTTCGCTCGCCAGGCGTTCCGGCCGGTTCCTGCTGGATTTGATCTCGGAAGTTCTTGACCTTTCCAAGATGGAGGCCGGGCGACTGGATTTGCAGAGCCAGCGATTCAGACCTTCGCATGTAGTGGAACTGGCCGTTCAGACATTTCTGGTGCAGGCCCAGGCCGCTGGCACTCAACTGACTCTGGAGCAAAATGGCAAAGATGCCTACTGTCTGGGAGATCCTACCAGAATCGGGCAGGTTCTGAACAATCTAATCAGTAACGCTGTTAAGTTCACCGACAGGGGAAAGGTTCATGTCATCGCCTCCTACGAAGTACAGGAAGATGAGCTCGAAATCTCTTTTGTTGTTCAAGACAGCGGATCCGGAATTCCCGAAGCGGAAAGGGAACTGGTGTTCGATCAATATAGCCAGGTGCACTCTGCCGGCTGGCGCCAGAAGGGTACCGGCCTTGGTCTGGCTTTGAGTCGCAAGCTGGCCAGGCGAATGGGAGGCGACATTACCGTAAACAGTGTATCCGGCGATTTCGCACGATCGGGTAGCAGGTTCGAATTTCGCTTCAACCTGCCTCTGGATCGAACGGGATCATCGGTAAGTCATCCTGGAGGCGATCTAGACCAGGGAAGAGCTCTGGTGGTAGATGATGATGCAGTGAGTAGAATCGTAATGCAGAATCTACTGGAAACCCTGGGGCTATCAGTGGAAGTCCTGGGCGATATAAAGGAGGTGAGAAATAGACTTGCTACAGAAAAATATGACTATGTATTTCTGGACCTGGAGATTGAGCAAGAATCTGGTATTGAGCTAAGACGTTCTCTTGGCACTGGCCACAGAGATGAGGCATTCTTTCTGGTTACGGCCCATTCTGGCGGTGAGATTCATGAAAGAGCCAGAGCAGCGGGATTCGATGCGGTCCTGAATAAGCCTCTGGATATGGAAATGCTACGTAGCTTTCTGGTCAGTGAGCAGGATGACGTTACCATTTCTGAGTCATAGGATAATCAGTCTTTGCCATCGTCGAAATAGCGGAACAGCAACAACAAAATAAAGCGAATCGAGCGAAATGTAATCACTCGCACTACTCCATTGGTCGTTCATTCTGGCCTGGCGCCATCGGCAGTACTTCCTGGCTGAAATTTCAGCGAATTTCCTGCGATTTAAAGATCAAGCAATCTGGCATGCAATCCGGCTTCCTGAAGCGCTTGCATGATTTGATCTCTGTGTTGTGAGTCCCGGGTTTCAATAGTCAAATCCAGATCTGCACTTTTGATCGAAAGTGCTGAAAACACTCGATGATGGGCCACATCTACAATATTGCCTTCGCAGTTGGCAATAAGAGCGCTAATACGAGCCAGCTCCCCCGGAACATCCGCAATCTCCAGGCGAATCCGAATCAATCGTCCATCTCGAGCCAGGCTTCGAAGCATTACAAAGGCCAGGATTCGCTCATCGATATTGCCTCCGCATAAAATTAGACCCACTCTCTTGCCCTTGAATCTCTTTGAGTTTGCCGGTGAAAGTAGCGCTGCCAGGGCTGCGGCCCCGGCTCCTTCCACTACAGTTTTTTCAATACTTGCCAGAAGCGCTACAGCCCGTTCGATCTCTCTTTCCGGAGCCAGCAAAACATCTGAAACATGCTCTCGGATAATCTGCATGGTCAATGTTCCCGGCGATTTGACTGCAATGCCTTCGGCGATGGTGGCCGCACCGGTGGGCTCTAGATTCTTGCTGTAATACTGATTGTATGCATGGGGGTAGGCATCGCTTTGAACGCCCAATATCTCAAGCTCTGGCTTAACTGCATGCGCAGCAATGGAGATGCCGGATATCAACCCACCCCCTCCAATGGGAACAACCAGCGCATCCAGATCCCGATTCGCTTCCAACATTTCCAGAGCAACAGTGCCCTGACCGGCGATGACCTTCGCATCGTCATAGGGATGGATGAGAACCAGGTTTTGCTCCTGAATTCTTTGCTGAGCCACCGCAAAGGACTCGTCCACGTTATCGCCGGACAGCTCCACTGTGGCGCCAAAGTTTCTGGTATGCTTTACCTTGTTCAAAGGAGTGTATCGCGGCATGATAATTGTTGCCGGGATGCCCAGTCGCTGGCAGTGGTAGGCAACTCCCTGGGCATGATTACCGGCAGACATTGCAACAACTCCCCGCCTTCGCTCTTCTGCCGTAAGGCTCAGCAGCTTATTTAAAGCTCCTCTTTCTTTGAAAGAAGCTGTAAACTGATGGTTCTCAAACTTAAGCCATACCTCGGCTCCACATAGCTCGGAAAGAGTACGTGAAATTTGAAACGGGGTATTAATGATGGCCCCCTTTAGATCGCGGGCGGCCTTCTGGATATCTTCAAAGGTAACCGTAGCTGAAGGATGATTCCTGGAATCCCTGTTCTTCATGGTTGGGCCATAAGCATGATTCTGTTCTGGAGCGTTAGAGGTAGCGATCCAGATCTGAATCGATCAAATCCATTTTAGCTTCTATTTCGGGAGGCCATTCTGGTAATTCATCGTCTTCCCAGTACCAGTCTCCCACCACGTTCAGGATGGGGTCTGTCTCCGAAAAAAGGGCCTTCTTCACGCCGATCTGCAGATCTTCCGTTTCCAGAGAGCGATACGCAACACTGGATCTGGCCAGAGGCGCAAGCACCGCTTCCTCTTCGGCAGCATTGACGGATGCGAAATAATCTTTGAATTTCTTTCCTGAAGCTTTCCATCCCTTTTTGTAATCTTCCTGCTCGGGGTACTTTCCTGAGCTTATAGCCTTTTGCGAAAGAATGGAAATTCCTCGAGCTGAATTGCTAACGAACATCCCATAACGCACACACTTGAAGCGATCGGGATGCTTGAGCGTAATCTGCTCCATTGTAATCTTCGTATAGATCATGGGGCCATAGAGCATCATCAACGGCTCCAGCCACATGAAGCCAGAAAACCAGAGCGCAATTTCCGGTGAAAGGGCTCCGGTGAGGCGAAGCATGGGAATTACGGAGAAATTAACGCTTTCTTGATACTCCTCCCTGTTTGCGTATTGTACGGGCTTGCCCACCGGGCCCCGGGCCGGTACATATACAATGGCACGAAGAGGACGCGTGATTTTTTGAATCACTGTATCGATGGATTTGGAATCGGTAAGATTTACATTGCCAATTGTCTCATCGGCTCCCTGCACAATTCCTTCCGAAGAGGTAGTGCTGATGATGTATGCCTCGGGATCCTCTTTTCGAATCGCCAGAATGGATTGCTGCCCCAGTACTGCATTTCCGCCAACAATTAGATAGTTCATGAATGTTCCTTGATGGATGCTGGTTTGCACTTTATGTTGGCGGGTTCTGCAAAGCAACCAATTGATGAAGTTCCGATTATAAACTCGACAGATAAAAGAACGAGTCCCATTGATGCACAAAGAAATTGATCCTGTGGGAGAGTGTATGAAAAACTGGAAGATCCTGACATCCATTGGAGCGACCCTGGTGGTCATCGTTTTGCTAACTGTAATCTCGATGCTGGCCCCCATAGGAAGTGGCTATTATGCAAAGTATCTTTGTTCGCAGCTATTTGTATCTGGGCGCGATGATGTTGAGCAGATTGTAGAAGAGGAAATAAGACCCACGAATCCTCTGTTTGGAATGGTAAGTCATGAGCTGGACTCGGAGAAAAAGACCGTCCGAGCGGTGACTCTGGGTGTATTCAGTCCCACACTTGCAGTGTACCGGCCAGAGGTGGGATGCACGCTTGCTGTAAAGATTACCCCCGATGAGCTAATGGAGCAGGTTCAAGGTCTTTCCTTTGATCGCTCCTCAGAAAACAAAGAATGGCCTCTGGGTAACCAGGCTTCCATTGCCGATGAAACATCCCTTGCTCTGGAATCGCTAGATCTCGCAAAAGATTTGAATCCACCAGTGATTTCTACTGATGGGATGAATCTAAATACAAGAAGACTGAACCAGGTCCTGGAGTGGGCCTTCAGCGAACCGGAAGAGGGCAGAAGGCAAACCCAGGCTGTGGTAATTGTCTATCGGGGTCGCCTTATCGCCGAGAAATACGCAGAGGGTTTCAATAAAGATACTCCGGTGCTGGGATGGTCCATGTCCAAGACGGCAACTGCCACACTTGCTGGAATGATGGTTCTGGATGGCAAACTGGACATTTCGCTGCCAGCGGATGTCCCCGAATGGGAGGATGATCCAGAGCGAAGCGCCATCACTACGAATGATTTGCTACATATGTCCTCGGGCCTGGACTTCTCAGAGGTTTATCAACCGTTTAACGATGCTCCCGAGATGCTCTATAACAGTGCCGATATGGCTGGATATGCTGCCAGTCAACCGCTGGCCTACGAGCCTGGTAGCCGATGGTACTATTCCAGTGGCGATACAAATCTTGTGGCGCGCATCTTGAGGGACCTTTCTGGAGGAAGCCTGGCTGATGTTCAGAGATATGCGCGAAATCGACTGTTCCATGAGCTGGAAATGAACACGGTGTATTTTGAGCCGGATCCCTCCGGAACTTTCGTAGGTTCCAGCTATATGTATGCATCGGCCCGGGATTGGGCACGCCTGGGCTTGCTTTTGCAGCAGGATGGAGTGTGGAACGGTAAACGCCTGCTTCCTGAAGGTTGGGTGGAATATTTGCGAACTCCGGCCGCAGATTCCGGCGGACAGTACGGTGCTCAGCTCTGGCTGAATGCAGGACGAGACAACGAAGAGCTAATTCCGGAAAGAAGGTTCAAGTCCCTTCCCAAAAACATGTTCTATATGTCCGGTTACAATGGACAGAACGTCATAATTTTACCGGATGAAGAGCTTATTGTAGTTCGTCTGGGCGTTACTCATAATCGCGAGAATTGGAACATTGAACGGCTGGTGGTAGGAACTCTGGAAGCTCTGGGTTTGCGAGAATACGCTCAGCCTGTGAACTGATTTAGAAACTCCAGGGTCTGCGAAGCGGCAGGCCCTGATGGAAGGAATGCTGGACAGCCTGATAGTGCTAAACACAGTGTGTCATGCATTTGTCTCATCTTTATAAAACAGTAAAAAGTCAATTCTTACAATCTGTTATAGATGCCCTGGAGAAAGGCATCATTAACAGCGAAACAGTGCGCATGTTGGTCGTTTCGCCTTCAGAAGACAGAAGTGCACTTGTTGTTCAGTTTAATGATGAGTTCGAGGACTATCTTTATTTAGAATATCTGGAGACAGATGCAATAGGCTATATCGATATCTCTGTATGGCTGGATGCATGCGATGCTCTGGAATCAGAGGAGCTGTCTCCTTTGAGTGCGTCCGAGTCCAAACAGCTGACACAAATCCGTCAGCGTCATCAAAAGGTGGATCCTGCCATTTCCATGGAAACCGTTCCGGAAGGATTATGGAGGCAGCGTCTGGAGCTGATTCGCGAATCCATGCTTGAGGAGGTTCGGGCAGGACTTCGCGCCGCGGCTATCGAACTGGCCGATCGGTTCGCACATGTAGTGCCGGTAGTCACCAAAAAGCTGCTCTTTGAAAACGAAGACCATAACGATACAGTGGCTTTCTGTCATGAGCTGGGGCAGGGGCCATTCTATAATGCCCTGGTGCATCTGCCTGATGTAACTCTGACCTACCCTTTCTTAAAATTCACCGATGATGGCTTTGTTCTGTTCTATCCTGAAGGAAGTATTCAGGAGGAGGATGATTCCGAAATTTCCAGCGCCACCAGCATTCAGGCCTCAGAGATGCGATTCGCACGTATGAGCGGGGATGGATCTGAATTCGTATTTAGGATGAAAGATCAATTTCAGGACTGGAGAATCGACGGAGGGCATATACATGAGGAATGGGGAGATTTCTCAGAGCAAGAGCTACTTAATGGTTTTCGAGCATTCCTGGATGATCATCCTGATCTGGAGCTGGATCTCCAGACTGTTCCCGATCCGGTAAACAACCGAAGAGAGTTTGAGCAATGGATGGATCGGTTGGTGGAGTTCAATCTAAAACTGGACTACGATCAATTTAGCACCATCCTGGATATGGGAGAAGAAGCGGTAGAGGCTGCACTTTCCATCATGCCAGACACATATTCCCAGAAAGACCGACTGAAGATTCGTCGTGCTCAAAGGGCTCTGGAAAGCGGAAACTTCCCCCGGGCTCTGGAATTGTTCCGTGGCATTCAGAACCTATCTTCGCATTATGATCCCGAAATGCTATACCTCTTTTCGGTGACAGGGGATGAAAAGTCCTACGAAGCCAAGTTAGCAGTCCTGGAAAATGAAGGAGCAATAAAAGGTGAAGTCAAACTGCCGGTCTGGCTGCACCGGGTGCGCAATAGTCTATCGGATGCGAAAGAGCTGGAGGCGCTGGAGAGTGAGCTAGCGGACTTCGTGGCAGAAAGGGATGGTTATAGAGATCAAAGCTATGGTCTGTTCAATCTGGCTCTGATCCTTGGTACTCAGGGTAAAACCGGTGAAGCCGTTGCCACTTTACGACGTGTAGACTTTACAGAGAGCTTTCTTGCTTCAATAGCAGATTCAGAATTATCTCGAATGTCGGATTTGCATGCTGCCTGGACACAGATGACATCCGAAAGAAAAGAAGCAGAATCCATCACTGAGGAACTGAATAAAGCTCCCAGACAGGTGGAGCTAGATGACAGGCGTAAGCCCACGGAAAGCGATTCAGATCTGGAATATGTATGTCAGTCCGAACTGGAAAACGAATCTAGAATGGACTGGGCCGATTTTCTGGCTCCCAATCGCTTGCTACGTGCCGGGGACCAGATTCTGGAGCTTCTGAACGTTGATCTGGAATCCCGCTCCGTGGAAACCATAGATTCTATAGCACTGGATGCAGATGCGGGAGATTATACCTTCCAGCTTTCGGGGACGCATCTGTTTCTACTGAGATATAACTCTGAAAAAATCATTCAATATGATCTGGGGAACGATCGCTTTGAGCTGGTTGCATCTTATTCGCATGCTGCCAGAAATTCCAGATATCGGTTATTGGGTGTGCACGATGGTCATCTGTATGCATCTGCCGGCCCCGGGCTGGAAGTATTCCCTATAGGAGGTTCGGCAGAGGTTCCGCTCTCCCGGGTAATCTTCAAGCTTCCGGATGAATCGGTGTACTTCATTGCCGGTTACAAGAACATCCTCTACGCGGGCAGCAATGATGTTACCATGATCGATGTGAAGGATCCTGCCAACCCTCGAGTACTGTCGCGTTTATTGCCCTTTTCCAGTTCTGTACCCCATGAAGTTCAGTTCTGGGATCATTTCATGCTGGCGGACTACCTCTACGATATCACTGATCCGGCGTCGCCGAAGCAAATTGACTATATTTGTCGCGATCATGCTCCACTTCGTATATTTTCTTCCCAAAAGACCGGCGCTGACCTGGAGCAAATTCCAGGGTTGTTTACCTGTGGCGACGACGAGGGTATGCTAAGGCAGATTGTTCAAAAGAACGGTGAATTCTCTGATGTACAGGTCTGGCGAAATGTCATGGATGAGCAGAGGGAATTTCCCAAACGAAGCGTTTATCCCATGTGCAGCATGATTTGCGAAGATCACCTGGTGGCGGTGAACCGCGATGAGATCTTCTTCTTTAAGAGCCTTCCCGTGGAAACCAGCAGGGTCATAGATGCTCAAAGTAATCTGGAAACCGCCGTCAAGGAACTGATCCATGAATTCGAATCTTCCGAAGTAAATTCGAAAACAAAGCCAGGGGGCATACGTATTATTCTGGAATCCTACGGAGCGGAGTTACGACTATTGCCGGAGGTAAGCATCCCTTCTGCACCGAACATCACTCCATTAATCAAAAAGCATTTGTTCTACTCCAGAGACTTTCCGGATTTTGAAGACGGTAACGTTCAGGTGGACGATGAGAAGCTGGTAGATTTCTGTCTTTCCCTGCCCGAACTGCAGCAATGGACTGCGGCCAGGTTCTTTATCAGTGTGAGCCGTCGACCGTACGGTCAGGTTAAGCTCAATGATCCTTGCTACCGGGAAGCGAAAGGTAGTGGAAATTCATGGAATCCTGCCAGAACCAGGCCTTCCGAGGTAGAGTTACCAGAAAGCCCGGAAGATATTCTCAAAACAAAGAATGCTAACCTGTGGAAAACCCTGCGCGAAAGTGCCGCTTCAGATGATTCTGTGCTTAAGGAATTGCTGCACATTTCTCTTCAGGAGTCTCCGGAGCAGGATGAGGAAGTGAACATCGCCTTTGCTGCTGTCCGAGCTATCTCTCGCATTCCGGATCCAGTGCTTGTTAGAAACATTTTTCTGGCCGGGATAACCGGAAATTTAGAAGATCTAAAGGCCTCAGAACTCAGAGTAGCAGCCCCGGACGCTTTCCGGGACGTGAGGAAGGAGAGTATCAGCGCAGACTATCTGTACATTCTTCTCACGCGTCTGTGGGATTCTCCGGATATCCATTTTGATCCTGGGATTCTAAAGTCCGTGCTTGCAAACATTGGCGGTGAAATGGCGGCGGTTCTGGCGTTTCGTCTGGAGCAATGGGAAAATGAGGATTTGCGCGAAACTGTAAAGGAAGTTCTGGAGAATCCTGACTTTCATTACTATTCTTTTCGCGGAGAAGATGGTGCCGGAGGCTGGAAAGGCCCGGATCTCGCATTACTGCCGGCATCGGTGCTGGAACCCCATCGAGAGTTGCTCCGCAAGCGCTTGCAGGAGGTGCAGGATTCCGGGGCCGACATAGATACTCTGATTCCTTTCTGGCACATGCTTACAGTTCTCGGCGAGCCTCCCGGGCTTGAGGAGCTAGCCAAAAAGAATCTCCGCGCCAAGGACTACCTGGAAGGCTCATCGTTTTCGTTCGATGACAAAAATGAGGATCCAGAAAGTCCGGATGCATTCTCTGTAAACCTGGAGAGCAGATTACGCGTCCAGGAGATGCATAATCGCCTGCAGAGAATTCAGGGAGGCGAAAATATACCTCTATACAGCGAAGATTGGGAGGCTGAGCCCTTTCGCCGATCATGGACCAGACTCTGGTCTGCACTTCTGGATTACGGTGAGAAGGTAACCGGAGATAGGGCAGAATATCAAGAAAAGATCCTGAACGTTCTGGAAAAGAATCTTGCACGCGAAGAGAAGCAATTCGCCGGAGACCTGACCATGTCACTGAGGTTTCTGGATTATGTGTTAACCCGAATTATGGAAGATCCCTCTATTGCCGAGGCATCCAGCAGACTTTTTAACGCACTGGATGAACAGAAACACAGACTTCCGGAAAATGAGAACTTTCGATCTTTGAAGCAAAAGGGACTACTTTCAATATTGCAGTCTGCATGGAACGATGTAAAAGAAAAGAACTTCATTGAAGCACACAGGAAATGCGATGCAATACTCTCCATGGATTCGTCCATGGGCCAGGCCTATTTCTTGAAGGGAAGGCTGATCTGGCTGGAGCAGGGCATTCCAGCATACCTGGTGCAGGCTGAAGATTTCTACAGGAAAGCCACAGGGGATCGAGCCGGTCTCGCCCGCCTCTATAATATGACCGGCTGTGCCTACGATGAACTAAAGGATCGCAGGAAAGCAATTAGCTATTTTGAAAAGGCTGCGGCGGAGGTCCCGGAGGAAGCCATGTATATTGCCAATATCGCAGAGTGTTATTACAAACTCAAGGACTCGGAAAAAGCTCTGCAGTATGCCAGGCAGGCTCAGAAAAAAGGTGCGAATTCTGAAATCGTTCAGGAGATCCTCGCCAATTCAGGCGTAAACAGCGGTACCGCAAAATAGAAAGTCTGAGAGGACGGGGGCCAGTTAAGAGGTTTGCGCTTTCTACAGAATATCTACATCCGGTCGAATCTTTCTAAACTCTGAAGCCTCATCATCGGCAAGTGCGCCATGGGCTCGAATCTTATAAATAAAGGGCAGGTCCTTTAAAGCCATAAGGCCGGTAATGGGAGGATTGCCAAATATTACCAGTTCTTCCAGATTCAGACAGCCGGCCAGGGGTGCAATGTCCGTAATCTCATTCTGTTGAATGAAGAGTTCCTGTAGTTCGGTGAGTGCTTCCAGGGGTTTGATGTCCCTGATTTCATTTTCGATGAGCTCCAGGCGGCGAAGGCCTTTCAGCGAAGATATGCATTGAATTCCCGTTAACTGATTGTGACTCAAGTCCAGGTTTCGTAGAGTCGGAATCTCTGGTAGTTCTAGTTCTCCCTTGATACCATTTTGGGACAAATCCAGCTTTGCCAGGCAGGGTATATCCTGAAGCGGAGAAAAGTCCTGAATCTCATTTTCCTCAAGATTAAGGCTGCGAAGAGCCTTCAGTCCACTCAGGTCTGGAAGCGTCTTTATTCCGTTCTTCCGTAAGGAAACCCAGTCTGCTCGGACAAGCTTCTGCAAGGGTTCCAGCGTCTGGAGGTTATTGTCCGAAAGCGAAAAGTGATCCTCCTTTCGCAACTCAAAGAAACCTTCCTCTGTAGGAAGGTCATCCTCCATCTCATCTACTTCGCTTTCCAGGGCTTCCTTCCAGGCATCGGGCAGTGCCTTCCACCAGGCGCTCCAGTCCTGCAGTTCCTCCTCGGTCATGGGTTTTTCCCATGGCCGGGCGGCCTGCCATTGCTCCAGGGCTTTTCCGGAAGGATCTTCATCCCAGTGTGGCTCCAATTCCTGCAGCAGCGGAAGGTTTCGCAACTCCAGTGCCGACGAAAGTCCTATCTCTTCCAGAGGGTTGGAGAAGCAGGAGATTTCCTTGAGCAGGGTATTGTTCTTTAAAACATTTAGATCACGAATCTGATTATCATAGACGGTGATCTCTTTAAGTTCTGGCAATCCGGCCAGAGGCTCCAGGGATTCTATGTTGTTATCGTTGGCCCTCAATTCGCGAAGGTTCAGCAAATCTGAAAGCGGCCCAAGATCCGAAATCCCTGTTTTTGCGATGTCCAGCTTTTCCAGTCTCTTTAGCGAGGAGAGGGCAGAGATGTCTTTTAATGGATTCCCGCCCAGATCCAGTGTTTTTAGCGCTGCCCAGTCCAGTCCGTCCAGGTACGTCAGATTACATCCTTCCAGGGAAAGGCTACGTAGCCTGCGAAACAGCCGGAGTTGGCTCAGATCATCCAGTCCAGAATGATCCAGCTTAAGCTCTGTTCTGCGAACCAATTGAGCAATATCCTGCGCAGTGACTTTGGAAGGTGTTTTATCCATCAATTCAGCCAGCTGCGATTTCAATTCCTTGTTCGAAAGAGACTTCCACCAGGCTAACAGTTCCTTGCTTCGTTCGGCAGATAGCTTTTCTGGCGTTCGATCCAACCAGGATAATACCGAATCAAAAATCCCATCCGGGTTGCCATTCTCCTTTTCCTCTTTGATTCGCTCAATGGTCTGCTTTATGCGATCAGACTTTTCCTGAAATCGAGTGGCTATAAAACCAAAGAATTTGATGGAATCTCTTCTTTGACCCAAATGGGCATAGCCTATGGCGCGATATAGGAATGAATAGAATGCTGAATAATCATCCCATAACATGTACATTGAGGCGCTGACCTCGTTGGCATATTCGATAAGCTTCTGGTATTCCTTTTGTTCCAGGTAGATGCTCATTACGTTCAGTGCGGCAGACTTCTCTCCGGAAGAAGCTGCAGCTTCGAAGAGTTCCAGGGCTCTGTCATAGCTTCCCGTATTCTTATGACAGAGAGCGAGAAGGTTCTTTAGCGCACCCGGGATTTGTTTGTACTGATCAAATGCATCGAAGGTGACATCGCCCAGTTCTTTCAGACCTTCCTCAATGAGCCGGGCACAGGATTCATACTTTTCGTCGTCATAAAGAGATCGGGCGCTACTATGTAATTCCTGAAGTCGCTCGGCCGGGGTTTTTTCATCCGGCGATATCAGATTCTCCAGAAAAGAATCCAGGGAATCGGAATGCTTCTGAAATCCGCTTTCATAGTCGAAGAAATATACAGGCAACTTTTTGGATTTGAGATCCGTCGCCATAAAAAAAGTGCCATCCAGGTTTACAATATCGCACAGAGGCCACAGCCCCTTCCTGGCTTGAAAATCCTCGCTGTATTCGAATTTATCTGGAAGGTCCGCCCGGTCCTTGAATGATAGCTGAGCTCGAACATCGCTGGAAAAGCCGTACAGGTTGATTGCGCTCATCTTTTCATATTGCTTCCAGTCCCCGGAAGAAAAGAATTCACGGAGCCTTTCGGGCAAAATTACGTCCCAATCCTTTTCAAGTTGAGCTACTGTTAGTGTCTTCGATGCCATAGTAATTCCCTGGATGTCCCATTTGAAAAGGTAAATCTCCATATCATGGGGCGGCCATGTCCGAGCAACAAGAAAGGGCTAAATTCGTATGAATATCAATGATTCATGAAATAAAAAAGAACAGGTGAACATCCTTTCAAGAGCCGAATGCCGAAGGAGCGTCATAGAGTTGGGCTAGCGGCAGGCCAGCGTTCAATCCGCGCCCTGAAACCCCGGCATAGAATTCTTGCACAGAGCTTGCTGCTAAAGGAATACCTGCGAATCGAATTGCGGAAGTATTGAATTATTGAAGCAATAAATTATTAGGCTACCATTGCTACTATTTCTGCTGGTATTCCATGCGAATATGGTCCGGAATAATTGCTGTGGAATTCCTCAGCGTCGAGGCGTTATGGCGAACTCGATTAAATCCAAGAGACTCATAGAGTGCCAGTGCTCCGGGATTTTCCGCCGAAACATCCAGAATCAGTTTCTGGTATCCGGCCTTTTGGCCTTCCTGAACCATATTTTTCATAATTTGCCGGCCAATCCCCTTTCGACGAAAATCCGGATGAACTCCTACATGTGCAATACAGTATTCATCCTTTTCTGGAGGTGAGATTATGGACTCGATCTGCAAACCTCTACGCATAATTCCTGGACTCTTTATAGGTCCGTAATTCTTCAGGATCTGCCATATCGCGGCGAGAAGGAAAGAAAAGCTCTCTCTTCCGGTGAATGAGGTGGCCACGCCAACTATTTCTCCATCAATTTGGGCGATTCGGTGGTTCCTGTATCCAAATTCTCCAGATGGTTGTTCAAGGGTTCTGGTCAAAAACTCAATAGCGTTTAAGGCCGTGCCATGAGAAAAAATATAATCGAATGCTGCGGGCCCGGAACTATAGATCAGGGGTGCAATCAACTTCGCATCCCGGGAAGTGGCTGCTCGAAATTGTAGATTGGCAAGCATAACATCAGAAGCGGAGAGCGCGAGCCGCTGTCAATATATACTGAGTCTAACTTTTGTTTATGTCTGCAACGATCTAATACATCGGGAGGAAATGAAATCAGATGTAAATCAGCCTATTGCTGAACGCATATCAGATGCAGGTTTGAGTTGTTCCAGCCTGCAGTGGTGCCTGTGTCGATGGCCTGAACGGATGTGGCGTCAGAGTAAGCGAGCCATCCATTGCTCATGGCAGTCCAGGCGTTCGCATCATTCTGTGGATACCCGGCTCCTCCCGGGCCACTCATACGTCTCCAGGTGCCATGCACTCCCGCCCAGTGCCAGGGCGATCCCGTGGCAGAGCTGAATGGATTGAGCAATGGGAATTCGAAAATTCGCAGGGCCGTGGTTGTTCCTATTGGGGCCATATCCTCGGCGCGCAAATACGTTCGATTTGCTCCAAGCACCCAGTTCGCATAGTCCGATGGATCCGACGGAGTGCAGTTTGCATTACGGCAGGCATACCGCGGATTGGGAGCATCGGACTGAGTGCCGAGTAAGGCCTTATATGTACCAGGATAGGCAGCGGCGATGGCCTCTGTCTGGCAGATCGCATCGGCGTCGTTTACGCCGCCTCCACCACCTTGCATGTTTGCAAAATAGTTCGAGGCAGTGCGAAAAATAAGCAAGGGCCCGAGATTCGCTGCCAGCTCCGGATTCGTTTGAAGCAGAGCCATCATCAGTTCAGAGTCATCGTTTTCGGAGGTATTACTCTGAAAGGCAGGATGGGCCCAGCAAGAAATGTAGAGCGAGCAAAGTAAGATGATCAGCAGCGAAATTCGCACGACGTGTTAATAGACCGTTAGATATACAATTCTGTCAACCGGATTGAGTATTTTTGGGCTAGCTGAATTCGTTTGCAAGGGGCAGCCCAAGAGTGCTTGATCGGCAGGCGTTCGGGTGCGTGGGTCCTTTCCGAATACCAGCATTATCCGGGCATATCGGGCATCCTTATGATTCCCATAGGCTTGGTTCAAGCCCGGGTTAACAGTGAGGCCCGGCCCAGGAGCCTGGCTCAGGTTTACCTGCGAATAGCGAATCGGAGGGAACAACTATAGTGTAATCGCCTATGGCCAGGCTGCGACGGAGATGCGCAAAATCGTTGCAAATGAAAATTCGGATTCGCACGACCCGGCCCTGGCTTTTTCTGCGAGGGCCGGGATGTATGAAAGATCAGGCTCTAACCTGCCAGTGAAGGGGTACTGGCAGATCCCTGATCACTCGAGAATCGTTGCAATCTTAGAGCGTTCAAGGTTACAGATACAGAACTCAATGCCATTGCAGCGCCGGCCAGCCAGGGAGCCAGAAAACCCAGGGCAGCTACCGGAATGCCCAGAGTATTGTAAGCCAGGGCCCAGAAAAGATTCTGACGAACATTTTTCATGGTGGATCGCGCAAGTCTTACCAGGCGAGTGAGACCATGTAAATCGGAGCTCATGAGTGCGATATCGGCGCTCTCGATAGCGATGTCGGATCCGCTTCCCATTGCGATTCCAATGTCGGCCGCAGCCAGAGCCGGAGCATCGTTAATCCCGTCTCCAACCATAGCTACTGTCTTGCCCCGGGCTTTTAATTCTTGAATTGCCTGTGCCTTTTCCTCTGGCTTTACCTCGGCAATATAATCGATGCCAATCTGTTCTGCGATAACGGCTGCCGTGCGACGATTGTCACCGGTGATCATTGCCAGCTCAAGCCCCAGTTTTCGGAGTTCTTGCATGACAGGAATTGCTTCGGGACGAATTTCATCGGCGATGCCAAAGATTCCTTCCACTTGCTGTTCCACAGAAAGCAAGACAACGGTCATACCCCGAGCTTCTAGATCTTCCACTCGTTCAGACACCGCTGCAATGTCGATATTTCTGGATTCAGTGAAGAGAGGAGATCCCACCAGGATCGTCTTTCCGGATAACGTGGCTTCAACGCCTCCACCGGGAAATACTTTGAAGTCTTCTACTGCCATCAGGTCAACATTTTCCGCTTTACCTGCCAGCAGAATGGACTGTGCCAGGGGATGTTCGCTATTTCTTTCAATCGATGCTGCCAGTGCCAGGATTTCTGGAACAGATCTAAGTCCCGTGCTTTCGCTTATTTGTAGCTTTGGTTCACCCCGAGTTAATGTACCGGTCTTATCCAGAGCAATCACTTGCACCGACCCGGCTCGCTCGATATGCTCCCCTCCACGAAATAAAACTCCCAGTTCTGCACCGCGGCCCGATCCTGCCATGATCGATGTAGGAGTGGCCAGACCCAGAGCACAGGGACAGGCGATGACCAGAACGGCAATGGCCTTTTCCAGTGCACCGGAAAGACTCTGTGGCTCCAGAAAGAAATACCACACCAGGAATGTGACAGCAGATGCCAGAAGAATTGTGGGTGTAAAGATTGCCGAGACTCGATCGGCGAATCTTTGAATCGGTGCTCGAACAGATTGGGCTTCGCGGACCGCCCGTACAATGCGAGCCAGGGTTGCATTGCTTCCCACTTTTTCTGTGCGAATTCGCAAAAATCCAAACTGATTGAGCGTGGAGCCGATCACAGAATCTCCAGGTTTCTTTTCTACAGGCAAGCTCTCCCCGGTAATCATGGATTCATTTACAGCGGACTCCCCCTCCAGAATGGTTCCGTCCGCTGGAATGATTTCTCCTGCTCGAACTCTCAGTATGTCCCCTGCATGAACTTCCTCCAGCGGCAATACCATTTCACGGCCATCCCTCTCCACCAGAGCAGTGCTGGCCTGTAACTGAAGTAGCTTTCGAATGGCCGAGGATGTCCTTCCCCTGGCTCGTGCTTCCATAAGTTTGCCCAGAAGAATCAATGTGATCAGGACCGCGCTGGTTTCATAGTAGAGGCCATGGTGAGCATTCCCTTCCAGAGTCTGATAGAGACTATAGAAGAAGGCAGCGGATGTGCCCACGGACACCAGAGTATCCATATTTGCACTTCCATCCATAATTGCGCGAAAAGCGCCTGCATAGAATCTCCATCCAATTATAAACTGAACCGGAGCTGCCAGAGTCAGCTGAAGCCAGGGATTCATGAGCCACTCTGGAACAGGAAGAAACTCCAGTCCGAGATGAGCCCCCATTGTATAGGCAAGGGGTGCCGACAGCAGGACCGAAGCCAGCCAGGTCCATAGCATTCGTCTGTAGCTCCTGAGTCGTTCCTGTTCGCCGGCTTCATGGTTCGAGTCGGTTTGTTCGCGTGCGCCATATCCCAGGGAGCGAATCCTGTCGATTAGTTGAGATGTGCTGGTTCCATCCTGGAACTTCAGGGATGCGGTTTCCATGGCAAAATTTACAGTGGCGCTTTGCACCCCTGGAAATCTGGCCAATCCTTTCTCAATACGAAGTGCGCAGTTTGCGCATGTCATGCCCGTAATTTCTAGCGTCGTGTTTTTCATTGAATTTTCCTGAAAGGTGTGCAGCGATCTGCCAGAATCCATACGGAAACCCTGGATCGCTGCGACCTGATAAATCTATTTAACTTCGTACCCCTCTCTATTGAGAGCCTCACGGATTTCCGCAATACCGACAGAATCATCGGAAAGAACAGCTCTTGCCTTTCCCGTCTTTAGATCTGCTTTCGCTTCCACACCCAGTTCTGCCAGTGTTTGCTCTGCGGTGTGGACACAGTGGCTGCAGCTCATTCCTTCAATCTCGAACTCTATGGTTTTCATTTTTCCTCCTGCAGGCAGGCCTGATTTCTGGCCGCCTATCGCGTGGGAAAACGTCCGGGGGCCGCCCCGGTTACAGTTTTTTTCTGGATGAGCGAGGTTAATTCCGGTGTAACCCGGCCCGGCGGCTTACGTTTGAAATTCAGGGGTTCGCCCTCAAAATGGAGGAAAAAAAATGAAACGATTAACGATATTGATTCTGCTTGCTCTGGGAATTGTAACCTGTAGGGAGTCAGGCGAGCAAAGGTCAGACGAAAACGGACCTCAGCTGGTTTCGTCTGCAAACGATGTGCATCGGATTTCTATTGTAGCTTCGGAAATGAATTTCAGCCCCGCTCGAGCGGAGGTTATGGCCGGAAGCGATGTGATTGTGGAATTAAAGAATGAAGGAACGGTGTTGCATGACTGGAATATGAAGAGACCGGAAAACGAAGTTGATGACCATGACTTCCCGAACAGCCAAACCGCCAGTAATGCTTCAAAGCATATTTCACTGGACCCGGCAAACCATGAAAACCACGGAAACCCCGCGGATCAATCCGACCATAACCATGAAATGCGATCAGGTGAAGTTCATTTAATGGCAAAGTCAGGTGAGATAAGTAATATTAAGTTTCGCGCAGAGAAACCCGGGATTTATGAATTCTATTGCTCGGTTCCCGGACATAGAGAAGCGGGAATGGTAGGTGTTCTCTATGTAAAATAGACCGACGGACCATCCTCGATTACGAATTTCTGGAAGCGAGAGGACAGGCTTGGTTATTACCCTTTCTTGCAGGTGCAATCCAGGCAACCGTGGTCTGCGCAGGTTCTGCAGGTCTGCTCCAGCCTTTCTTTAAGCTGCTGCCTCGCTCGATGTCGACGAACCTTCAAATTGTTTCGCTCGATGCCCAGTCGAGCGGCAGCGCTTTCCGGATCTTCATGCCCAAGTTCCAGCTTTTCGATCATTTCACGGTACTCGGGCTTAAGTGCCGGCAGCAGTTCCATAAAGCATTCGCAAAGTTCCTTTTCTACTTCCTCAAAGTCTCCTTCAGACAATGTGGCAGCCACAGAATCAATGCGACGGTCTTCTGCGGCGTTTCGTCGGTATTGATCAATGATTGCATTTCTGAGCACGCGGTAGAACCACGAAAGCATTTGTTCTTCCTCTTGAATGTCCGGAGCCTTTCGAATGGCTCGAAGCAAAGCTTCCTGGAAGAGGTCTTCTGCAAGATCCGGATCACCCAGCCGACTCCGCACAAATGCCAGCAATTTTCCTCTATGTCGTAGCAGTACGTCCACGAGCTCTTTTTCCATATTTTATAGCAGCCGGGCGCATCGGCCGGGGCGTCCAGCAAAAGTTCGGGACTTCTTTTCGAAAACTGAATTGATTCTGATTACCTGGTGTTATTAATTCGCCGCAGCGCCGCTTCTCGTAAATATTGATTCCGATTGATTCCGATTGATTTTCGAAGACGTTTTTGATATGGTCTCTTCGGGGGAAGAAATGAATAGATGGGAAGAACATTATACAGCCGGTGAAATGCCCTGGGATACCGGTGTTCCGGATCATAACCTGGTTTCGGTTGTTGCAGACGGGCGGATTCTGCCCGGAAAAACTCTGGAAATTGGATGCGGGACCGGCACAAACTCTCTCTGGTTGAGCAACGGTGGTTTTCAGGTTCTGGGTATTGATATTGCTCCTACAGCCATTGAAATGGCGCGAAGTAAAGCGGAAGGAAGAACAAATCCGGATTTTCGCTGCATGGACTTTCTGGAAGAGGATTTTTCTTCCGACCAATTTGACTTTGTCTTGGATCGAGGGACCTTTCATACATTCGATGCGCCGGAGATCCGAATGGACTTCGCCCACCGTGTGGCCGATCTGTTGACTCCTGGCGGTTTGTGGTTGAGTCTAATTGGAAGCACGGAAGGACCTGCTCGGGAGCACGGCCCTCCCAGACGAAACGCCCGGAACATAGTTGATGCGCTGGAACCGGTGCTTGAGATCGCTGAGCTACGTAGCTCAGCGTTTGGTGCAGACAATCCAGCAGAGGACCCGGCATGGATGGCATGGGTTTGTATTGCCAGAAAGAGAACTGAACCTGCTCAACCGCCCAGCTCCCATGGTTGATGCCACGTGCGAATTCCACAGGGCAAAAGCTCCGGTCCCGGCGACTCCAATTAAACTCATTCCCGGGAGCAAAGTCTTGCCCTGAAACAGAGCAGATGCAAAACTATGCCATGGCATGGGAAAACGAAGTTGATGGACTGAAGAAAAGGGTAGGGAAACTGGAAAGGACCGTGGAGTTCCTGCTGCGCGAACTAAAGTTGGAATACGTCGATGATCCTGCGGCCGGCGCTCATCCGGAAGTTCTGCGGCTGCTTAACGAAGGGAAGGAAACGGAAGCAGTCATGAAATACAGAGAAATAACAGGCGCTTCACTGGCGGATGCGAAGAGAGCAGTGCAAAGAATGTAGGGTAGCTGGTGGAAAATTACATTAATGAATGCAAGATTCTGATTCTCGAGAGAAGAGGTCAAGAATACTGGAGGATCGCATTGGCCGCTTCCACAAGGGGGATCCCGCATATTCCGCGTTCGGGCGCTCGCTTTGGGCGCGCAGTCGATCCATTTTTTTTAGGGAAACTCAACATTGGCCTGGCTGAGGCCGTGCTCTAACAAGTAGAGGAGGAATGACAATGCAGCTAAACATGCCCGAAGCAACCGACAATGCGCTGGCTATTCTGCGAAGTGGTGCAAATTTTCAATGGTACGTCATCGCACTTCTGGCGTTGACGGTTTACGTTTATACGAACGAGTACTCGAAGGGTAACTGGAAGGGGATTGCTGCTGGGCTCTCGCTCTACATGGTGCACTGGCTGTCTGAGATCGCCAATGCTTTGATCCAGCATTTTAGCGGTCATGCCCTCTGGACGGTGCCCACTGGAACGGCTTTCCTGATTCTTGTGGGGGTGGGTATTGAACTCAGTTTCATGTTTTCGATTGCAGGCGTGGTGCTTTCAAAGCTCCTCCCCGAGGATCCGGGGGTGCGTATCCTTGGAATCCCCAATCGCATCGCGCTAGCCCTGGGAAACGCTGCCTTCTTTTCTATTATAGAGATCTTCCTCGCGAAGACTCCGACTTTTGTCTGGGTCTACCCCTGGTGGGGATCGCTCCCCGTATTTGTAACCGTTTACATTCCCTTCTTTGTGGTCTCCTTTCTGTGCCACGACTGGCCGCCCCGTCGCCAGGTAATTCTCATCGGCTCGTTGTTCGGGCTAAACGTGGTGCTCATGGTGGTCTTTGCTGGCATACTGGGCTGGATCTGAGACGGTCGTAAACGTTCTGTAGATACCATTCTACCTGCCTTTCTGAAGAAGGGCAGGCAGCGAAAGCTCCTATATTCGGGCGGAAACCGAAGTGCGGTATGCTTCCCTGCAGACAGGTGAAAGTGGAGAGATCTGGGATGAGCGCTACGAAAGATCAAGGGATACCGGTTGATCTATTACAGAGCTTGATCGGCAGAATGGTCTGAATTATCCTAACTACGGTCGATTTTTTAATTTCGTCAGCTCGCGCGCTCCGCCTACGGCTTCGCGAACGAACCCAAAGAACCGGTGAAGATTGCTACGCAATCTTTTATAGGCTCCTGCCGCCTTGCAGTTGCCGGGTTCTCACCCCCCGGTCTCCTCATCAGAGACCGTTCGGCCGCTTGCCGGGGGGCCACCGATTGAATGTCGTATCGATCGTGAGGCCAAGGATGGCCGAACGTCTGGCAGTCGAGCCAGGAAGG
>CEVN01027247.1_pt1 | contig 142704 bp, 121 predicted proteins | sample 427041 | NCBI WGS metagenome assembly CEVN01 (sample SAMEA2623463, study PRJEB7988) | marine metagenome | biome: marine biome (ENVO:00000447); feature: surface water layer (ENVO:00002042); material: "saline water (ENVO:00002010), including plankton (ENVO:xxxxxxxx)" | depth 5 m
CAAAGCATAGCTACATGCTTCAGCAATTTCCATTACATCATCTTCAGTCATTAACTCGTTAGTTTCATCATAGGATTCATACATAGACATTACAATTTCTAAAGCACAATCACAATAAGCTCTCATGTCCATTTCATATTCCGAATTACAGTCATCAAGAAAATTGTTTTGGTCAACTTCACTCCATCCATAATCTAAATTTTCTTCAATTGGATTACCATTTGCATCATAATCTGACAACATTTCTTGTTCCATAGAATTGAAAAAAGTATCCCATCCCATTAACTTTTCAATATCACTTTTACATTTTTCACACTCTTTCTTAAAAAAATTAAAATCTGCTTGAGCTATTTTTAAGTTATCTTCCTCATTTTCATATTTTTTCTCTAGCATTTCTACATGATTAGACATTTCATTTTCTATATTTTCAGCTTCTTCTTGCAGTAATAAATATTTATCTTCGTCTTCATATTCTCCTGTCAACTCGTATTGTGTATCCATATCTCTAATTTGAAGTGCTATATTAAAATATTTACAAAATTTTTCAGCTAGCATTTTATTGTCTTTTTGTTTTTCTGTCAGCTCAGGAGCTTTATTTTCTTCACTCTTTTTGTCTGAACCACATGATGTGAAAATCATGCATACAAAAAGCATTGATCCAATTGTTGTAATTAATTTATTCATTTTAAGTTTATTTTTTCTCTTACTCTTATGGCTTTTCAGATTACGCCCCGTTTTTTTTGTAGTTTCTGATCTCTACACTAATTTTTAACAAATGTAATTAAATTTTAGAATTTGTAATTCTTAAGATTTCTTCTTCTAAAAAACATGTTTTTTGAATTAATTCTTCTCCTTTTTTTAGAATGTCATCCACAAATTGTTTATCATCACAGTCTCCACAGTTTATCTTAACATTTAAAAAGGCGCCTAGAACTGCTGTTCTAGCACATAATGCTCCAACTCCAGCATCTGTAACAGAATTAGGGTTTCCAATATCGGACATGGCTTTCATTACTTCCATAGATTGATAAGATAACTCCATAACATTGAATGGTGTAAGAATAGCATGTTTTGTTGCCTCTTGTATAGCAATATTTCTATTTTTTTCTTCTTCTTTGTTGGTTTTCGGCATTCTATATGCTTCCATTATTTTGTTAAAAGCGTTTGTGTCTTCATCAACTAAATCAATTAGTTTTTTTTGATAATTCATTCCTTTTTCTGCCCAATTTGAAAACTCTTCCCATCTATCATCCCATCCTCTTTTATGTGCTGACAAATTTGCTACCATTGTTCCAAGTGCTACTCCCATTGCTCCACAGTAAGCAGATATAGAGCCACCTCCTGGAGCTGGACTTTCAGATGCTGTTTCATTTGCAAAATTATTTAATGTCATATTAATTAGAGGCTGATTTGTATCGCTATCAATCATATACTCTATTACTCTTTCTTTTGGATTGAATGGTGCAAGTTCATCTAAACCTAAACTTTTTATAGCTATTTTGATTATTTCTTCTTCATTAATACCAACAGATCTATTTTGTTTTTTTAAAAAATATTTTCCGGCATCAATTAATACTTTTTTAGGTACTAAGCCTACTAGTTCAGATCCTGTAACTCTTAATCCTCTAGCAAGTGCTCTTTCACAAGTTTTGTCAAAAACTTCATGAAGTGGGGAAATATTTATATTCGTAAGATTGTATGAAATTTGAGCTACTCCATATTCTTCGATGAACCAACCAATACCTTTAACAGCTTTGAATAATCCAGGTGTTTTAACAGCATTTCCATCTTTATCTTTCACTATTTTTCCTGTTAGAGGATTCCCTTCTCTTTTTATTCTTCCAGCTTCTCTAATATCAAAAGCTATTGCATTTGCTCTTCTTGTTGATGTTGTATTTAAGTTAATATTATATGCTACTAAAAAATCACGTGCTGAAATTGCAGTTGCTCCTGATTTTTTTACTGAATCATTAAAATTAGAAGGGCCATAATCAGGCTGCCAGCTTGGATCTGATAGCTTTTCTCTAAGACCTTCATACTCACCTTTTCTACAGTTAGCTAGGTTTTTTCTCTTTTCTTCTTTAGCTGCTTCTTCATAATGATATACTGGTATTGCTAGTTCTTTTCCTACTTTTTCTCCAAGTTTATGAGCCCAGGAAATACATTCATCCATAGTTATATTAGAAATTGGAACCAGCGGACAAACATCTGTTGCTCCCATCCTTGGATGTTCACCGGAGTGGGAACTCATATCTATTAATTCTTGAGCTTTTTGAATTAATAAAAATGCTGCATCAATTACAGCTTGTGGTTCTCCTACAAAGGTAATAACTGTCCTATTTGTTGCAGCACCTGGATCTATATTTAAAAGTTTAACTCCTTCTATTTTTTCAACAATTTTTGCGATATTATTTATTTTATCTTTATCTCTACCTTCAGAAATATTTGGAACGCATTCTATTAGTTGTTTCATGTTTTTTGAATTTATAAGCAGCAAATATAGTATTCTTCTTTTTAAAAATACATATTTTTGTCATTATGGATTCTCAAATTGAATTAGCAGTTAAAAATGGAATGATGCTTCCTTTAATGGAAGCATTTTATAGTGTCCAAGGAGAAGGGTATTTTGCTGGCCAAGCTGCATATTTTTTAAGAATTGGTGGATGTGATGTCGGATGTCATTGGTGTGATGTTAAAGAAAGTTGGGATGCATCTATACACCCACCAACTTCAGTTGATGATATCATTTTAAAGATAAAAGAATATAGTGTTGATACTGTTGTAATAACTGGTGGAGAACCTCTTATGTGGGATTTAACTTTTTTAACTAAAAAATTAAAAGAAAACAACTATAAAATTCATTTAGAGACATCAGGATCATATAAACTAACTGGCAATTTTGATTGGATTTGTTTATCTCCTAAAAAAATGCAATTGCCTTTGAAAGCAATAAAGCCTTTAGCAAATGAGTTTAAAGTAATAGTTAATAATAAGCATGATCTTATTTGGGCTGATGAACAAAGATTAGGGCTAAACGATAAGTGTTTTTTATATTTACAACCTGAGTGGAGTAAAAAAGAAAAAGTTATGTCTTTAATTATAGAATATATAAAATCAAATAAAGATTGGGCTATTTCGTTGCAAACACAAAAGTACATGAACATACCATAATGAAAAAAATAGTTTTTATTTTTTTGTTTTTACCAATTATCTCTTTTGCTCAATCAGATTATAAAAACTATAATAAGGCCATAAAATATAATTCTAAGGGAAATATAAAAAAAGCTATAAAATATGCCTATAAAGCTTTAGAGGATAATCCAGAATGGAGAAAGCCAAATTTACTATTAGCATCTATATATACTAAATTAGATAGTGTTGAACTTGCTGCAAATTTTATTTTAAAAGTTTATGATAGAAGTAATCCAAAAGATATAGGGTTGCTTGAAAAACTTATAAAATTATATTATACACATGGCTATTATCGTGAAGCATTATCTTTTTTAGATATAGTAACTTCTGACTCATTAACTATGAATTTTAACGTTGAAAAGTATATAAATAATTGCAATTTTGGTATACTTTCGATGCAAAATCCAGTCTCATTTAACCCTAAAAATGTGGGCTCAAATATAAACTCTTCAAATCAAGAATATTCACCAGCTATTTCTGTTGATGGCAGTACACTTGTTTTTTCAAGGAGATTTTTAAAAAATAATATTTTACAGGAGGATTTTTATATTAGTTATAGAGATAGTCTTAATAATTGGACTGAGTCAGTTCCAATTTCTAATGTTTTAAATACTTCTGGAAATGAAGGAGCGTTTTCATTCTCTACAGATACAAATCTAATTGTTTTTACATCATGTGAACGATTTGATAGAATTGGAGGTTGTGATTTATATTTACTAAATAATGGTATCGTTTATAATGCAGGTAACTTAGTTAATTCTGATAAATGGGACACGCAAGGTTGTTTTTCTCCAGACAGAAAGTACTTGTACTTTGTTAGTAATAGAGCAGGAGGTTTTGGCGGGTCTGATATTTGGCGCTCAAAAATTGTAAATAATATTTTTCTTGCTCCGGAAAATTTAGGACCAAAAATTAACACAAAAAATGACGAGATGTCTCCTTTTATTCACCCGGATAACTTAACACTATATTTTGCATCAAATGGACATGTTGGAATGGGTGATTTTGATATTTATGTTAGTCGAAGAAATAATACTCTTGATAATTGGCAAAAGCCAAAAAATTTAGGCTATCCAATAAATACACATAAAACAGAAAATTCATTAATTGTTGAAAAGGATGGAAATACAGCTTATTTTGTATCTAACAATAATGGATTTGGCCAAGAAGATATTTTTGTTTTTCAGCTTCCAAAACAGTTAATGGCACAAGAAATTTCAGATATTGAACTTGACATTATTACAAAAAATAAAAATGAGGAAATCATTTTTAGGAATGTAACTTTTGCATCAAATTCATTTATTATTGATTCTTCTTCTTATTATGAATTAAATCAATTAGTAAATTATCTAAAAAAGAATCCTGAAATTCAAATAGAAATACAAGGTCATACAGATGATATGGGAAATAATTCAGATAACTTAAAATTATCGCTCCAAAGAGCATATGAAGTGTATAAATACTTAAAGCCTAAAGTAATTAATAAATTAACATATGTAGGATATGGAGAAAAGAAACCTTTGTATCCAAATAATTCAATGGAAAATAGAGCTCTTAATAGAAGAACATCTTTTGTTATTCTCAATTAAAAATATCATTCTTTGTTTTTGGTTTTTCTACATGCCTACATTTAAAACCCTTTAGATAACTATTATTTTCATTTATATTTTCTGTAGGAATTGTTTTGGATATAGGTTTTAGTTTATAGTTAACGCTCTCTAACTTATTTTTATTGAAGAACAAAAATATATCACTACATTCTGTGTAATTAAGTCCTATCTTTTTATTTTCATCCTCATCATCAATAAAAAATATACTTTGTCCATTACCATTAACTTTCATGTAGATCATTTCATTTTTCTCAAAAAAAGCGTTCATTTTTTTGCCTTTAATTTGATTATAATTTAATGAATCTAATTTTTCTATTATCATTGGATTAGAAATGAGTTCCATATTTTTAATTTCTCCATTTGAAATTTGAAATTTTATGCTATCTGCCGTAATTTGATATTTTTTTGACCATATAACAGGTGATCTATACATTTGCATAATTGAGTCATTAAAATTATAACTTAAAGAGTCACACTTGCCTTGTAAATTTTTTTTAAAAAATTTGATTTTATTGTATGCTAGAATTTTCTTGTTTTTTTTATTCTGATTACTTACAAATTTTTTAGCATGCATAAATAAAGTGTCATCTTCAAGAATAATTTCTAGTAAAGCTTTTTTTGAGACTTCAGCTATTTTATTATTTTCAAAATATTCTGCAAAATCTCCATATACATTAACATTTTCTATTGTATCAGTAACTTTTACATTATTAATTATTTTACCATAATTTAAGTTTTCATTATAATAAATACTATCGCCAGTGATTATTTGAGCTTCTGAATTTATATAAGCATTTTGCTGAAATTGTGAAACACCTGTTTTAGCATTATGCCATCCGTTTTCACAATATATCGTTTTGTTATCTGATATTAAATAAGAAGGGCCAAAAAACTTATATATTTTTGTGTTTGAATAATAATGCATATTATCAGTAATAATATTATAGTTTTTTGTTCTTACTAAAACAGAATCAGTAAAAATAAATTTGTGAGATTTTGAATAGTATTCTCCTTTTTTAGATTGAATTTTTTTATTTTTTTGAGAAATTATTCCTGATTTTGGGTAAAAAGCAATATCAGTTTTAAAATCATAAAATATTTGTTCTGTTTTTAGTACAATAAATTTATCGGATAATACTACATTTCCTTCTATATCAGCTTTTTCTTTTTTACCATAATAGGTTAGCTTATTGCCAGTTAATATTAAACTGTCTGCTTGTGAAATTTTAATATTTCCAAAAGCTCTAATTTTTTGTTCTTTAGAGTAATGGTATGCAGAATCACAATACATAAATGCATTATTATGTTTAAATATTACATTACCTATTAAACGCCAGTAATCAGGATGTAATTTTGTGTTAGCGTAAGAGTCGTTTGCATTTACTATTTCTATTTTCTTAGTATTTTGAGCATAAATATTACTGCTCAAAATAATTAAAAAAATATGAAAAAAAATATTCAAAAGTTATTTGTACAGGGTTTGCATTCTATCTGGACCAACTGAAACTATAGTAATTGGAGTTTCAAGTATTTTTTCTAGCCAATTTATGTAATCATGAAGCTCTTTTGGTGCATTTGATAAGTTTTTAAGATCGGTTAAATCCATATTCCAACCTTTCATTTCTGTATATATTGGTTTTAAATTACTATTATCTTCAAATGGAAGATAATCAATTTTTTTACCATTTATTTCGTAATGTGTACATGCTTTAATAACATCAATACCTGAAAGTACATCGGCTTTCATCATCATCAATTTTGTCACGCCATTAATATTAATGGCATATTTTAGTGCTGGTATATCTATCCAGCCACATCTTCTTGCTCTACCTGTTGTTGCACCAAATTCATTACCAATTTTACCAATTCTAGCACCTACTTCATCAAATAATTCTGTTGGAAATGGACCACTACCAACTCTTGTACAATATGCTTTAAAGATACCGAAGACTTGACCTATTGCATTTGGAGCAATACCAAGCCCAGTACATGCGCCAGCAGTAATCGTATTAGATGAAGTCACATAAGGATATGAACCAAAATCAACGTCAAGTAATGTTCCCTGCGCTCCTTCAGATAATATTTTTTTACCTTCCTTGATTGCATTATGTATGTAGTGTTCACTATCAATATGTTTAAATTCTTTTAAAGTAACTAATGCATCAAACCATTTTTTTTCTATTTCTTCTAAATCATATTGATAATCATAGAAATTCAAAATTTGAATATGTTTACTTTTTAGTTTTTCATATTTTGCTTTAAATTCAGGAGATGAAATATCACCTACTCTTAATCCATTTCTTCCTGTTTTATCCATATAGGTTGGACCAATACCCTTTAAAGTTGACCCAATCTTTTCTTTACCTTTTGCCTTTTCTGATGCTGCATCTATTAGTTTATGAGTTGGTAATATTAGATGTGCTTTTTTAGAAATTAAAAGGGTCGAGGTTGGAATATTTGTACTTTTAATTCCTGAAATTTCTTTTTTAAAAATTACTGGATCTATTACGACTCCATTACCTATAAGATTTGTAACATTTTTATGAAATATTCCAGAAGGAATAGTATGTAGCACATGCTTGATGCCCTCAAATTCTAGTGTGTGTCCAGCATTTGGACCTCCCTGAAACCTTGCTATTATATCATATTTTGATGTTAAAACATCTACAATTTTACCTTTTCCTTCATCTCCCCATTGCAATCCTAATAGTACATCTGCTTTCATATTTTTATTTATTTGATTTGACACATATTTTTATCAAGACATTCTCCATAAAAATTTAATGCATGTCTATTGATTTTAAAATTCATGTTTTTTTCAATAACATTTTTAATGCTTTGAATTCTTGGGTCACAAAATTCTATTACTTTTTCACATTTAGTACATATTAGATGATCATGTTGTCCAAATGAATGTGATTTTTCATACTGTGCTTGATTTCCACCAAATTGATGCTTACGTATTAATTGGCATTCTAATAAAATTTCAACTGTATTATATAGAGTTGCCCTACTTACTCTATATTTTTTATTTTTCATTTGTATGTACATTGATTCAATGTCAAAATGCCCATCATATTCATATATCTCCTTTAAAATTGCATATCTTTCAGGAGTTTTTCGATGTTTTTTTTCAATCAAATATTTTGTAAAAATATCTTTTACAACTGTAAGTATTTCTTTTTTGTCCACTTTAATAAATTATTCTTAACAAAAGTATAAAATTTACTTTCTTTTTTTCATTAAATTTAATGATGTTTATAAGTTCTTGTTATTGATGTTATTGCTTCAATCTTTTTGAGCTTATTTGTAAGTGCTTTTAAAAAAGTTACATTATGAACTTTTAAAGTTATAACTCCCTCAAATATCCCATCATTACTAGTAATATTTATTGATTTTATATTTACGTGCATTTGATTTGAAATAATTTGAGTAACCTTGTTCATAACACCTACATTATCAATACCCTTGATATTTATTGCAGCTATAAAATCAATTTCATTTTTTGAAATCCATTTAGCATCAATTAATCTATAGGCAAAATTTGATCTCAATTGAATTGCATTAGGACAGTCAGATCTATGAATTTTAATCCCATCGTTTACTGTTAAAAAACCAAAAATTTGATCTCCAGCAATTGGATTACAACATGCAGCCATTTTGTAATCTAATACTTCATCATTATCATCAAAAACAATAATTTTCTTTAAATCTTTTTCTTTTGATGAAGTTGTACTTTGACTATAGAATTTATTTTTAATGGTTTGATACCATCCTCTTTTTTGAAATTGAACAAATTCTTTAATTTCTGAATTTGAAATTGCACTGGTACCAAATCTGAAATATAAATCTATTGAAGTTCTTGTGTTAAAGTACTTAATCAGTTCAGTTTCGATTTGATTAGTTAATTTGAGTTTAAGATGTTTTAATTTTCTTTCCGCTATTTCTTTTCCAATTACTGCAATCACTTTTTTATCTTCTCTGAGTGCTGATTTAATTTTTGATCTTGCCCTTGATGTAACCACAAATCTTAACCAATCTTCTCTTGGTCTTTGTTTATCAGATGTAATTACTTCAACCTGATCTCCGCTTTGAAGTTTATAGCTTAAAGAAACTAACTTTCCATTAACCTTAACACCCATACATTTTAACCCAATATCTGTATGAATTTCGAATGCAAAATCAAGAGCAGTGCTTCCTTTTGGTAAGGTTTTGAGATCTCCACCAGGTGTAAATATGTATATTTCTCCCGAGTACAAATTAAGTTTAAAATCATCAATAAAATCAATCGCATTATTTTCTGGGTTGTTCAATAACTCTCTTATTTTCTCAATCCATGAGTCCAGTGAATTTTCCTTATCATTTTGTTGCTTATATTTCCAGTGTGCTGCATAACCTTTTTCAGCTATTTCATCCATTCTTTTAGTTCTGATTTGAACTTCTACCCATTTTCCATCTTCTCCCATTACAGTAGTGTGAAGTGACTCATAGCCGTTAGCTTTGGGAGTTGAAATCCAATCTCGTAATCTATCAGGGTTTGGTTTGTAAAAGTCGGTAACTATTGAATAAATCTTCCAGCAATTTGATTTTTCAAGTTCTAATTTAGAATCAACTATTATTCTAATGGCAAATTTGTCAAAAATATCTTCAAAATTTATGCTGTTTTTAACCATTTTATTTCTTATAGAAAAAATTGATTTTGGTCTTCCGGTAATAGAAAAATCTAAGTTATTCTCTTTAAGTTTAGTTCTTATTGGTTTTGAAAATTTTAAAATATATTTTTTTCTTTCTTCTTTTGTAGCTTTTAATTCTTCAGCAATTGCTTTATATACCTCAGGTTTAGTAAATTTTAATCCTAAATCTTCTAATTCTGTTTTTATGGAATATAGTCCTAATCTATGTGCTAAAGGTGCATAGAGATATAGAGTTTCTGATGCAATTTTTAACTGCTTAGATTTTGTCATATTTTCAAGAGTTCGCATATTATGTAATCGATCGGCAAGTTTTATTAAAATTACTCTTACATCATCAGATAATGTAAGAAGCATTTTTCTAAAATTTTCAGCTTGCATCGATACATTTTTATCAAACACATCTTGAATTTTTGTAAGTCCATCAATTATTAATGCATATTTTTTTCCAAAATTCTTTTTGATATCTTGTAACGTATAGTCCGTATCTTCAACGACGTCATGTAAAAGAGAACATATAATTGATGTAGTTCCTAATCCTATTTCTTTAGCACTAATATGTGCAACAGCAATTGGGTGATAGATATATGGTTCACCACTTTTTCTTCTCATATCTTTATGTGCTTCAACAGCGACATTAAAGGCTTTTCTTATAATTTTTTTATCGCTTTTGCTTAGACGATCAGCATTTACTCTTAATAAAGATCTATATCTATTAAGAATTTCTTTTTTCTCTTTTTCATAATCAATTGGTTGCATATCAAGCAAAAATAGGGTAGCTACTCATTAAATTATTAACTTCTTGTTTTATGTTTTTAATAATTTTTTCATTAGTATGATTTTCAATAACATTATTTATTAAATCTACAATTTTTGGTATTTCGTTCTCACTAATACCTCTAGTTGTAATTGCAGGAGTACCAAATCGGATACCTGATGTGATGAATGCTGACTGAGTATCAAAAGGTACCATGTTTTTATTTGCTGTAATATCTGCTTTAACTAATGCTTGCTCAGCTTCTTTTCCATTAATATTCTTATTTCTCAAGTCTATGAGCATACAATGATTTATAGTGCCTCCAGAAATAATTTTATAATCACGCTTTATAAATTCCTCTGCCATTAATTTAGAGTTTGCAATAACCTGTTTACAATAATTTTTAAATTCTGGTTGTAATGCTTCATTAAATGCAACCGCTTTTGCAGCTATTACATGTTCCAATGGGCCACCCTGAGATCCTGGAAAAACTCCAGAATTTAAAATTGTAGACATCATTTTTGTTTTTCCTTTTGGAGTTTTAATTCCTAATGGATTTTGAAAATCTTTACCCATCATAATCATACCTCCTCTGGGTCCCCTAAGTGTTTTATGAGTTGTTGTGGTTAATATATGACAAAAAGCTACTGGATTATTTAACAATCCAGTAGCTATTAATCCAGCAGGATGCGCAATATCTGCCATTAATAATGCTCCTATTTTATCAGCAATTTCTCTAAACTTTTTATAGTCCCAATCTTGAGAATAAGCTGATCCACCACATATAATTATTTTAGGATTTTCATTAATAGCAACTTTTTCTAATTCGTTATAGTCGATTATTCCAGTTTTTTCATCAACATTATAAAATGATGTATTGTATAATTTTCCTGAAAAATTTACAGGAGAACCGTGTGTTAAATGGCCACCATGGGCTAAATTAAAACCCAAGATTTTATCTCCAGGTTTTAAACAAGCTAAAAATACTGCTGCATTTGCTTGTGATCCTGAGTGCGGTTGAACATTAACATAGTCTACACCAAATAATTTTTTTGCTCTTTCTATTGCAGTATTTTCTACTTCATCAACAACTTCGCAACCACCATAATATCTTTTACCTGGAAATCCTTCAGCATATTTGTTGGTTAAACATGAGCCCATTGCTTGCATTACATTTTCACTTACAAAATTTTCAGATGCAATGAGTTCAACACCGTTTTTTTGTCTTAAATTTTCTTTTTTAATTAAATCAAAAATTAATTGATCATTTTTCATTATAAAATAGGTTTTAATTTTTATTTTCGTCTTCGGAACAAATTTATATAATTTTATGAATAGAATAAATAAAATTTTCGGAATTAAATATCCAATTATTCAAGGTGGTATGGTATGGTGTAGTGGCTGGCGTTTAGCATCTTCTGTTAGTAATAATGGAGGATTAGGTTTAATCGGTTCTGGTTCTATGTATCCTGAAGTTTTAAAGGAACATATCCAAAAGTGTAAAAAAGCTACAAATAAACCATTTGGTGTTAATATTCCTTTATTATACCCTAATGTTGAAGACCATCTTAAAATAATTATCGAAGAAAACGTTAAAATTGTATTTACATCTGCAGGAAATCCAAAAAAGTATACTTCACTTTTACATGATAATGGTATCACTGTCGCACATGTTGTGGCGAATAAAAGATTTGCATTAAAATGTTTAGAAGCAAATGTCGATGTTATTGTTGCAGAAGGTTTTGAGGCAGGTGGACATAATGGGATTGAAGAGATTACAACAATGTGTCTGATTCCAATGATTAGAGATGCTATTGATATTCCTCTAATAGCTGCTGGTGGTATTAGTTGTGCGAAATCAATGCTTGCTGCTATGATTTTAGGAGCTGATGGTGTTCAAATTGGTAGTAGATTTGCAGCTAGTTATGAGTCATCCGCTCATGATAAATTTAAACAAGAAATTATAAATGCAAATGAAGGAGATACAGAATTAACTTTAAAGGAATTAACTCCAGTTCGTATGATGAAAAACAATTTTTATAATAAAATTCAAGAGGCTTATGCCAATAATGCCTCTAAAGAACAATTATCTAATTTACTAGGAAGAGGTAGAGCTAAAAAAGGAATGTTTGAAGGAGATTTACATAATGGTGAATTAGAAATTGGGCAGATTTCAGCAATTATTAATAATATTAAACCTGTTTCAGAAATAATGAGTAATATAATTGATGAATATAAATTAATACTATCAAATTTAAAGAGTTATCAATTATAAAATTATCCTAAATTACTTTTTTATATCTTTGTGAAAACTTGATTTTATGAAAAAACTATTTTGTTTAGTCTTTTTTTCCTTTTTTTATCTAAGTGTTTTTTCCTCACACTATATAGGAGGTGAAATCACTTGGGAATGCAATAAAGACCCATTAAGTTTTGACTATGGTAAGTATACTTTTTATTTAACTATTTATCAAGATTGTGATGGTATTGATTTTAGTACTGTAGGTTATGATATTACAGTTCATAATCATCCTTCTTTATTTTCTATTAATTTACCTTTTTCTTCTGCTGTTGATATTTCTCCAACTGGAGTAGCTGGTTTAGTTCCATGCTACGATTGTAATACTCAACCAATTAATACATTTGGGGCTGTTAAGCAATGGAATTATGTATCTGCACCTATAATTATTACTGGTACTCCTCCCGCTGGTGGATGGCATTTTACATGGGGAACTTGTTGTCGAAGTCAAGCAATCGTTAATATACCAAATGCAGATAGTGAAGATTGGACAGTAAGATCGGTAATGTATCCATACACTGATCCAAACGGTGTTGTTTTTCCAAATGCTAATACCTGTTACGAGAATTCACCTATTTTCAAAGAGGAACCCAAAACTATTTTATGTACTGGATACCCTTTTTCATACAGTCATCTTGCATTTGATGTAGAACTTGATTCATTAAGTTATAGTTGGGCAGAACCGTTAGATGCTGCGGCATTTTATAATGCTGCTAATCCAAGTGCTACAGCGCTAGCGTATAGTCCTCCATATAATGTAAACTCTCCAATACCTGGAAATCCTACATTAAATAATGAAAATGGAGAAATATCTTTTCTTTCTAATATTGCAGGTGTATTTGTTACTGTTGTTAAAGTAGAGGCTTTCAAATGCGGTCAGCTAGTCGCCGAAGTTTTTAGAGATGTAAATGTTGGTCTTTTGGCTTGCGGAACTCTTCCAAATGGCTCTCAAAATTCCCCTCCTGTCATTTCCTCTCCTGTAGGTCCGCAAAATTGGATAACTACATTTAATCCATCTACTGGTCTTCCATCATATGAGACAACTGTAATGGCAGGTGAGTTAGTTAGTTTTTCAGTTGTAGCTACAGATAATGATATAAATTCAACTGGTAATATGCAAGATGTTTTTTTGGAAGTAGAGGGAGGGCAGCTTGATCCTCTTTTAGCGTTAAGTAATATTGCTACATTTAATGTTACATCTTCATCACCTGGAAATGTCTCTGGTGATTTTTTATGGCAATCAAATTGTGAGCATATGAAAGATTTTGGTTGTGGTAGACAGGGTGGAGCTTACACATTTAATTTAAAAGCATACGATGATTTTTGTCCTGCTAATGGAATAGTAATTGCAACCATTACAATAAATGTTATACCCCCTCAGCCTGATTTAAGGTGTTTAGCTGTAGATGAAAGTGGTGGAGTTGACTTATTTTATTCTTTTCCTGCAGGAGTAGTAGATACAAATATAAAGTATGATATTTATTTTTCTAAGCAATATGGAGGTCCTTATCAATTAATTGATAGTATTTTTTATCCATCAACACAATATTTTCATGCTTCCTCTAATGCTCAAAATTCAAATAGTTATTATTTTCTGTTAGGAACTGTTACATGTGGTACTATTGGTACAGGATCTGATTCACTTTTATATTCTGACACTTTATCTACTATTTATTTGAGCTCCAATGTCATTAACTCTGGTGTTACAGTAGATTTGTCATGGAATCCAATACATGATCCGCTACTTACATCATCTGCATTAGACTATGATTTACACTATATTGACATCAATAATACGGATAATATTATTGCTACATTACCAGACTTGTTTTATCAATTTAATACAGAGTATTGTAGTTATAACCCTGAGTTTTATGTCGAAATTCCTGATGTAAGTGGATGTGTTTCAAAATCATCCATTGCTTCGGTTACATTACTTGATACGATATCTCCAAATAAGCCAACTATAACTGATGTTTCAGTTGATGTAACAGGAAAATCTACAATAAGTTGGGAGTTATCTTTAGGTTCAGATTTTTATATAATTTATTTTTTAGATTCTGATGGAGCATGGATTACGTTAGATAGTGTAGCGGATCCATTAAACTCATATGTTTATCCAGGTTCATTGGCAAATAATAATATAGAATCTTTTAGTGTACTTGCAATAGATAGTTGTGGTAATTCTAAAAGTAGAACTTCTACACATAATTCTATATTATTACAAAATACCTCTGATGCTTGTGATTATTCAATTTTATTAAATTGGAATGATTATATTAATTGGGAAGGAGGTGTAAGTTACTATAATGTGAATATTGCTGAAACCGATAGTATTGGGAATACTAATAATATGTCATTTTTGGTTGCTGGATCAACTGAATTTTTATTTGATAATGTTTCTTCGTCCTATGATTATAGTTGTTTTATTGAAGCTTATAATATTGATTCATCTTATAAAGCTGTTTCAAATATTTTGAATATTAATTTAGATGTAGCAAATAAACCATTATTTAATTACATTGAATATGTATCTGTCAATCATATTGATGGTTCTGTTGATTTAAGTTGCATAGTTGATTTATCTGCGGTAATTGAACGATATGATATTTACAGATCTCTAGAACAAATGAATAGTTTTTCAAAAATAGGAGAGGTTAAATTTTCTGGTTCAAGTCCTATTCAGTATAGTGATTATAATGCTTTAACTGATGATTATTTTTATAAGTATAAAGTATTTCCAGTAGATACATGTGGTCAACTGTTAACACCTCCTGTATATAATTTACCCTTATACTCAAATGATACCTCTATAGCTCAAACTATATTTTTGGAGGTAGAAACTAATCTTGATTATTCAAGTGTTTCATCATTGGAGGGTGAATATACTAATACAATAACATTTAATAATTATGCTGAATGGATTGGAAATGTATCAAAGTACTATCTTTATAGATCAGTAAATAGAGAGCCTTTCAATCTTATACCTATTCATACTTGGGATATAGAAAATAATCCTAATAAAGAACTTAAATATATTGATGTTGTAACAAATTTTGGAGATGGAAATGGTAGATTTTGTTATTATATTCATGCTATTGAAGGTAATAATACACCATATGGGCCAGTAAATGAAGGTAGTTTTTCTAATATTGCTTGTGTTTCTCAAACTCCAATTTTATTTGTTCCTTCTGTATTTACTCCTAATGGTGATGAGCATAATGAAATATTTATTCCTGTTAAATATTTTGTTTCTGAAGTAGGATATTCCTTTAGTGTATATAGTAGAAGTGGAGAGGAAATATTTTTCACAAGTGACCCTGAGAAAGGTTGGGATGGAAGTTATAATCAAAAGCCTGTCCAAAATGGAAATTATGTATATCTGATTAAGTATCTCAATGGTGTTGGTAGTTTAGTTGAGAAATCTGGAGTTATTTCCTTGATTAGATAAGGATTTAACAAACATTATTTAAATAGTCTTTTTTTTAGGGAGTATTTTTTATAAAATGTTAATTTTGCATAATTTTAATCATACTAAATGAGTAATAATATTTTAAAAGAGGGTTTAACTTATGATGATGTTTTAGTCGTTCCATCATATTCAGATGTTTTACCAAATTCTGTAAGTACTTCAACTAAATTTACTAATAATATTAATTTAAATATCCCAATCGTTTCTGCTGCTATGGATACAGTAACAGAATCTAATATGGCTATTGCTATTGCGCAGGAAGGAGGTATAGGAGTTCTGCATAAAAATATGGATATAAATAGCCAAGCAATAGAAGTTAGAAAAGTAAAAAGATCCGAAAGCGGAATGATTTTAGACCCAATAACATTAACTACTTCTGCTACTGTTGGAGATGCTTTTAAAGTTATGCGAGAAAATAGTATTGGAGGAATACCAATTATTGACAAAAGTTCTAATCTTTTGGGGATAGTAACAAATCGAGACTTAAGATTTGAAAAAGATATGTCTTTACCTATATCAAATTTAATGACATCTAAAAATCTTGTTACTACTGAGTTAAATGATTTAGATAATGCCGAAAAGATTTTAAAATCTAATAAGATTGAAAAGTTACCCGTAGTAGATTCAAATAATAAATTACTTGGTTTAATTACATTTAAGGATATCATTAAGAATAGATTACGTCCTAATGCCTGCAAAGATAAATATGGACGACTTAGAGTTGCGGCTGCAATAGGGGTAACTTCTGATACATTAGAAAGAGTTAATGTATTAGTCCAAGCTTCAGTAGATGCAGTTATTATAGATACTGCTCATGGGCATAGCAAAAGAGTTATAGATACTTTGAAAAAAGTTAAGTTATCGTACCCTTCATTAGATGTAGTTGTTGGTAATATTGCTACTAGTGAAGCAGCTGAAGCTTTAATAAAAGCTGGTGCTGATGCATTAAAAATAGGTATAGGGCCTGGATCTATTTGTACTACAAGAATCATTTCAGGTATTGGAGTGCCTCAGTTGACAGCAATTATGGATGTTGCAAATATTGCAAAAAAATCAAATATTCCTATAATTGCTGATGGTGGTATTAGATATTCTGGTGATATTGTTAAAGCATTAGTAGCTGGAGCTAGCACTGTTATGTTAGGGTCAACTATTGCAGGAGTAGAAGAGGCTCCAGGTGAAACCATTATATTTCAAGGTAGAAAATTTAAATCTTATAGAGGTATGGGGTCTATTGAAGCTATGGAAAAGGGTTCAAAAGATAGATATTTTCAAAGTGATGAAGATGATTCAAAAAAACTCGTTCCTGAAGGAATAGTAGGTAGAGTTGCATATAAAGGAAAATTAAGTGAAGTTATTCATCAAATGATTGGTGGGTTGAGAGCTGGAATGGGTTATACGGGTTCTCATTCTATTTTAGATTTATGTAAAGCTAAGTTTTTAAAAATTACTACAGCTGGTGTTATTGAAAATCATCCTCATGATGTGACTATCACTAGAGAGGCTCCGAATTATAGTAGAAAATAAATTAATAAAAAATGAAAAAAAAATATATATTCTTTGTATTACAGTTCTGTGTTTGTTTTTCTTTTTCACAGGAACTTATTAAAATTACATCATACGACACAATTGTTGTTAATCTAGATGAGTTTGAAAATATTTTTTATAAAAATAATAACAATTCTGAAATAACTCTAGATTATCTTGATGAATATATAGAACTTTATTTAAAATTTAAATTAAAAGTCATCGAAGCTCAAGACTTAGGTTATGATACTAGTAGTAAATTTATAAATGAACTTGAGGGATATAGACAACAATTAGCAAAGCCTTATTTAAGAAATAAAGATTTTGATGAGCAAATGCTTGCTGAAGCTTATCAAAGGATGCAATTTGATATTAATGCTAGTCATATCCTTATTACTATAAATCAAGAGTCTTCAAAAGATGAAGAAAAAAAAGCTTATGACAAAGCATTAAGCATAAGAGAAAAAATTATAAATAAAGATTTAAATTTTATAGAGGCTGCTAAACAATTTTCAGATGATCAATCTGCTAAATTTAATGGTGGGAACTTAGGTTATTTTACAGCTTTTATGATGGTCTATGATTTTGAAACAGCAGCTTATAATACTGCTGTAGATGAAATTTCTATGCCTATTAGAACAAAGTTTGGTTATCATTTAATACAGGTTAATGATAAAAGAAAGGCTGTTGGAAATGTTAAGGTAGCTCACATTATGTTTAAAACAGCAAAAGATGCAAATGAAAATCAAATTAATGAAGCATATCAAAAGGCAGTTAATGCGATGGATTTATTACAGAGCGGTGATGAATTTGCTGATGTAGCAGAAAGATTTTCTGAAGACAGAAAAACAGCAGTAAATGGTGGGATGCTTCCTGAGTTTGGAGTTGGTAAAATGGTGTCCGAATTTGAGAATGAAGCTTTTAAGCTTCAAAATATTGGAGATATTTCACAGCCTTTTAAAACTGATTTCGGATGGCATATAATAAAACTTGTTGATAAAAAAACTATACCTGCCTTTGCAGATATTGAATCTGAATTAAGATCAAAAATTGATAGAGACAGTAGATCGCAATTAAGTACACAAGCTTTGTATGAAAAATTAAGAAATGAATATAAGGTTGTAAATAAACCTTCTGCTTATGCTAAGTTTAGAAAAATATCAAACTCTTCAATTAAAAATGGTGTTTTTAAAATAGAATCCTTAGATAAATCTGAACTTTTAACAATTGATGGGATTTCAATTTCAGTAAATGAATTTGCAGAATATATTGTTAAAAATCAAGCTAAAAATAAAGATATAGATCAAATGTATATTGATTTTGTAAATACTAAACTGGTTTCTTATGAAGAAAGTAAATTAGAAGAAAAATACCCTGAATATAAAGCAATTCTTAATGAATATAAAGAAGGTATATTGTTATTTGATATTACTAGTGATAATGTGTGGAATAAAGCAATAGAGGATACTTTAGGTTTAAATATTTATTTTAATTTGCTTTCTTACAGATATACTTGGCCTGAAAGATTAAATGCTACAATTTACAACTGTATTGATCAAAAAACAGCAAATACTGTGATGAAAAATATTAATAATCAAAATAAAAAATTAGGATGGAAGATGAGTAATACAGCTACTAATTATAGTGTTGATGAATTATTAATATTATGTAATACAGAATCACCACTAAGTTTGCAAGTTGAAAATAATAACTTTATAAAGGGTGAAAATAAATTTATTGATGAAGTTATTTGGAAAAAAGGTAATGTTAAGCAAATAAAACTTGATAATGATAGTTATGTGATAATTGAAGTACATGATATTTTATCTTCATCTGAAAAGACTCTTGATGAAACAAGGGGGAAAGTAATTTCTGATTATCAAGGTTTTTTAGAAAAGATTTGGATTTTCCAATTAAGAAAAAAATATTTAGTTGACATAAATTTTAAAACTCTTTATAGTCTTGCTGATGTTGATGAACAAGATATCATTAATCATAGTAGAAAAGGACTTCTAACTCATGAAGATTTCATGAATTGGTGTACATGGTATTATTCTAATTTTTCCTCTATTCCAGGCACAGGAGAGCCACCACTAGATATATTGGAGGAAAAATTAGGTATTGATTTAGGCATCGCTTTTAGTGAAACTTTTGAAAACTTTATTAAAATGGAGTGGGATAAAGATGGTAAAATAGATGAAATGGGGAGTATAGAAGATAAAATTTGGGAAATATTTGAAGAGATTATCAAAGAAAGATAATGAATAATAAGCTTTTAATTATTACTTGTTTTATTTTTTTTTCTTCTTGTTTTTCAAACAATGATGAAGAAGTTATTGCTAGTGTTGAGGAAAAAAAACTATATTTATCTGACATTAAATTAAATATGCCTAGTAATTTAGAGGATTCATCTTATTTTGTTGAGAAATTTATAAATGATTGGATTAGAAAAGAAGTGATGCTAGCAGAAGCTGAAATGAACTTAAATTCTAATTTAGATAAATTTGAAAAGCAAATAGAAGATTATAGAGCTTCATTATTAATTCATGCTTATCAACAGGAATTATTAAATCAAAATTTTGATACCTCAATATCAAATCTTGAAGTGGAAGAATATTTTAATCTATATAAAGATGACTTGATTTTATCAAACAATATTTTTAAAGGACGTTATATTAAAATTGATAAATCTGTACCAGAAATTGAAAATTTAAAGGATTTATTTCATGCAGAAGATTTACAAAATATTGAAAATTTAAAAGAATACTGTATTCAGTTTGCTGCTGAATTTCATCTAAATGATGATAAATGGATATATTTTAATTTATTTAATCAGAAGTTTCCAGATTTTATTTCTGATGAAGTAAATTTTTTAAAGTATAATACTTCATACAAAACAGAAGATGAAAAGTACTTGTACTATTTGTTAATAAAAGATTACCAAATAAAAGGGTCCGTTAGTCCGTTAAGTATTGTAAGCAATCAAATAAGAAATACTATTCTAAATACTAAAAAAGTTAACTATTTAAAGAGTATAGAGGATGAGCTCTATCAAAAGGCCTTATCTAAAAATAAAATAAAGATATATTAATGAAAAAACACTATCTAATACTTATTTTTTTATCATCATTTTTTATAACCTTTAGTCAGTCAGTTGATAGAATTGAAGCTGTTATTGGAGATGAAATATTACTTACATCTGAAATTGAAACACAATATTTGCAATATTTATCACAAGGAAATAATGAATCGTTATTAATTAAATGTGAAATTATTGAGGATTTACTTTTTCAAAAACTATTAATTAATCAAGCTAAACTAGATAGTATTGAAATATCTGATCAAGAGGTAGATTTAGAAATTAATAATAGAATCAATTATTTTGAAAATCAATTGGGTTCTATTTCTAATGTTGAAAATTATTTTGGTAAAAACATTGTAGATATTAAAAATGAACTAAAAAAGATTATAAAGGATCAATTTTTAGCACAAAGAGCACAAAGTACTATTGCTAGTGATCTTAGTATTACACCTTCTGAAGTAAAAGACTTTTTTAACAAATTAAATATTGATGATATTCCTCTAATACCATCAAAGGTTGAGTTAATTCAAATTGTTATTAGCCCAGAAATCACTCAAATTCAAAAGGATAAACTGCGAGAAAAATTAAATGTTTTTAGAAATCGTGTTAATGATGGTGAAGATTTTCAAATGCTTGCAACTTTATATTCTGATGATCCTGTTTCTGCATCTAAAGGAGGTGAGTTAGGTTTTGTTAATAGAGGTGATCTTGTTCCTGAGTTTGAAAGAGCTGCATTTAGACTACGTCAAGGCGAGGTCTCAGAAGTTATTGAGTCTCAATTTGGTTTTCATATCATTCAGTTAATCGAACGAAGAGGTGAGCAAATTAATGTAAGACACATATTATTACGTCCTAAAGTTTCAACTTCTGCTTTAAATGCTGCGAAAATTAAGTTGGATCAAATTGTAAATGAAATAAATAATGGAACTATAACTTTTGAAGAAGCAATATTAAAATATAGTGATGATGATAGTAAAAATAGTGATGGTCTTTTACTGGAGCCAAATACTATGTCGAATTATCATATTATTGATGAAATGGACCCATCCTTAAAATATGTTATTGAAGATTTAGATGCTTTAGAATTTTCTTCACCTAATATGTTTACCAAAACTGACGGAACAAATGCTTATAGATTACTAAAAGTAAAAACTAAAGTAGATGAACACATAGCAAACTTGACTGATGATTTTTCTATGATAAAGGAGTTTGCATTAAATATGAAAAAGCAAGATGAATTATTTGAATGGATAAAAAGAAAAGTGGGTACAACATATATTAAAATTAATTCAGGAATAGTAAGTTGTGATTTTAAAAATAAATGGGTAAAGTGATATGAGTGATTCTGTTAATGATTTAAAAAATTTTGTAAAAAAATATAATGATTTAAAGTCCGAGATTAGTAAGGTAATCGTTGGACAAAATAATGTCATTGATAAGGTTTTAATTTCTATTTTTTGTGAAGGACATTGTCTTCTAGTAGGAGTTCCCGGTTTAGCTAAAACATTACTTGTAAAAACTATATCAGATGTTTTAGGCTTAGAATTTAAACGTATTCAGTTTACACCAGATTTAATGCCTTCAGATATAGTAGGTTCTGAAATATTGGATGAAAATAGAGAGTTTAAATTTGTAAAAGGTCCATTATTTGGAAACATTATTTTAGCTGATGAAATTAATAGAACTCCTCCAAAAACTCAATCTGCTTTACTAGAAGCAATGCAGGAAAAATCAGTAACTAACTCAGGAATTCGATATAAATTGTCAAATCCTTTTTTTGTTCTTGCAACACAGAATCCAATTGAACAAGAAGGAACTTATCCTTTACCTGAAGCTCAGTTAGATAGATTTATGTTTAATGTCGAGTTGTCTTACCCTAATTATGATGAGGAGTTACAAATTGTTAAACAAACAACTAATAATCAAGAAATAAAATTAGATAAAGTTATTTCTGCCGAAGAAATTATATTTTATCAAAATTTAATTACAAAATTACCAGTTACAGAAAATGTACTAAATTATGCTGTAAAGCTTGTGACTAGTACTAGGCCAAATCAGAAAGAATCACCTAGTATGATTAAAGAATATATAGAGTGGGGTGCTGGCCCTAGAGCATCTCAATATATTATTAAAGCAGCTAAATGTCATGCTGCAATTAATGGTAAGTTTTCTCCTGATATTGAGGATATACAAGCAGTAGCTGAGCCTGTTTTAATGCATAGAATTGTAAAGAATTACAAGGCGGAGGCCGAAGAGATTAGTGTTAATAGTATTATTAAATCTATTTTATAATGATTTTACCAATCATTTCTTTTGGTAATTCAATTTTAAGAACTAAGTGTAAGAATATCTCTAAGGATTACAAAGATTTAGATAATTTGTTGAGTAATATGTGGGAAACAATGTATGCATCTAGAGGAGTTGGGTTAGCAGCACCTCAAATTAACAATCCAATAAGGGTGTTTATAATTGATACTCAGCCTTTTTATGATGATGAGGAAGAAAAAATTGAAGGAAATCCTCTTAAAAAGGTTTTTATTAATGCTAAAATTATTAATGAAGAAGGAGATTCATGGCTTTTTAATGAAGGATGTTTATCAATTCCTGACATAAGGGAAGATATAAGTAGAAAATCAACAATAAAGATAGAGTATTTTGATGAAAATTTTAATAAACATATCGATACCTATGATGGTTTGACAGCAAGAGTTATTCAACATGAATATGATCACATTGAGGGAGTTTTATTTATTGATAAAATTTCAACTTTAAGAAAGAGGATGATTAAAGGGAGGCTTAATGATATTAGTAAAGGAAAAGTTAGAGTGAATTATTTAATGAGATTTCCAAATTAGTTTATTTAACTGTAACTTCTAACATTTTTTGTGAGCCTATAAACCCCTCAAGAGTATCATTCTTTTCTACATTTCCAACACCTGATGGGGTTCCGGTATAAATTAAATCACCTATCTTTAGTGTATAAAATTTTGATATATATGATATTATATTATCAAATGAAAATATCATTTTTTTACTATTTCCAGATTGCATAATTTTACCATTTTTTGTTAGATGAAAAGAAATATTACTTAAGTCTAGACTATGTTTATTAAAAAATTGTCTGCTTATTTGGGCAGAACCATCAAAGCCTTTTGCAATTTCCCATGGTAATCCTTTCTTTTTACAAATACTTTGTATATCTCTTGCTGTAAAGTCAATACCAAGTCCAATTTCAGAGTAATATTTATGTGCAAATTGCTTCTCGATATGTTTTCCAGTTTTATTAATCTTAACAACTAATTCTACTTCATAATGAATGTCATTTGAATGATGAGGTATGAAAAATGGGTGCCCTTGTGGCTGTATGGCTGTGTCTGGTTTTAAGAAAAAAATAGGGTCCTCAGGAACTTTATTGTTTAATTCTTCAATATGATCTTCATAATTTCTACCTATACAAATGATTTTCATTTTAAGATGTTAACTTATTTTCTAATTTAATTTTTAACACGAAATTGTCTATAATTTTTTTTGTGAATTTAGGAAAATCTGCGTTGCTTATCCATGAAAAGTAACCTGGGTTTTTTTCCCATATCTCTTTTAATGTTGTGTTACGATATTTACCAAATGAGAAAACTTCTTCTCCTTTATCGTTGAATTTAATAAAGCCTGCTAAATCAGCACAATTACCTCTAATATTGGAGAATTTAGATAGAAATTCAATATTATTTTCAATTTCATCGTATTTATCAATTTGTGCTAATAATATTTCATATGTGGCATTTGTATCAGCCATTGCTGAATGAGCATTTTCTAAATTTTTATTACAGTAGAATTTGTATGCTGCAGACAGAGTTCTTTTCTCAAGTTTGTGAAAAATATTTTGAATATCTATAGTTTTTATATTATTTATATTAAAATCAAAATCTGCTCGTATAAATTCTTCTGCAAGAAGAGGTATATCAAACTTATTAGAATTATACCCCCCTAGATCACAACCTTTAATAAAGTTAAAAATATCATTTACTAACTCTTTGAAAGTAGGTTCATTTTTCACTTTTTCATCTGTAATTCCATGTATATTGGACACCTCTTCTGGAATTGGAATTGTGGGGTTTACCAGCCAATTTTTTTTTTCTTTATCTCCATTTGGAAATATTTTTAAAAAAGCTATTTCAACTATTCGGTCTGTTGTGATTTTTAAACCAGTTGTTTCTAAATCAAAAAATACAATAGGTTTTGTAAGGTTTAATTTCATTTTATAGCTGATTATTTAAACATTTTGATTTACATCAAATTGTTCTAAGTAATCACCAACTTTTCTTACAAATTGTCCACCTAATGCACCATCAACAACTCTATGGTCGTACGATAGAGATAAAAACATCATATGTCTAACTGCAATAACGTCTCCATGCTCAGTTTCTAAAACTGCTGGTTTCTTTCTTATAGCTCCTGCAGCCATGATAGCAACTTGAGGCTGATTGATAATAGGTGTACCCATTACATTTCCAAATGTCCCTACGTTAGTCATAGTAATTGTTCCTCCTTGAATGTCATCTGGGTCTAATTTTGAAGCTCTTGCTCTTTGAGCTAGGTCATTTACTGATTTTGTAATTCCAATTAAATTTTTGTTTTGACACTCCTTGATAACAGGAACAATGAGATTTCCATTTGGTAAAGCTGCAGCCATTCCTATGTTTACATTTTTATGTATGTGAATGTTTGTCCCATCTACAGATACATTAATCATAGGAAAGTCCTTTACTGCCTTTGACATTGCTTCAATAATAATTGGAGTGAATGTTATGTTTTGCCCTTCTCTTGCTTTAAATTCTTCCTTTATAGCATTCCTCCAATTTACAATATTGGTCATATCAACTTCTACCATAGATGTTATGTGTGCAGATGTTGCTTTAGACATTATCATATGTTCAGAAATTAATTTTCTCATTCTATCCATTTCAACAATTTCTATCTCTCCAGTATTTGGTATGTTAACTTTGGTTGGTTGTTTATGTATGTTTTTAGTTTGTGTTTCTTTTTCAACACTTTCACTTACATTTTTTTCTTTTTCTGTAGTATTTTCTCTATTACTAAGATAATTTATCATATCTGATTTTGTAACTCTTCCATCTTTTCCTGAGCCAGGGATATTTTCTAATTCATCTGCACTTATTCCTTCTTTTGAAGCCATACTTCTTACAAGAGGAGAGTAGAAGCGACTACCAGAACTTTTAATAATAGTTTTATTCTCTTCTATTTTAGTTGAGATTTCATTTTCAATTTTAATAGCTTCTTTGGGCTCATTGTTATTTGATGTTTCTTTAGTTGTTTCTGTTTGTTCTTCAGAGTTATCAGAATCAGATTCTGTTTCTATTATAGCAAAAGGTTCTCCAACATTAACTACATCATCTACTTTAAATAACATCTCAATTAATATTCCCTCATGAGTTGATGGTACTTCAGAGTCAACTTTGTCAGTAGCTATTTCAATAATTGTTTCATCTAAATCAACTTTATCTCCAATATTCTTATTCCATGTAATAATAGTTGCTTCAGAAACACTTTCTCCCATTTTGGGCATAATAAGTTTAACCTTTGCCATATATATAATTTTTTCTGCAAAATTAAAAAAAGAATGTAAAAATATATTCTTTTTTAAATTGAGTTTTCCTTAGTAAATTGTTAGAAATTATTCAGAGTAGGGTGTTCTACTTGAAATCGCTGCTCCAAGTGTTATTTCATCTGCATATTCTATTTCATCTCCAATTGCAATACCTCTTGCAATTGATGAAATCTTTACATTAAGTTTTTCTAAAACTTTAAATAAGTAATAATTTGTTGTGTCTCCCTCCATTGTAGTGCTTAAAGCAAATATGACTTCTTGAATATTTTCAGTTTCAATTCTTTGTGTTAATTCACTTATTTTAAGATCGTTGGGACCAATACCATCTAATGGTGATATTAAACCTCCAAGAACATGATATAAACCTTTATATTGTGAAGTATTTTCTATTGCCATCATAACTCTTATATCTTCAACAACACATATTGTGAGGTGATCTCTTTTAGAGTCATTACATACTTCACATGTGTTAGTGTCTGAAATTGTATAACACTTTTCACAGTAATTGATTTTTTCAATTAGCTCTATAAATGCTTCTCCAAACTTTACAACCTGTTGTTTATTTCTTTTTAATAGGTGTAAAACAAGTCTTAATGCAGTTTTTTTTCCAATTCCTGGAAGACTAGACAAATGGTTTACAGCATTTTCAACAATTTTAGATGGAAAATTCATATGTGCAAATTTACTATTAATGCTTAAAAATTTTAGTTTTGTGTTAAAATATATCTAATGTCATCTACCCTAATTATTTCAGTAATAATTTCATACTTTTTGATATTATATGTTATTTCTTATTTTACTGGAAAGAATGATAGTAATGATACTTTTTTCTTAGGGAATAGAAAATCTCCTTGGTATATAATTGCTTATGGAATGATAGGAACAACACTTTCAGGTATTACATTTATATCTGTTCCTGGATGGGTTGAGTCTAATCAATTTTCTTATATGCAAATGGTTTTTGGTTTTTTTGTAGGATATTTTATCATTTCAAGGATATTACTACCTCTTTACTATAGTTTAGGGCTAACCTCCATTTATACATACCTTAAAGATCGTTTTGGGAATAATAGTTATAAAACAGGTTCTTCTTTTTTTCTTTTATCTAGAACAATAGGCGCATCTTTCAGGTTATTCTTAATTGCAACAGTTCTTCAGTATGCAGTTTTTGATTCTATGGGTATCCCTTTTTTTCTTACTGTACTTATTACAATATCTTTGATATGGCTATACACTTATAGAAGTGGAATGAAAACGATTATATGGACTGACACACTACAAACAACTTTTATGCTGTCTACAGTATTTATAATTGGTTATACTTTGATGGATAAAATGAATTTAGATATTTCTGCATTGTTTTCTACAATAAATGATTCCACATATTCTAAAGTCTTCTTTTTTGATGATATGGCAGATAAAAAATATTTTTTCAAACAGTTTTTTTCTGGTGTTTTTATGGCAATTGTAATGACTGGTCTTGATCAAGATCAAATGCAAAAAAATTTAAGTTGTAGAAACTTGAAAGATGCACAAAAGAACATGACAGTTTTTAGTGTGATTTTAATTTTTGTTGATTTGCTTTTTCTTTGCTTAGGTGCGTTATTGTATATAAACTATTATTCTATGCTTGAAGTTAATCAGGTTCTTAACTTACCTGAGCAAGCTGATATGCTATTTCCTCATATTGCAATTAGTTCTGGTCTTCCAGCTTATGTAGGTATTTTATTTATTATAGGTATTATAGCTGCTGCCTACTCTAGTGCTGATTCTGCACTTACATCATTGACTACATCTTTTTGTGTTGATATTATTGAGTTTGAAAAACAAGACGCTGAAAAACAAATTAAAACAAGAAAATATACTCATTTGATTATGTCATTAGTTCTTTTTTCTGTTATAATGATATTTCATGCTATTAATGACCAAAGTGTCGTAAAGTCTTTATTTACAGTAGCAGGATATACATACGGCCCTTTACTTGGCTTATTTTCCTTTGGTTTATTTACTAAATTTCAAGTAAAGGATAAGTATGTTCCTTTTATTTGTCTGGCTTCTCCTGTAATATGCTATTTTTTAAATTTATATATTTCTTTTGGATTTGAGTTATTAATATTTAATGGTGTTATTACGTTTTTTGGTTTGTATATGATAAGTATTAATAAAAGTGTTTAATCAATAATTTCTATATGCTTTTAAAAGAAAGAGTTGATGCTATTGTAAAGCTTGGTTTTTACATGGGGAAATCATTGCTCATTGACAATCCTAATCTTTTGAGAAAAGTTGAATACTCTAATTCTTGGTTTACACCTCAAAATGTGACAAAATCTTTAGAAAATTGGAGCAGTCAATTAACTTTAGATATGATTCAATCATGGATACTGCCATATAATTTACCAAATAATTTGACAGCTAAAGAAGTGTTGATAATTATGGCTGGAAACATTCCTTTAGTAGGTTTTCATGATTTTATTTCTGTAATAATATGTGGTCATAAAGCGGTGATTAAAAAATCGTCAAGTGATTATATACTTATTGATAAAATTATAAATAAACTATTTGAAATTGATACAAGATTTAAAAAATATGTTGAGTTTGTTGACAATGTGAAGGAGAGGTCTTTTGATGCTGTGATTGCTACTGGAAGTAATAATTCTGCTAAATACTTTGACTATTATTTTAAAAAATCAAAGAGAGTTATTAGAAGGAATAGGAGGTCTGTAGCTATATTGGATGGAAACGAGTCTCAAGCTGATTTGAAAGGGCTTTCAGAAGATATCTTTTCGTATTTTGGTCTTGGTTGTAGAAATGTATCTAAATTATTTTTACCGAATGAATATGATTTAGATAAATTATTTAATGTATTTTTTAATTTTTCAGATATAATTAATCACAGAAAGTATGCAAACAATTATGAATATAATAAGGCTATTTTTTTAATGGGAGGTAATAAAATAGTTGAAAATGGTTTTATTTTATTAAAACAGGAAGAGTCATTGTTTTCTCCTGTAGCTATGTTGTATTTTGAATATTACTCTGATATTGAAAAGGTAAACTCTTTTATAGAACAAAACAATAAAGATATACAATGTGTAGTTTCTTCAAGTAAAATTGCTTTTGGGGCTACACAAAACCCAAATCTTTGGGATTATGCTGATGGAGTTGATACGGTTAGTTTTTTAAAATCCTTGTAGAAATAAATTAAATCTTATTATTTAGTTATGTTAAAAGCTAAAATTATTCTACAAGCTCAAAACCTCCTAAATCAGGTTCACTTCTAATATTACCTAAAATATCTAAAGTAATTGATGTTTCTCTTCCAAAGTCAATTGCTGGAGATGTTTCTGACAAATTAAAATCATTTTCATTAGAAAATTCTGGTGATATATTTTTTAAAATATTTATATAATTATTATTCTCCGTGTCAATTGTTGGATCTATTTTTAAGAGACAGTGATCAAATGAATAATTAAAAACTCCTGATTCATTATTTTGATAGCTTATTTCACTTGAAAGAGCCCCGTCAATTATACAGTTAACAAAATTTGCTGATTCAAGATTTCTTATATATATATTGCCGTCTGCTCCTTCATAATAGTTGTTTAGTAGGATAGAAGGAGTGTTCCTCCTGTTATAGTTCCAGTAATTAGCAAAAGTACAATGGGTAAAATTATAGTTTCCACCAATGTTACATGCAACCATAAATTGACCACATTCACTTATAATAGAATTAGTGACTTCAATATCTGCTCCTTGTCCTAAAATGCCAATTCCAGACATGTTTTTAATAATCGTATTATTTACTTTTAATGTTGGGTTATTGTTGTATACTGTGTCTGCGTGAAGTCCAATATTACCGTTTTTAATTACTGCATAATTAATTTCATTGTCTATACTTCCTGGTGTAAACCAAATTCTGTCCCATTGACCAGGAATATCTTTATACCAATTGTCTAGTCTGTCACCTTGAAAAACCACTTCGTTTCCTAATACCCCATTAACTTTTAAAGTACCTCCTGTTTCTTCTTTGAATGGATTCCCAACTAATATACCGGAATTTTTATGCATATATATTTGACACCCTTCATTTATTATAAGTGTATTTTGAGGGTCTATAACAGCATAGCCATATATTACATGGGGCTTGTCATTCTCCCAAGGGACAGAACAATCTAATAAGTGGTAATAAAATCTTGTTGTATCTGTTCCATTAATAATATTACCGAAAGTATTTGCAGTATGAAAGTACGCGTCTTGACCCCATGCGACTAAATTAACGTCTTGAATTGAATTACCTGTTGTAAAAACTAGTGAGTCTGAAAGTATATATGGGGTATTGTTATTTGAAGGGTCTATTGTTACTTCTAAAAAAACAAAAATACTATCGTTGGCAGGGATTAAAATATCTCGTTGATTATTACCAGGAACTCCATCAATATTTATGCGAAAATTTGCGGCTGAAACACCCTTTAGATTTACGTTGGTAGTGATATCAAAGTCATTATGATTGTAAACAGTTAAGGTTTTTGTAATTGAGCCAATTGACGCAAATATAGTGTCAAATGTTATGGTGTCATCTGAAAAATGGAGTTTAATATTTTGATTAGTCTCTAAGTTTTCTTTTTTACAGGAAAAAATAATCATAGAAAATATTAAAAGATTAAAAATTAAACGTATCATAATATCTTACTGTTTCTGTCTATCTCTCTTTGTTGATCTTTCTTCTTTATACTTTCTCTCTTGTCATATATTTTTTTTCCTTTTGCTAAGGCAATTTCTAATTTAGCTTTACCTTTTTCATTAATAAATAATCTAATAGGAATTATTGAGTTTCCTTTTTCTTTAACTTTTCCTAATATTTTATGTATTTCTTGCTTATTTAGTAATAAGGTTCTGTCTCTTTTTGGTTCATGATTAAGATATCCTCCATTTGTATATTCCGAAATATGAAGGTTTTTAACAATTAAAATATTATCTATAAATATACAGTATGCATCAGATATATTTGCTTTATTATTACGTATAGATTTAATTTCAGTTCCTTTTAATGAAATACCCGCAATAAACTTATTAATAAGCTCATATTCAAAACCTGCTTTTCTATTTTTAATATTTATTGTCATATGCAAATTTAAAAAACATTTTTATCCAAGAGAGACATCTAAAATCATCATAACTATAAAACCTGCAATCAAGCCTATGCTAGCTAAATCTGTATTTCCACCTCTTTGACTTTCAGGTATTACTTCTTCTACAACAATAAAAATCATAGCTCCAGCTGAAAATGCAAGTGCATATGGAAGAATAGGGTATACCATCATAACTATTGCTGCTCCAATAACAGCAAATATTGGTTCTACAATTGCAGAAAGCTGACCCCATTTCCAGGATTTTATTTTTGAAAAGCCCTGTCTTCTTAGTGGCATTGATACAGCAAATCCTTCAGGAGCATTTTGTATTCCCATTCCTATAGCTAGAGCAATTGCTCCTCCTAGCTCCATTCCTATATCCATTCCTGAGGCTAAAGCACCAAAAGCAACTCCTACAGCAAGCCCTTCAGGTATATTATGTAAAGCAATAGCTAAAACTAGTAATTCTGTTTTTTTTAAATCAGTTTTAGGTCCTTCTGCATTTTCTTTTTTTTCAAATAAATGAAGATGTGGTATTTTTTTATCTAAATAGTATAAAAATAACGCTCCGAGTAAAAAACCAACAGCAGGAGCAAACCATATTGGAAGATTTGTAATCTCTAATTCTTGTTGTTTTTCCACTGTTGCAATAGCAGGAGATAGAAGTGACCAAAAGCTTGCGGCAATCATTACTCCACCAGTAAATCCAAGACACATATCTAATACTTTTCTATTACTTGATTTAAAGAAGAAAACAAGGCTAGCTCCAATTGCAGTTAGCGTCCATGTAAACAGACCACCAATTAGAGCTTGTATTATTGCGTTTTGCTGTACAAACCATATATAAATTTCGTGTTCTTCCATTTTAATTTATTTTTTTTACTAATATGTTTTCTGAAATTTCTTTACTTAAATGTTCAATTTTACCTGCGTATTCTATTTTCATAGATAGATCAAACTTAATTTTTTCTATAACTTTTAGTTCAGTGCCAATACTGATTTTTAGTTTTGTTAGATAGTCTAAAAAATCTTTATCGTCCAGTGATACGCCCATGATTTTTGCTTTATCATTATATTGTAGATTAATTAAAGCGATATTTTTAGCAATAGGTAATTTGCCTTCTTTTGAAGGTATTGGCTCACCATGAGGGTCAAATTTAGGATAGTTTAAGTACTTTTCAATTCGATCTATCAGTTCACTTGATTTTATATGTTCTAATTGTTCCGCTATTTCATGCACTTCACTCCATTGAAATTTTAATTTTTTTACTAAAAAAGTTTCCCATAATCTATGTTTTCTTATGATACTTATCGCAAGAGATTTTCCTTTTTTACTTAATTTAACTCCTTTGTATTTTTCATATTTTATTAATTTTTTTTCCTCTAGTTTTTTTAGCATATCGCTAACTGATGCGGGAGTTGTGTTAATTTCCTCTGCAATTGCATTTGTAGATACTTTATTACCTGTTATCATGCTGACAGATAAAATTGCTTTTAAATAGTTTTCTTCTGTTAAAGTTATCATGCTGTAAAATTAATAATTAAATTGATATAAAAAAAAGTTTAGACTTGTCTAAAATTTACTCATATTTGCATTCTTTAATTTTTTTATGTTTTTAAGATTAATAATATTTAATATTTTAATTTTTTTAGCTAATAATGTGTATACGCAGTCATTAATTGGTAATGTTAGTTCTGAATCCGTAGATATTGCATATACAAATATTGTTCTAACTAAAGGTAATGACTCATTTGGATCTTCTACGGACGAAAATGGTGTATTTAAAATAGATGACCTTTCTGTAGGTAAGTGGAAAATAAGCATTACAGCAATTGGTTTTGAAAAATTTGATTCTATTATTTATGTTAATTCAGGTGTTAATGAGGTTAATTTTATTTTAAATGATTTAATCTATGGAATTGATCAAATTGTGGTAACTGGCACAAAAACCTTTAAGCGCAAAACAGAATCTGCTGTAATAGTAAATGTTATTGATGATTTGGCGTTATCAAATGTTCAGGCATGTAATTTAGCGGATGGTTTAAATTTTCAGTCTGGATTACGTTTAGAAGTAGATTGTCAGACATGTAATTATACGCAATTAAGAATGAACGGCTTAAGTGGAAGTTATTCTCAGGTATTAATTAATGGTAGGCCTGTTTTTAGTCCACTAACAGGTCTATATGGATTAGAGCAAATACCTGTAAACATGATTGATAGATTGGAAATTGTTAAAGGAGGAGGGAGTGCATTATATGGTTCATCTGCAATTGGCGGTGTAGTAAATGTGATTACTCGATTGCCTAAAAAAAACTCATATAATTTTGGATATAATTATAATAATATTAATAATGTTTCAAATGATCTTGTTTTTTTTTGTAATTTGTCTGTTGCTTCTAAAAATGGTAAATCAGGAGTGTCTTTTTTTACAAACCAAAGAGATAGAGATTGGTATGATCACAATGATGATAATTTTTCTGAATTACCTCTAATTAAGTCACGCTCATTTGGAATGAATTTATTCCTGCTTCCTAGAAATGATCATAAAATAGAAATTAATTTAGGTAGTATTAGTTCATATAGATTTGGTGGAGAGATGGTTGAATCTGAGCCTCACTTTGCATTGCAGGCTGAAGAAAGGAGTCATGATGTTTTAATAGGTAACATTGAATATCAGATTAATTTTAAAAATAACTCTTCTTTAGTAAGTTATCTTTCTTCTCAAAAGACAAATAGAGATCATTATACAGGTGTTCGACCTCAATTAGGTTCATATGATGATATTTATCATTTACAGTATCCTCCTTATGGAGAGTCTGAAAGTAAAACTAGTCTTATTGGAATTCAGTATAATCGTATTTTAAATAATTATATAAGAACAAATGTAATTTCTGTTGGTTCCGAATTATCACGGGATGATGTTTTTGATAAAATTTCAGCTTATACTTATTTGGTTGATGATAATAGTTATAACACTAGTTTTTTTATACAATCTGATTGGACTTTAAGTGATGATTTGAATTTGTTAAGTGGTTTTAGATTAGATAAGAGTTCTGTAATTGATAATATAATTTTTAGCCCAAGAGCTTCTTTGCTTTATGATATGAATAAAAACACTCAAGTACGATGTTCATATGGTAGGGGTTTTAGAGCTCCTCAGGCTTTTGATACTGATTTGCATTTTGCGTTTGCAAATGGTGGTGTTTCTAGAATATTTTTAGATAAAGATTTAACAGAAGAGAAATCTAATAGTTATACTTTTTCTATCAATCATGATAAACCATCTTACAATTATATATATGGCTTTACACTTGAGATGTTTTATACAGAATTAATGGGTGTCTTTTATCAAGAATATTCAGGTTTTGATGAATTTGGTCAAATATTTACTAAAAAAAATGGATCTGGAGCAATTGTATATGGTTTTCATGCAGAGAGTAGGTTAAATATTTCTCAAAAATTTCAGTTTGAATCAGGTTTTACTATACAAGAATCATATTACAATTCAGCAGTTTTGCATTCTGAAAATTTAAGCCCTATTAGAAAGTTTCTTCGTACTCCATCTAAATACGGTTATTTTACGATGTATTACCTCTTTTCCGATATCCTTAAGCTTTCAGTCAATACAATTTATACTGGCTCAATGGAATTAGTTCATTTTGCTGGAGCGCCCGGTGTTGTGTATGATGAATATGTTAGTACTAAAGATTTTTACAATACAGGTGTGCGGATTTCTTATACTAAAGAGTTAAGTGGGTTGGGGTTTTCTGTTGAGTCAAATATTGGTGTTAAAAATTTATTTAACGCTTACCAAAACGATTTTGATATGTTTCAAAATAGGGATAGTAACTTTATCTACGGACCTGCAAATCCGCGAGTTTTTTATTTAGAATTTGTATTTAATTCATTACTGTAAATTAACTTCTGTAAACACTTTTTAGCTTTATTTTTTTATTTTTAAGTAAACATTTTTGTGATTTTAAATAATTTTATTTAAATTGCTCTTTTCCAAATAATTACAATGCTTATATAAACAATAAATATACCTATTTTAATGTATTAAACACTTATAATGATAAGATTTTATATATTTGTTTAATAAACACTTGTTAACAATTGTAAATTATTAAAAAATGCACTTAAGAATAAAAAAATGGTTAGATTTAAATAATCAAAAAGCCTCAGAATTGGCGAAAAATATTGGTGTTAATAGAGCTACAATTTCACATATTTTGTCAGGTCGAAATAAACCAAGTATTGATTTTTTAGAAAAATTATTACATGTATATCCAAATATAAATGCAAATTGGTTAATTACTGGTGTTGGAAGTATTAATCTTGAAGATAGTGATAGTATTTCTGAAAGAAACTTATCTAAAGTAGTGGTTTTTTATAATGATAACACTTTTGATGAACTTCAAAATAAAATTCTTTAAATCTTCTTTATAATCTGATGATTTAACGAACCTATTATAACTCAATATTATTACTTTTGTCTAAAAATTAGTATGTACAAGCTAATTAGATCTATCTTGTTTTTATTTAACCCAGAGTTAATTCATCATTTTAGTTTTAGCTGTATAAAATATTTATCAAAAATCCCGGGTTTTTCTATATTAATGCACTTTTTTTATAGTACTAATAGCAAGGATTTAGAAATTGAGGTTTTTGGTTTAAAATTTAAAAATAGAGTTGGTCTTGCAGCTGGATTTGATAAAGATGCAAAGCTATATAATGAATTAAGTTCTTTTGGATTTGGCTTTATTGAAGTAGGTACTGTTACACCATTACCTCAAGAAGGTAATCCTAAGCCTAGGTTATTTCGTCTTAAATCAGATCAAGCCATTATTAATAGAATGGGCTTTAATAACAGTGGCTTAAAAAGTATTGTGAAAAACTTAAAAGATAAACATACTGATATTATCATTGGTGGAAATATTGGTAAAAATAAAATAACCAAAAATGAGGAGGCTGTAAAAGATTATATTCTTTGCTTTGAAGCATTATTTCCATATGTAAATTATTTTGTGGTTAATGTTAGCTCACCTAATACACCAGGATTACGCGATTTACAAGATAAGGATCCTTTAACAAACCTTCTAAATACATTGCAAAAAATAAATTTATCTATGCAAAAAAGAAAGCCAATATTATTAAAAATTGCACCTGATTTGACAAATGAACAATTAGATGATATTGTGGATATAGTTAAATTTACAAAAATAGATGGAGTTGTTGCAACGAATACAACAATTAATAGGGATGGACTAATAGAGAGTCAGAATAAGCTAAATTCTATTGGAAATGGAGGTCTTAGTGGCAAGCCTTTAAAAGAAAGATCTAATGAAGTTATTAAATACCTATCTACAAAGTCGAATAACTCTTTCCCAATTATAGGAGTAGGTGGAATCCATTCAGCAAATGATGCCTTAGAAAAAATTAAATGTGGAGCAACTTTAGTGCAATTATATACAGGTTTTGTATATGAAGGTCCCTCGTTGATAAAAAGTATAAATAAATCACTTTTAGATTATGAAAATAATTGAATGTCCTAGAGATGCAATGCAAGGAATTAAAGATTTTATTCCTACTGATCTAAAAGTAAAATACATAAATCAACTACTAAATATAGGTTTTGATACAATTGATTTTGGAAGTTTTGTTTCTCCAAAGTCAATTCCTCAGCTCAGAGATACTAAAGAAGTTTTAAATGCACTTGATTTATCTAACACGAAATCTAAATTGTTAGCTATTATTGCAAATATTAGGGGTGCACAAGATGCATGTAGATTTAGTCAAATTAATTTTTTAGGCTTTCCTCTTTCTATTTCACCAACATTTCAGAAAAGAAATACAAATAAGACTATTGAAGATTCTTTTGAAGAAGTAAAAAAAATAAAAGATTTAACAGCTTTACATGCTAAAGAGTTGGTTGTTTATTTATCTATGGCTTTTGGTAATCCTTATGGTGAGAATTTTCATCCCGAAATTGTTCTAGAGATGGTTGAATTACTAAATACAATGGAAATTAAAACTATTGCATTGTCTGATACAATTGGGGTTGCTGATCCTTCCATTATTTCTTCTGTTTTTGATAATTTAATAAATAAATATCCTCAAATTGAGTTTGGTGCACATTTTCACTCTACAAAAGATAAATGGAAAGAAAAAATTGATGCAGCATATAAAAGTGGTTGCAGAAGATTTGATGGTACACTTAAGGGATATGGTGGATGTCCAATGGCTAAGGATGAATTAGTTGGCAATATTGACACAGAAAATATTATAAATTACTTTAGCTTAAGTTTTGATAATAAGTCTCTTAATAATGCAAAATATTTGTGTGATTTAATTTTTAATTAATAATTATTATAAGATGAAAAATATATTTTTTTTATATCTTTTTTTCCCAATACAACTGATGAAAATAAGCAGTTAAATAGAAGATCTGAAATTATATTGATTAGAGATTATTAAAAATTATTTATTAATTTTAAAAATATTTTTTAACTATTATTTATGAAAATTTTTATTAAAACACTTTTTATTTCAATTTTATTATTTGCTTGTAATCAAAATAATAATAATTGGGATTTAGAGGATAAAAAAGAATTTATGAAATCCTGTCAAATAGGTATTCCTAACGACCTTTTTTCTAAAGATAAGCAAGAAGCTTATTGTGATTGTGCATTAAATATTTACATGCAGAAATATAAAAACTTAGAAGAAGCTAACGAAGCGATCTTAGGAACAAATTTAAAAGAGATCATGAATGATATTGAACCATGTGTAGAACAATTACAATAACAAATATTTCATGTTTATTTAAATAATTATTTTATCTATTGTATTTTATTTAAAATATATTATTTTCACACCGTTATTAGTACTATATAGTTTAATAGGGAATGAGGTGAAAATCCTCGACTTTTCCAGAAGCTGTAAAGTCACGATTCTTTAAAAAACAAATTAAACCACTGTATTTATATGGGAAGGTATGTTTTTTAAAATTGACTGAGTCAGAATACCTGCTTATAACAATAAAACTTAATTGTTTCTGGTAAAAACAACCTAAGAATGAGATATTATTTTATTTATCTGTACCTTATTATTTATTGTGAAAATTTATTTTGTCAAATAAATGCAAACAATCTTTTATTACCACCTATAAACGTAGAGGATTCAAAGCTATACACACATTCTATAGCTACAAATATTGATTCTATTAATGTTAGCAGTTACACTAAATCCCAAACTCTTTCAGATTTAATAGAGCGTAATTCAGCAATTTATATAAAAAAATATGGTGCTTTATCTACTCCTACATTTAGAGGAACATCCAGTTCCCATACATTAGTGTTATGGAACGGTGTACCTATAAATTCAATCGCTAATGGATTAATTGATGCATTTAATGTTCCTGTAAGTAGTTTGTTTAGCACAAAGTTAGTGCATGGTGGAGATGGATCTGTATTTGGAAGTGGTGCAATTGGAGGAAGGATTCATTTAGAAAATAATTATGAATTTAAAGAAAATGATAATTTAAATATAATAATAGAACAAGGAAGTTATGGATTAAATAGTAATTCAATTTCTTTGAATAGCTCTAATGATAAAATATTTATATCTTCTTTATTAAATATATTAGAAGATAGGAATCAATTCACTTATATTAATACTTCTCTTCCTAACAATCCTATTGTTACTAACAGTTACGGAAAAATAAAATCTGAGCAATATCAATTTAATTTTGCATATAAGAATAATAGTTTTAATACTATACGATTTAATTACTGGAGAACATATAACAATAGAGAAGTGGCACAGAATATGACTATTATAAACTCAGATGCAAAGCAATTCGATGAAATAGATAGAGCATCTCTAACTTCATTGAATTATTTAAAATATTTTGATCTTAAAATACAACAAAGCTATTTAAAGGAAAAATTTAATTATACGGAGTTGTCTAAAAATATTAATAGTTATTATGCTTCCAATTCTCATATTACTGATATAGATTTAAAAAAGAAATTCAAGTATATGTTGCTAAATCTTGGCTCTCTTTATATTAATAATAATATGTATAATAATAACTATTTAAATATAGAGATTAATGAACGTCAAGCAGCTATTTATTCTGCATTACAATTTTATAGTAAAGGTTTTAAATCAAATATTGTTTTAAGAAAAGAATGGCATAGTAATTTTAAATCTCCGCTTTTATCTACAGTTGCATTAGAAAAAAGATTTTATAACATTCGATTTAGATATAAGTTTAATAAGAATTTTAGAATACCAACATTTAATGATAGATTTTGGTTTACATCTAGTGCATCAGGAAATATTAACTTATTGCCAGAGTTAGCTAATAGTAATGAGTTTGGTTTTGACTTAAATTCTTTTATTGATATACATATTACAGCATACAACATAAATATATCAAATATGATTTTATGGCAACCTCTGGATGAAGGTGTATGGCAGCCTAACAATGTAAAAAGTGTTAGGAGCAGGGGTTTAGAAACTAAATTGTCATTAATCTATGATAATTTAAAAATAGATGTTAATTATTTTTATACTAAATCTACTAATGAAAATAATACTAACAATTATGATTTGTCTTTAAACAAGCAGTTACTTTACGTGCCAAAACATAAAGTTAATTTATTATTAAATTATAAGATAAAAGAATATAATTTATACGTACAAAATACATATACAGACAAAGTAATAACTTCATATGGTTTTTCAGAGGATAATTACTTAGATGCATTTAATATAACTGATATAATAATCAATTCTGTAATTAAAAATACTAATATTGGATATACACTACAATTTAAGAATATTTTTGATGTATCGTATCAAACTTATCTAAATTATCCAAATCCAGGAAGAGAATACTTGCTAACTTTAAATTTTAAATTTTAACTATAATAACAATGAAAACAATGAAAACAATGAAAACAATGAACAGTAAATTTTTAAAAATATTATTAATTTTTATACTAATTAGTAGTTGCTCAAAGGATAATCCAACGCCAATCTCAGAAGGACTTTATAACGATGGTTATTTCATTATAAATGAAGGTAATTATGGTGTAGGTAATGGCTCTATATCATTTGTTAGCGAAGACGGTTCTGTTGAGCATGATGTATTTTATTCAAATAATTTATTTCAGCTAGGAGATGTGGTTCAGTCTATGAAAATAATAAATGATTTTGCATATATTATTGTAAATAATTCTTCAAAAATAGAAGTAGCAACAGCTGATTCAATACTTTATGTATCTACTATTCCTTTATCCTCACCTAGGTATATTGCTCAAGTCTCTGAAAACAAGGCATATGTTACTGATTGGGGTATAAATGGTGTTCAGGTAATTGATTTAAATACAAATTCTGTTACATCAACTATTTCTTGTGGAAATGGACCAGAAGGAATTGTTGTAAGCAATGGTTATGCATACATATGTAACTCTGGAGGATGGGGCTTTGATAATACAGTTACTGTAATAAATATAGAAAATGATATGGTTGAAACAACACTTACAGTTGGGGACAAACCAAGTTCAGCTGTTGTTGATTACAATGGTGATGTATGGGTTCTTTCTTCAGGTTATACAGAGTATGATACTGATTGGATTATTATTAATGAGACAGCTGGAAGTTTGGTTAGAATATCAAATAATTCAATTGTGGACTCATATGACTTTACAGTAGGTAATCATCCTTCGGATTTAGTTATCAATGATGAGGGAAACACATTATATTACTCAGACGGAGGAGTATTGTCAAAACAAGTGTACTCTTTTGATATCAATCAAACAGTACTTTCTAATACTCCAATTATTAATAGAAATTTTTATTCTATTGAGTACAACAATGGTTATATATATGGAGCAGATGCAGTAAATTTTTCTGATCAAGGATGGTCATACAGATATAATAGTAATGGATTAATAGTTGATTCAGTACAGACTGGTATTATTCCTGGAAATTATTGTTTTACTGAATAATTTATATTATTATTTATTAGGAATTTTTGTATTTGCTGTTATTTATTTTAACTATTTTATATTTGCATAATATTCTTAATATCTATAAATGAAAAATATTATACTTTTTGCAGTAACTTTATTATTATTTTCTTGTTCTGATTCAGAGGACACTCAACCTGTTTTCTCTAAAGATTATGGAGGTGGATTATATATAGCAACATCTTCTGGTATAAGTTTTTATAATGGGGATACTGTAATGAATCAAATATATCAATCAGTAAATGGTATTCCTTTGTCAGATGTTAAAAAGATTAAATTTAGAGGAACAAAAGCCTTTATTTTATCTGACAAGGTTTATACAGCCAATATCCAAACATTTGAAAATAAAGGTTTTGGTGGTAATTTTATTGAAGCAGTGGATTTTGTCTTTGTAAGTCCAGATGATAGAATGTTTATTGTTGACAGGGGAGATTCTAAAGTTAAAGAATTTGATATTGAAAATATGCAAATTACATCAGATATTGAGACTGGAGATAATACTAGTCCAATATCATTGATAAATAGATATTATAGAACTATTGTTATGAACGGGGGTAGTGATTCTAATAAAGACTCTACTATTATAGTTATTGATCATAAAGATAATTTAGTTCCACTAGCAAATATGATGGGTAGTCTTTACATTGGTGATAACCCTAACTCTGCTATTTCTACAGATGATTTAAAAGTTTTATGTAGTGGAGTATATGATATTTCTAATCCGTCAAGTAATACTTTTTCATCTTTAGTTAAAGTTAATCCTTGGGACTTAGAAATTGCATGGACTCAAACTATAAATAATATATATAATGCTGCAAATTTAACGTCTAATAATGCTGGAAATGTATTTTTCTTTACTGCATCTGATGGTGTATATAGTATGAATAATAGCGGTACTGGAGTTAATCAAGTTATCCCTTTAGTTTCTGATGTTTTACTTGTTAGGAGTGAATCTTATAATCCAACTGATTCTACAACTGCTACTTCTAATATGCTATATGTAAATGACTCGCAAAATGATCCTAGCACAATTTATAAATATAATATTTCTTTATCAAGCTATGTAGATACAATAGCTGTTGAGGGTTCAGTTTTAGATATAAATTATTATTAATTATATTTTTCTATTATAATTCTTTAAGTAGTAAATTGTATATTTTAATCATAGATTCAATATCCTTCTTATGTACTTTTTCGTCAGGGGAGTGAACATTATCTTCTGCAGCACCTATAAAACACCAATCCCATGGATAATCACTTTTTTGTAATCCATTTCCATCGCTTCCTCCAGCATCTTCGACTTCAAGTTGAAATGGTATTTTATTTGCTTTAATAATATTAATGATTTTATTTACAAATGATTTTCTGGGTATTCCACTATCTCTTAATGATATTACACATCCCTTACCATGTTTAACACCTTCAGTTATCCATGTTATATCTGATATTAATGCTTTAGAAACATTATATTTTTCTTGAATAAATTTCCCTAAATATCCCACGGACCCTCCTCCGTGCTCTTCCCAAGTTGAAAATACTAGTATGCCGTTTTCAATATTTTTGGCGATCTCTAAGGTATTATATATTCCAAGTCGATTATCAATATAAGCTGATTGAATAAAATCATCATTTTCTCTAAAGTCAATTTTATATGTTAAACTAGTACCTCTATCAATTATTCTGTCAAATTCAATGTATATTTTTTTATCTTTTTTGAATATTTTTCCTTCTATATCTCCTTTAGAATCTTTTCCAATTAGTGTTATACCTTCATTTGTCTTCGGTCCACCAATTTTAATTATTTCATTATTATACTTTACTGTAAACCCTATTGAATCCATATGAGCAAAAACTGCTACATTGGGTTTTCCAAAAACTAAAATTAAATTGTCTTGGAATCCTTTTCCAAAGTAAAGTGTTGGTTTTGTTTTCCAATTTGATTGATTGTTTTTAATATAGTCAATAAGAAAATCCCTTAATACTTCCTCTTCTCCAGAAGGAGCGTGAATTTTACAAAGTTTTTTTAATAGTTCCATGCTCTAATTTATTAATAATTAATCCATGATTTTTTTCAAAAATGTCAATAGTATGTTTACTATCTTTCTTAGATACTGCAAATATAATTATACATTCTTGTTTAAGATTACTTTTAACAATTTCTATATTATATTTTTTTATAATTCGCATTACATCATTTATATCTGTGTATTTAAAATTAATCTGATAATATTCTTGAAGATATTTAGTTACTACTCCTGATTTATTAATAACTTCATTTGCTGCTGATTTATATGCTTTTATTAATCCACTTACGCCAAGTTTAACGCCCCCAAAATATCTAACAACAACAATTAAAACATTTGTTAAATCCTTTGATATTATTTGCCTTAGTATTGGTTTTCCTGCTGTTGAGGAAGGTTCACCATCATCGTTAACTATTTGTATGGATTTATCATTTTTTAAAATATATGCAAAACAGAAATGTCGTGCTTTATGTTCTTTTTTTCTTAAATCAGCTATTTTTTCTTTTACATCATCTTTTGAATAAATATTAAAGCTATAGCTAATAAATTTACTTCCTTTTATTTTAAGAGATGCAGTTGATGGTCTTTTAATTTCTTTAAAAATATGATTCTCTTGTTTCATCTAAAAAGATAATAATAGAAAAATAGATACACACGCAAGAACAATTCCAAACCAATTTTCCTTATTTAAATTTTCTTTGTAGACTAAATAACTTATGATTGTTGATATTAAAACAACACCGATATTTAAAACAGGAAATACAACAGCTCCACCTAAGGATTCTAATGATAAAAGAACGAAATAAATACTAAAATAGTTAGGGATACCAAGTAATACTCCTCCAATTATATTTTTAAAGCTTATTTTGTTTCTATTAAAAATAATTATAACAAAGCCTGTAAAGAATGCAATAAAAAAGATGAGGATTATAAATAAATTGAAGTCATTAATTGATTCTAAGTGCTTTTCTCTAATATAATCTAGAAAAGAGTCGAGAATCCCTGCGCCAAAAAAAAGAAATACAGCTATTTTTAAGGATTTTTGAGTTTTTTGTTTTTTTTTAAATGTTAAAAAAATAGCAATGAGTGCCAAAAGAATACCAATATAGTTATATATAGATAAATTGATATTTCTTTGAAATAATAGAGCCGCTATCACTGGAATAACTAATGACATTTTTGAAGCAATGGATGCAATAGAAATCCCAAGTTGTTGAGTTGTTTTTGCCATTATATTAAACATTACTACAAAAAATATACCGAGCGCTATAGTTGGATATATCCACGAGGTATTAACAATATCAGTTAAACAAATTGGATTACCATATAATAATATTGCAATTATGCTGGCAGTAAGATAATTGAAGGTAATTGCTTGGTGCGTATTAATATTTCTTTTTTCAAATTCTTTAAAAAAAATAAATAATGAAACAGTAAATAAAATAGTTAAAGTTAGAGAAATCATTTGTTATGTATTATTTCAAGAGTATCATCACCTATTTGTTTTTTTACTCCTTTTAGATTAACCAATATTGGCGATTTAAGTCCTTCTTTCAGCATTTTTTTAGTGGTGAAAATCCGAGCTTCATCCCATTGATTTATATCAATGAAAGATTTAAGGATTTTTTGTCCTCCCTCAATAATTACAGATTGTATTCCGATTTTATATAAATATAATAAAATATTATCAATTAAGTTTTCGAATGATATTTTAAAAAACTTAGTTGTATTTATTTCTTTGTTCATTATTTGATTAAAAACAATTGTCGAAGCATCATTGTTAAAAATCTTCATGTCTTTTGAAATTTGTAATTTTTTATCTATAGTAATACGAATTGGATTTTTTCCTTTACATTCTCTTACAGTTAGTTGCGGATCATCCTTTATTACTGTGTTTTTCCCTACAAGAATAGCTTGTTCTTCTGATCTCCACCTATGTACTAACTTCTTAGATTCTTTTGAAGTCATCCAAAAACTACCTGTTTGATTTTTTGGAGCCATTAGTCCATCTTTACTTTTTGCCCATTTTAAAATAATATAAGGTCTTTTTTTCTCGTGAAAAGTAAAAAATCTTCTATTTAGGTAACGAGATTTCTTTTCCAAGATGCCTGTTGAAACATTAATACCGGCATCTTTGAGCTTTTGTATTCCGCTACCTGAAACTTTAGAGTTACTATCAACACATCCTATTACCACATTTGGAATTTTATGTTTAATGATTATATTAGAACAGGGTGGTGTTTTACCAAAATGTGAACAGGGTTCTAAATTTACATACAAGGTTGATTTTAAAAGTAATTCTTTATTTTCAACACTTTCAATAGCATTTACTTCAGCATGTTTTTTACCATATTTTTTATGATATCCTTGACCTATTATTTTATTGTCACATACAATGACACAACCAACCATTGGATTAGGAGCATTATATGGGAATGCTTTACTGGCCAAATTCAAACATATCTGCATGAAAAAGTCATGATTTTGCATACACCAAAAATAGTAAAATGAATACATTTGTAGTATGCAAATTTTATACAATATTATTGATTTTTTTAAAAGAGAAATATCAAATATATATGACTTAAAAGAATGTGAATCTTTAGCATATATAGTAATTGATAAAATCTTTGGATACAATAAGTCAGATTTTATTTTACGCTCTAATGAAACAATTAATGAAAGTCAAAGGAAAATAATAATTAATATTGTCAAAAATTTAAAAAAAAATGTTCCAATTCAATATATTTTAGAAGAAGCGTATTTTTTTGATTTAAATTTTTTTGTAAATAGTTCAGTTTTAATACCGCGCCCTGAAACAGAAGAGCTTGTAAGTTGGATTATTAATGAATCCAAACAAAAAAATAGTTTTTTAGACATAGGTACAGGATCTGGATGTTTGATTATTACACTAAATAAGTTATTAAAAGGCAGCTTTTCTGCAATTGATGTTTGTAGTAATGCTTTGGACATTGCAAAAATTAATAACAAGAAACATAATACCGAAGTTAGTTTCTATCAAATGGATATTTTGAAGAAAGAAAATATATTTAAAGATAAATTTGATGTAATTTTAAGTAATCCTCCTTACGTGACAAATAGTGAAAAAAAATTTATTAAAAAAAATGTAATAGATCATGAACCTCATATAGCCCTCTTTGTTTCAGATAGAGATCCATTAATTTTTTATCGTAGTATAATTAAAAGATCAAAAGATTTATTATCTAATGAAGGTTGTTTGTATTTTGAGATAAATGAGAGGTTCGGTTTAGATATTATACAATTATTAAATAATGAAGGTTTTGTTAATATCAAGTTAAAAAAAGATATAAACGGAAAGGATAGAATGATAAAAGCAGTTTTTAAATAATTATTTTTGAAAAAAAAGTTATGATTAAGAAAGAACAAGTTTTAAAGTTTCAGAAAGAGTGGGGTGATGGTATCATTCATATTGGGAAAGTATTTTCTAATAATGGTGATTATGTAAACGAAGCAAAATTATTTATTAATAAATTTTATGCATACTCTTTCGAGTCAGTTTTATTTAAACCAACTTTGGCTTCAAATTCTCAATTTAGATTAGATAAAATATCAGCTTTATCATATTTTATTGGAGGAAATTCTAATTTTTCTGAAGATGGTGGATTTGCTATAAAGGGTTGGACAAAAATTAGATGGGAAAATGCAGGAATAAATATCTTGGATGATTGTGCTATCGCTATGGGTAATTATTTTTTTAAGGATAAAAATAATGATGAATTAAAGGTTGAATTTTCTATAGTATTAAAAAATATTAATGGTAAATTGATGCTTATTTTACACGATTCGCATTTGCCTTATCAAAGTTAATGAACGTAAAAGAAAGAATATATTATTTAAGAGAAGAAATAGAGAAACATAATCATCGATATTATGTTTTAGACAAACCAATAGTTACAGATTTTGAATTTGATATGCTTCTAAAAGAGCTTGAATCTTTAGAGCAGGAAAACCCGCAGTTTTATGACTCAAATTCTCCAACTACAAGAGTTGGAGGTGATATTTTAGAATCATTTAATTCTTTTAGTCATAAATACCCTATGTTATCATTAGGGAATACCTATTCAAATGATGAATTGTATGATTTTGATAAAAGAATAAAAAAGCTTACTGATAATAATATATCATATACGTGTGAATTAAAATATGATGGTGTTTCAATAAGTTTAACCTATAAAGAAGGAGTTTTGTTTAGAGCTTTAACTAGAGGAGACGGTATTAAAGGAGATGACGTTACATCTAACATTAGAACTATTAAAAGTATTCCTTTAAAAATTCAAGGATCTTATCCTAAATTATTTGAAATTCGTGGTGAAGTTTTTATTCCATTGGATCTTTTTGAAAAAATGAATAAGGAGAGATTAAATAAAGATTTAGATCCTTATTCAAACCCTAGAAACACTGCATCTGGTAGCTTGAAATTATTAGATTCAAAAGAGGTTTCAAAAAGGCCACTTGATTGTTTTTTATATTATGTTTTGGGAGAAGATTTACCATCTAATAGTCACTTCGATAATTTACAGTTTGCTAAAGAATGGGGATTTAAAGTGCCTAATGAAATAAAAAGATATGATAATATAGAAGGTGTTTTAGACTTTGTCAATTCTTGGGATGATAAAAGAAGTAGTTTGCCATTTGAAATAGACGGAATTGTGATTAAGGTTGATGATCTATCTGTTCAAGCTGAAATGGGAAATACTTCAAAGTTTCCTAGATGGGCAATATCGTATAAATTTCAAGCAGAACAAGCGCTTACCAAATTAAATTCTATTACATATCAAGTTGGAAGAACTGGAGCTATTACACCAGTAGCTAACTTAGCTCCAGTAAATTTGGGAGGTACTATTGTCAAGAGAGCATCATTACATAATGCAGACCAAATGCAAAAGCTTGATATAAGAGTTGGTGATTTTGTATATATTGAAAAAGGAGGGGAAATCATCCCTAAAGTTGTAAAAGTAAAAATTGAAGATCGTGATTTGTTTTCTCTCCAAAATCAATTTATTTCCGTGTGTCCAGCTTGTGGTTCTAAATTAGTTAATAATGATGGAGATGCTAAACACTATTGTGTTAATTCTGAAAATTGTTTACCACAAATAAAAGGTAAATTTGAACACTTTATAAGTAGAAAGGCTATGAATATTGATGGTCTTGGAAAAGAAACGATTGAGCTTTTGATTAAACAGGGATTTATTAGAAACCTTTGTGATCTTTACTCTCTACAAAAAAAAGATTTAATACACCTGGATGGTTTGGCAGAAAAATCGGTAAATAGTTTGCTAGAAGCAATTGAAAACTCAAAAAATATTTCTTTCGACGTGGTACTGTATGCATTAGGAATACGCTATGTTGGTGAAACAGTTGCTAAGACGTTAGTGAAGAAATATTTAAATATAGATGCTTTAATCGCTGCTGACTATGAAAATTTAATTTCTGTTGATGAAATAGGAGAAAAAATTGCTAAAAGTGTTTTAAGTTGGTTTTCAAATTCAAAAAATATTGAACTAATAAATAAACTTAAATTTTTGGGTCTTCAGTTTTCATTAAATACTCAAACTACTATCTTATCAAGTAAACTTAAAGGAATGAAAATTGTAATATCTGGAGTTTTTACAAGTTTTTCAAGGGACGAATTAAAAAAAATTATTGAAGATCATGGTGGTAAAAATATTGGTTCAATATCAAAAAAAACTACCTTTGTATTAATGGGAGATAATATGGGGCCATCTAAAAGAAAGAAAGCTGAAGATTTAGGTGTTCCTTTGATAAATGAAAATGATTTTATAGATAAAATAAGTTAATGCAATTTATTGAAGATTTTAAACAAAAAGTTGGTAAATGGGTATTTCTAAGAGAACTCAAGAATAATAAACGTTTAAAGAGTGTGTGTAATCTTAGTAATGCGAAATCTATTGGGATATTGTATGATGCCACTAATGAAAGTCAAATTAATGAAATCAAGCCTTTTATTGATTATTTTTTTAAATTAAAAAAAGAAATAAAAGCACTTGGATTTGTCAATGATAAACAATTTTCTTTTTGTCATTCACCAAAATTGCAATATGATTTTTTTAATATAAAAGACCTAAATTGGTATTATAAACCACAAAATTATATTATTGATAATTTTATTCAAAAAGAATATGACATTCTAATTAACCTTTGTGATAGCAGTGTTATTCCGATTAAATATTTAGTTGCTAGTTCTATAGCTCGATTTAAAATTGGAATTTTTGAAGAAAACTATCAAATATACGATTTTATGATTTCATTAAATGATGATAAAAGTGTTGTTAAATTAATGAGTGAAATTAAGCATTATATTGAAATGATAAATAAATAAATATGAAAGAAATTTTTGGAACAGGAGTTGCTTTGGTTACACCTTTTAATACTGACTTTTCAATTGATTTTAATTCTTTAGAGAAATTAATAAATTATGTTATTGATGGAGGCGTAGATTATTTAGTCATTTTAGGTACTACTGGAGAAAGTGTTACTTTATCTAAAGAAGAAAAGTCACAAGTTATAAATTTTTGTAAAAAAATAAATAATGATAGGCTACCATTAATATTGGGTATTGGAGGAAGTTCTACTAAGCAAGTAATTTACGATATTAAAAATGCTAATTTAGATGGGATCCATGCTATATTATCAGTTTCTCCTGCATATAATAAACCAACACAAGAAGGTATTTATCAGCACTATAAGTATATTGCTGATTCTACTGATTTGCCAATAGTTTTATATAACGTTCCTGGAAGAACTTCAAGCAATATTGAAGCTAAAACTACTTTAAAATTAGCTCACAATGTTAATAACATTGTAGCTATCAAGGAAGCTTCGGGTAATCTTGATCAAATTCTTCAGATAATAAAGAAAAAGCCTAAAGATTTTTCAGTTATTTCAGGGGATGATGCTTTAACATTGCCTATGATAAATATGGGAGCTTCAGGAGTTATTTCAGTTATTGGTCAATCTTTTCCTAAAGAATTTTCTCAAATGGTTGATTTAGCATTAAATAATGAACAGTTTAAGGCCAACAAAATACACTTAGATTTATATGATTTCTATTACCCTTTGTATGATGAAGGGAATCCTGTAGGTATTAAAGCTTGCTTAGAATTACAAGGAATATGTAAATCTATTGTAAGACTTCCTTTGGTTAAAGCAAGTGATAATATTTTTAACCATCTGAAAAATATGCTATAATTTCTAAGCCTTGATCATTATTAATCTAAAATTTTTGCATAACATTTTATTTTAAATGTTATATTTTTTATTAATTTTGTTGAAAAATAAATATGAAAAAATTATTAGTTTATCTCCTAAGTTTTTTTGCTACAACATCAACATTTGCTCAGGAGTCCATTTATAATATAAAAATTAATGATATAAACGGATTACCGATTGATTTAAATTTATTTAAAGGAAAATATATAATGTTTGTTAATGTGGCTTCAAATTGTGGCTTTACATCACAGTATAAAGCCTTAGAAAGTCTTTATCAAAAATATAATGATGACTTAGTTATAATCGGATTACCATGTAACCAATTTGGTGGTCAAGAGCCTGGTAATTCAAAGGAAATACAAGAATTTTGTACGAAAAATTATGGTGTTTCATTTTATTTATCCGAAAAATTAAATGTCAAAGGAGTTGATAAACATCATATATATAAATGGTTAACAGATAAAAATTTAAATGGCATTACTAGTTCTTCTGTAAAATGGAATTTTCAGAAATATTTAGTTGACAGAAAGGGATCTTTAATTACATATTTCTATTCTACAACTGATCCAATGAGCACGAAAATTACTTCTATTTTAACGCAATAATTTATATTATGTCGAGTTTACTAGATATAAAAAAAATTTAGGATTATAGAATTTTACCTTATATCTTTGCATAGTATAATTTTATTTTAGATGACAAGATTTATTTTTATTTTTATTTTTATTGTTTTTTCTACTTCATGTGGGAAATATCAAAAAATACTTAAAAGTACTGATTATGAATATAAATATAATCAGGCAGTATTGTATTATGAAAATGACGATTATAATCGTGCTATGCCTTTATTTAAGGAACTTTCAACAATTTTTAAAGGTACGTCTAAAATTCAAGAAGTTGATTATTATTATGCATACTGTAATTATGCAATTGGTGATAATTTAATTGCTGCTTATTTATTTAGAAATTATACAATAAATTTCCCTAATAATAAATACACTGAGGAATGTGCTTACATGTCTGCTTATTGTTTTTATGAAGAGGCACCTATATATTCCCTAGATGCTACAAATACTTATATTGCTATAAATGAACTTCAGAATTTTATTGATATTTTTCCTGAAAGTTATCGAATTGAAGAATGTAATAAATTAATTGATGAACTCAGGTCTAGATTATCATTGAAAGCATTTGAAAATGCTAAACAGTACTTCATAACTTCAAATTATAAAGCAGCAATTATTGCTTTAGATAATGTTTTAATTGATTTTCCTTCATTTAATAATAGAGAAGAAGTTTATTATTTAATTATCAAATCTAGTTATTTATTAGCAATAAATAGTATTAGTACTAAAGTCCAAGAAAGATTAAAGGAAACAATAGATTCTTATTTATATTTTAAAGATAATTATCCAAATAGTAAATATTTAATAGATTTAGAAAGTACATATAAACAAGCAATAACAATGTTAGACCAAATAAAATAAAAGACAATGAAATTTAAAAAAACAGGCGCAGAAAAAACGACTATTACAAGAGATTTAAATAAACTTCTTGATAAAACAGATAATATTTTTAAAGCTGTATCAATAATGGCTAAGCGATCAGCTCAAGTTAATGTTGATATGAAAGAAGAACTTATGGAAAAGCTTGAAGAATTTGCTATTTCCCAAGATCAATTAGATGAGGTTTTTGAAAATAAAGAACAAATTGCTGTTTCTAAGTTTTATGAAGGGTTACCCAAACCATGGTCAATCGCTATGAAGGAGCTTCTTAATGATGAATTATTCATAAAAAAGCAAGAAGATTCTAGTGATTTAGATGCTTAAGGATAAGAAAATTATTATTGGAGTAACTGGCAGTATTGCAGCTTATAAATCTGCAGAATTAGTTCGTTTATTTAAGAAGTCAGGCGCTCAAGTTAGAGTAATACAGACAGAATCATCATTAGATTTTGTTTCTCCATTAACTTTATCAACCTTATCGGGAACACGAGTTCTTTCATCAATGATAGATGTCGAATCTGGTGAATGGAATAATCATGTAGATTTGGCAATATGGGCAGATTTTTTAGTAATTGCTCCATTAACTGCAAACACTATGGCAAAGATGGTTAAAGGGGAATGTGATAATTTGCTTTTAGCGATATATTTATCTGCTAAGTGTCCAGTATATTTTGCACCTGCAATGGACCTAGATATGTATAAGCATCAGTCAACAATAAATAATATTTCTAAATTACGAGAGTTTGGAAATAGATTGATTCCTTCAAAGTTTGGTGAATTAGCAAGTGGCCTTGTTGGTGAAGGAAGAATGGCAGAGCCTTCTGAAATAATTGATCAAATAATATCAGATTTATCAAAGGATTTACCTTTGTCAAGTAAACGAGTTTTAATTACTGCTGGACCTACTTATGAAGCAATTGACCCAGTTCGTTTTATTGGTAATAGATCTTCAGGTAAAATGGGAGTTGCATTGGCAATAGAATGTGCTAATCATGGAGCTAATGTTGAACTTATTCTTGGACCTTCTTCTTTAAGTGTTAATCATTCAAATATAAAAGTTAATCGCGTTGAAAATACTAATGAAATGTATCATTTATGTTTAGAAAAATTTGATGATGTTGATATTGCTTTTTTTGCCGCTGCAGTTTCTGATTATAAGCCAAAACATTTTGTTAGTGAGAAGATAAAAAAACAAAAAGATAGCATTTCTATTGAGTTTGTTAAAAATATAGATATTTTATATGAAATGAGTTTAAAAAAGAAGGAACATCAAATTATGGTTGGATTTGCTTTAGAAACTTTTAATGAAATAGAAAATGCTAAAGAAAAGTTAAAAAATAAAAATCTCGACTTAATTGTTTTAAATTCACTTAATGATAATGGTGCTGGATTTGATTATGCCACTAATAAAGTATCAATTATTGATAAACAAAATAATATATTTAAATTTGATTTAAAAGATAAGACTATGGTTGCTAATGATATTGTTAATAAATTAATTGAAATTATATAATGAAATATCTTTTATTGTTATTTAGTATTACTTCTTATTTATCTGAAGTTTTTTCTCAAGAATTATTATGTAATGTGCGTGTTAATTCATCACAAATTCAAACAAGTGACAGAAAGATATTTCAAACAATGCAGACAGAAATATATGAGTTTATTAATAATAGAGTTTGGACCACTTCAAATTTTCAAAATGAGGAGCGTATTGAGTGTACTTTTGTTATTAATGTAAGTAAAAAGATTTCTAGCGATGAATTCGAAGCTAGCTTACAAATTCAAAGTACAAGACCAGTTTACGGAACATCTTTTAAAACACCTTTATTTAACTATTTAGACAACAATTTTAGATTTAAATATTTAGAATATCAGTCTCTTGAATTCTCTGAATTAACCCATATGTCTAATTTAACTTCAGTATTAGCTTTTTATGTTAATATAATTTTGGGACTTGATTTTGCATCATTCTCTGAGTATGGTGGGAATGAGTATTTCAGTATTGCTCAAAGAATAGTAAATAATGCTCAAAATACTCCTGAGCCTGGATGGAAAGCTTTTGAAAGTGATAAAAATCGATATTGGTTAGTTAATGATTTACTTGACCAAAGATATGAAGACTTTCATACAAGTTTTTATAGATATCACAGGTTAGGATTAGATTTGTTGGGAGAAGAACCTGATGATGCTAGATTTGAAATTACTGAATCTATTGAAGGTCTTAAAAGTATTTACAGAAATAATTCATCAGCATTTATTTTAAAAATTTTCTTTGATGCAAAAACTGATGAAATAGTAAATATTTACTCTGAAGCGTTTCCTAATGAAAAAGCAAGAATTGTTAAAACATTATTAGAAATAGATCCTTCTAATTCTACTAAATATCAATTGATAACACAGGAAAAAGAAAGATGATAAAGTCTCTTAAAATTAAAAATTATGCATTAATTAATGATGTAAAAATTAATTTCAAAGAGGGATTTACGGTCTTAGGTGGAGAGACTGGTGCAGGAAAATCTATTATTCTTGATGCATTATCAGTATTATTAGGAAAACGTATAGACAGATTTGCCATAAGATCTAATAAGAAAACTATTATTGAGGGGATTTTTAAACTTGATAACTCTTTTGTTAATTTTTTTAATCAGCACAATATAGATTATGAAGAGACTACCATTATTACAAGAGAAGTGAATTCAAATGGGAAAAGTAGGGCATTTATTAATGATACTCCTGTTCTATTAAATATTCTTAATGATTTAGGTACTCAAATAGTCGAGATACATACGCAGAATCAATCTATATTATTACAAGATCAGGTTTCCCAATTTACTTTAATTGATTTGTTTTGTAATACTAATGAGATATTATCTAATTATCAGTTACAATATATTAAATATAAGGATTTACATACTGAATTAATCAAAATTAAAGCTTCAGGAAGTCTTTCTGAAAATGAGCTTGATTTTTTGAATTTTCAAATTAATGAACTAAGTCTTGCCAATTTGCAAGTAGGAGAGAAAGAAGAATTAGAAACAAAAATTGATTTTTTGGAAAATATACAAGGAATTTCAGAAGTCATAAAAAATGGTGAATCCACATTAAATGATGAATATGGAGTTATCTCTAGACTTTCTCTTTTAGAAAAAAGAATGTTAGATTATGATACATTTAATGATCTCTCAAAACGAATTAATAGTGTTTTAATTGAATTAAACGATTTAAATGATCATTTATCTTCAAAAAGTGTCAACTTAAATTGTGACCCTTCACAATTACACAACTTTAATTCTAGATTAGATGAATTAAATGCTTTATTGAATAAATATAGAAAAAATAATGAAAGTGATTTAATTAATTACTTAAATGAGTTGCAAAGAAAAATAAATCTTTCTAAGTCTTATAATAACTTATTAAAGGATGTAGGTTCTAAAATTGAAGTTCAATTAAATATTCTTTCAAATCTTTCTACTGAATTAAATAAAATACGTTGCGCAGCTTTACCTTCTTTTGAGAAGGAGGTTGAAACCAATCTTAATAATTTAGGTATGCCACATGCAAGATTTAAAGTTGAATTAATTGAATGTAATGATTTTCATTATTATGGAAAAACTGAAGTTAAATTTCTTTTTTCAGCAAATAAAGGTGCTTCTTTATTAGAAGTTGCGAAAGTGGCTTCTGGTGGCGAGTTATCTAGATTAATGTTAGTTATGAAATATATATCTGCAAAATCAATTGGTCTAAATACTTTGTTTTTTGATGAAATTGATATTGGTGTAAGTGGTGAAATTGCTTCTTTAATGGGTAATATGATGTCAGAAATCAGCAATTCTTCTCAAGTTATTGCAATTTCACATTTACCTCAGGTAGCTTCTAAAGCAAATCAACATCTAAAAGTAGTTAAACATATTGTAAATAATCGAACGGTTTCAGATGTTAAAAATTTAAATAATGAAGAGAGAATTATGGAAATAGCTAAACTTTTAAGTGGAAAAGAAGTTAGTAGTGAAGCTTATGAAAATGCAAAAGTACTTTTAAATCAATAATTTTATATTTGTAATAAACTTATAATCATGGAAAATAATATTTTAAAAGGTAAAAAGGGAATTGTTTTTGGAGCTTTGGATAAAAAATCTATAGCTTGGAAAGTAGCTGTGAATGCATACAAGGAGGGTGCTGAAATTGTTTTAACCAATGCGCCTATTGCTCTTAGAATGGGAACAATCAATGATTTAGCAAAACAAACTAATTCTATAGTAATACCTGCTGATGCAACAAGTATGGAAGACCTTAACAATCTGTATAATAAATCAATGGATTATTTTGGGTCAAAATTTGATTTTATTTTACATTCAATAGGAATGTCTGTGAATGTTAGAAAGGGTAAACAATACTATGATATGAATTACGATTGGACACAAAAAGGTATGGATGTTTCAGCAATGTCTTTTCATAAGACAATTAAAGCAGCTTTTGATATTGATGCATTAAATGAATATGCATCAATTATTGCGCTTTCTTATGTTGCTGCACAGCGAGTATTTCATTCATATAACGATATGGCTGACAATAAGGCATTATTAGAGTCTATAGCTAGAAGTTTTGGATATCATTATGGTTTAAAGAAAAATGTAAGAGTCAATACTGTTTCTCAATCTCCTACAATAACAACAGCAGGAAGTGGTGTTGATGGTTTTGATGGTTTCTATAAGTTTGCTGATGATCTTTCTCCCTTAGGAAATGCTTCAGCAGAAGATTGCGCTAAATATTGTGTTACATTGTTTTCTGATTATACTAAAATGGTTACTATGCAAAACTTATTTCATGATGGAGGATTTTCATCTATGGGGATGAGTCAGCAGGTAATGGATAATTATATGAAATCTGTTAAGGGTAATAAATAATAATGTATTTATTAGACTTTTTATTAAAAATTATTTGATTATCATTAATTATGAATAAAAAGATATGTTTGTGGTCTTGTCCAAGAAACGTTTCTACAGCATTAATGTATTCTTTTAGAGAAAGACCAGACATGGAAGTATTTGATGAACCCCTGTATGCTCATTATTTAAATTCGACTAATTTAAATCATCCTGGTAAAAAAGAAATTTTATCTTCTCTAGAAATAGATTGGAAAAAAGTTGTTTATAACGTTATACTTAAGAATCGTAAAAAAAACTCTTTTTTTAAACTAATGACTCATTTTTTAGTAGATGTTGATAAGAGTTTTTTAAAAGATGTACAAAATATTATATTCATAAGGGACCCTAAAGAGATTATATATTCTTATTCGAAAGTTATAAAAAATCCAAACATTTCTGATATTGGAGTTAAAATGCAATATGACTTATACCTGTATTTAAAGAGCATAAATATTAATGCTATTATACTAGACTCGAAAAAGTTATTAATTAATCCAAAAAAAACTTTAATTAAGTTATGTGATTTATTAAATATTCCTTTTTACGATACTATGTTAAAGTGGGAGAGAGGTAGTAAAGAAGAAGATGGGGTTTGGGCTAAATACTGGTATACAAATGTACATAATACTACGTGTTTCCTTCCATATAAGAAAAGATTAGATATTCAGTTTAACTCTAGTCAGAAAAACTTATATAATAAATGTAAATCTTATTATAATTTATTAACAAAATTATCAATTTAGATATGATACAAAAATTTGATGAAAGAAATAGAAATATTAAAGTATGGATAGATGGATTATTATTTGATAGAAGTCAGGCAAAAGTATCTGTTTTTGATAGTTCCGTTCAAGGAGGTGATGCTGTGTGGGAAGGATTAAGAGTTTATGCTGGAAAGATATTTTGCTTTAATGAACATATAAATAGGTTAATAGAATCTGCTAAAAGTCTGGATTTCAAGATGATACCTTCAGTAAAGTATATAAAAGAAGCAGTCTTTAATACATTAAAAGCAAATGGTATGAAGGATGACACACACATAAGATTAACATTAACAAGAGGTGTGAAAATTACTTCAGGTATGAATCCTCAGTTGAATCAATCAGGATGTACGTTAATTGTTTTGGCAGAATGGAAGTCTCCAATATTTTATGGAAGAGAATTAAAGCTTATTACATCTAGCATAAGAAGAAATTCACCATTATGCTTAGATTCAAAAATTCATCATGCTAATCTTCTTAATAATATTTTAGCAAAAATAGAAGCAAATAATGCAGATGTTGATGATGCACTAATGTTAGATTTAGATGGTTTTATAGCTGAAACAAATTCGTGTAATATATTTATGATAAAGAACAATACTGTTTTTACATCATATCCTAAGGCTTGCCTTCCTGGAATAACGAGAGGGGTAGTTATACATTTGTGTGAATTAAATAAAATTGCAATTAAAGAAAGAGATATTTCATTAACAGAAATATATAATGCTGATGAAGTATTTACCACTGGTACAATGGGAGAGTTAACTAGGGTAGTAGAGATTGATAAAAGAAAGTTAACTAATAAAGGTAGCTTATTTAATAAAATACAAATTTTATTTAAAGAGATGACAAAAAAACAAGGCGAAAAATTACTTTTTTAATTTCTTTTTTGTTTCTTTTTTTGGCTTAGAAATTTTCATAATTAACTTAACTTTATCTTTACTTAAATTTACATTAATTAAATCACCTTCTTTAACTTGAGCATTAATAATTTCTTCAGAAAGAGGGTCTTCAAAATATTTTTGAATAGCACGTTTTAACGGTCTAGCTCCAAACTTAGAGTCAAAACCTTTTTCAGCAATAAAATCTTTAGCACTTTTAGATATTTTTACTTTATAACCTAAATCTTCAATACGATTTAATAAATTATTTATTTCTATATCTATGATTTTATTTATATCATCTTTAGTAAGATTGTTAAAAATTATAATATCATCGATTCTATTTAAGAATTCAGGAGAAAATGCTCTTTTTAATGCTTTTTGTATTACACTTTTATTATGATTTTCACTATTTTGCTTTTTTGATGAAGTGTTAAAGCCTATACCTTGGCCAAAATCTTTTAGTTCTCGTGCACCAATATTTGAGGTCATTATTATTATAGTATTTTTAAAGCTTATGTTTCTACCGAGACTGTCAGTCATTTGTCCGTCATCTAGAGCTTGTAATAAAAGGTTGAAAACATCAGGATGTGCTTTTTCAATCTCATCAAGTAGAATTACAGAATAAGGTTTTCTTCTAACTTGTTCTGTTAACTGTCCACCTTCTTCATAACCAACATATCCAGGAGGAGATCCGACAAGCCTACTTACTGCAAATTTCTCCATATACTCACTCATATCGATTCTAATTAAAGCTTCTTGTGAGTCGAAAATTTCTTCTGATAATGCTTTAGTTAATTGTGTTTTTCCAACACCAGTAGGTCCTAGAAAAATAAATGATCCAATAGGTTTACCAGGCTCTTTAAGTCCGACTCTATTACGTCTAATTGATCTTACTACTTTTTCGACAGCATCATCTTGCCCAATAATACGTTTTCTAATATTTTTATCCATTACAGAAAGTCTTTTTCTTTCTTGTGATGCAACTCTATTTACTGGAATTCCAGTCATGATTGATATAACATCGGCAACATTCTCTTCAGTAACAATTTCTTTATGTTGCTTTAAATCCTTTTCCCATATATCTTGGGCATGTTTTAACTGTGCTTGAATCTTTTTTTCATTATCTCTCAATTCTGCAGCAGTTTCAAACTTTTGTTGACTTATGGCTAATTTTTTATCATCAGTTATAGAGGATAGTTTTTCTTCTAAGTTTGTTATATGCTTAGGTACTTCTATATTTGTTATATGCACTCTAGACCCGGCTTCATCTAGCGCATCAATAGCTTTGTCTGGTAAGAATCTATCATTCATATATCTATCTGTTAAAATTACGCATGATTTAATAGCATCATCTGTATATTTAACATTATGATGTTCTTCGTATTTAATTTTGATATTATTTAAGATTTCAATAGTTTCTTCAATTGAAGTAGGGTTTACAATAACTTTTTGAAACCTACGTTCTAGTGCGCCATCTTTTTCAATATGTTGTCGATATTCATCAAGTGTTGTTGCACCTATACATTGTACCTCTCCTCTTGCTAGAGCAGGCTTAAACATATTTGAGGCATCTAATGAGCCTGTTGCTCCACCTGCACCAACTAATGTGTGAATTTCGTCAATAAATAAAATAATTTCGGGATTTGCTTCTAATTCTGTTATAATACTCTTCATTCTTTCTTCAAACTGCCCTCTATATTTTGTACCAGCAACAAGAGCAGCTAAGTCTAACATAATTACTTTTTTATTAAATAATACTCTAGAAACCTTTTTTTGAACTATTCTTAATGCAAGACCTTCAGCAATTGCAGATTTTCCAACACCTGGTTCTCCAACTAGAATAGGATTGTTTTTCTTTCTTCGGCTCAAAATTTGAGATACTCTTTCAATTTCTTTAATTCTTCCAACTATTGGGTCTAGCTTTTCTTCAATAGCATATTGAGTTAAATCTCTACCAAAATTATCTAATACTGGAGTAGAGTTTTTAGATTCTTTTTTTGTTTTTTCTGATTTGCTTGGTCCAAATATATCATCATCTTCATCTTCTTCTTCATTTGACTCATCTAAACTCGCAGAAAATTTTTCTGATATTTGATTTTCATATTCGTTTATCACCATTTCATAATTTATGTGTAATTCTTCAAATGATATCGTAACAATATTATTTGGATCTAAAAGAATAGCTAATAAAACATGAATTGTCTTAATTTCATTGTCATTAAGAGTTTTTTGCTCCATTAGTGCTTTTTTGAGTATTCTTTCTGTTTCTTTTTTAAATCTTATAGTTTCTTTATTAATATTTATTGGATTTTCATTAAAGGGTATTTTATTTTCAATACTTTTTTTTAGAATAATACAGTCTACACCTATTGCTTCAATAGTTTTTATAGCTGTTCCCTTTCCTTCCCTCAGTATGCCTAAAAAAAGATGTTCGACACCTACATTTTCGTTTCCAAGTCTAAGAACTTCTTCTCTAACAAAATTAAATACTTCTTTCATTCTATTTGAAAATTCTGTTTTCATTTATATTGTATTTTTTTTGTGCAAGATAAATACTAAAATTATTATATATCTAAATTTTTTAACTGAAATTTTTAAACAAAAATTGTTTATAACTATATATCTAAATCTTAATCAATTTTACTATAGAATACGAAAATTTATTTAATTTGTTACTTATTATAAAAAATATAAAAAAATTATGGTCTTAGGAGAAAGAATTATACCAATCAATATAGAAGAGGAGATGAAAACAAAGTATATTGATTATTCAATGTCTGTTATTGTTTCTAGAGCACTTCCAGATGTGAGAGATGGTTTAAAGCCTGTTCATAGAAGAGTTTTGTTTGGAATGCATGAACTAGGAGTTAAATCAAATTCTTCTTATAAAAAGTCTGCTAGAATCGTTGGAGAGGTTTTAGGTAAGTTTCACCCACATGGTGACACTTCAGTATATGATGCTATGGTTCGTATGGCTCAGGATTGGAGTTTAAGATACATGCTAGTTGATGGTCAAGGGAATTTTGGTTCTGTAGATGGTGATAATCCTGCAGCAATGCGTTATACGGAAGCAAAAATGAGAAAAGCTGCTGAAGATATGTTACTAGACATTGATAAGGAAACTATTGATTGGAATTTAAATTTTGATGACACTCTTAAAGAGCCTTCTGTTTTACCTGCTAGACTTCCTGCATTACTTTTAAATGGAACAACTGGAATAGCTGTTGGTATGGCTACAAATATGCCTCCTCATAATTTAACAGAAGTTGTTGATGGAATTTTAGAATACATCGATAAAAGAGGAAATGTTGAAGTTAATGATTTAATGGAATATATAAAAGCCCCTGATTTTCCAACCGGTGGTACTATTTATGGATACGATGGTGTAAGGTCTGCATTTGAAACAGGGCGAGGTAGAATTGTTATTAGGGGTAAGGTGAGATTTGAAGAAACAAGTAGTAGGGATCAAATAATTGTTGAAGAAATTCCATATATGGTTAATAAATCAAATATGATTTCTCAAACTGCAGACCTAATCAACTCAAAAAAAATTGATGGCATTGCTGATATAAGAGATGAGTCTGATAGAAATGGTATGCGAATTGTTTATGATTTAAAAAGAGATGCAATACCAAATATTGTATTAAACAAATTGTTTAAGTATAGTTCTTTACAGTCTTCATTTTCAGTTAATAACATTGCATTGGTAAATGGAAAGCCAGCATTACTAAATTTAAAGCAATTAATTGGTTGTTTTGTTGATCATAGGCATGAAGTTTTAGTTAGAAAAACTAAATATGAACTAGCAGCTGCTGAAGCAAGAGCTCATATTTTAGAAGGTTTAATTATTGCTCTTGATAATTTAGATGCCGTTATTGATTTAATTCGTTCTTCTAGAACACCTGAAGATGCAAGAAACGGATTGATAAATAATTTTAAACTTTCTGAGTTACAAGCTAGAGCAATTTTAGACTTAAGATTACAGAAGCTTACAGGTTTAGAAATGGATAAAATTAAGACTGAACATGAGGAAATTATGGCTAAAATTGATCATTTTAAAAAGATTCTTTCTGATGAAGACATGAGATATGATATTTTATCTGAAGATTTAAAAGAGTTGAAAGATAAATATGGTGATGAAAGAAGATCAAATATTGAATTTTCTTCTTCTGAAGTAAGTATTGAAGATATGATACCAAATGAGGAGGTACTTATTACTATTTCTCACTTAGGATATGTTAAACGAACCTCCTTAAGTGAATATAGAGCTCAAAACAGAGGTGGAGTTGGTAGTAGAGGAGCTACTACAAGAGATGAGGATTTTGTAGAGGAAATGATAATGGCAAGAAATCATGATTACATGTTATTCTTTACTGAACAAGGAAGATGCTTTTGGTTAAAGGTTTATGAAATACCTGAAGGAAGTAAAACATCAAAAGGAAGAGCAATTCAAAATTTGATTAATATTCCTAAAGATGATAAGGTCATGGCTTATATTAATACAAAAGATTTAAAGGATGAAGAATATATTAATTCTCATTATATTGTTATGTGTACTAAAAAAGGTGTGATTAAAAAAACATCTTTAGAGAAATATTCTAGACCTCGAACAAATGGAATTAATGCAATAACTATTAGAGAAGGAGATCAGCTTTTAGAGGCTAAAATGACTACTGGTAATTCTCAAATAATGATGGCTGTAAAATCAGGGAAGTCTATAAGGTTTGAAGAAGAAAAAGTTAGAGCTATGGGAAGAACAGCAGCTGGTGTTAGGGGAATTAGATTAGCTCATAATAAAGATGAAGTTGTTGGTATGATATGTATTGATAATTTTGACTCTTCTGTTTTAGTAGTTTCAGAAAATGGTTACGGAAAACGTTCAGATGTAGATGATTACAGAATAACTAATAGGGGTGGAAAGGGAGTTAAGACAATTAATATTACTGAAAAAACTGGAGAATTAATTGCCTTAAAAAATGTTACTGACGCTGATGACCTTATGGTTATTAATAAGTCTGGAATCACAATTAGAATAGGGGTTGATACGTTAAGAGTAATGGGTAGAGCAACTCAAGGCGTAAAAATAATAAGATTAAAGGATGAAGATAGGATAGCTTCAGTTGCTAAAGTCTCCAAATTTGAAGAAGAAGAACTAGTTGAGAATTCTGAAAATACAGCTAATGAACAAGGTATATCTAATGAATTTAGCGAAGATAATAATGAATTAAATGAAAATAAATAATAACGCAAAATGAAAAGACTAATATTAATATCAATAATGACATTAACCTCTGTTATGGTTTTTGGACAAAAACATAATATTGTTAATGCATCAATTGCTTTAAAGAACTCTAATTTATTAGAAGCTAAACAATATATTGATGAAGCCTATAATAATGAAAAAACTTCTAATGAAGCAAAAATGTGGAATTATAGATCTAAGATTTATTTAAAAATTTCTCAAGCGCAATATACTGATACAGGAATTAGTATAGATGGTGACGCAATTTTTAAAGCTTCAGAAGCACATATTAAATGTTTACAAACTAATAAAAGAGGAAAAATAATTGTTAGAAAATGGACTTCTGAAGAAGATGTGAGAAACGGGTTAATGCAATGCGCCTTGTTGTTGTTTAATATGGGAGGAGCTGCTTATGATGCACAGGAATACAATCTTGCCTTAACATATTATAATGAAATATTAAATATTCTACCATATGATAATGATGGTATATTGAATATTAAAAAAGAAAATGTTATTTATAATTCTGTTTTTGTTGCAAGAGCATTAAATGATGCTAAAATGTCAGAAAGCTTACTTCAACAGCTTATAGATTTGGATTTTAATGAACCTAATATTTATGTTTTTATGAGTGAAAGCTTGATGGATCAAGGAAATACAGATAGCGCATTAGAATATTTAAGTATTGGAAGAGCTGAATATCCTTCTAATGAATTCCTTCTAAATACTGAAATTAATCTATATATTAAATTAAATAAATTATCAGATTTAATTGTAAAGTTTACTGAAGCTATTAAACTAGACCCCGAAAATTTTATGTTGTATTTTAACAGAGGTACTATTTATGATCAAGAAGGGGATACTGAAAATGCTGAAAAAGATTATTTGATGGCAATTGAGTTAAACCCTTCATCTTTTGGTGCAAATTATAATTTAGGAGCAATGTATTTTAATGCTGCTGCTGAAACAATTAATAAAGCAAATGCAACATCAAATAATAATACACATACAAAATTAAAAAAGCAAGCAGAATTACTTTTTGCTAAGGCACTTCCATATATGGAAGTGGCTCATCAAATAGATGCTAACGATGAAAACACAATGATTTCTTTAAAACAGTTGTATTATAGAAATGGTGATTACGCTAAATCAGAAGAAATAAAGAAAAAATTAGAAGGTTTAAAATAGAAAGAAAATGAAAAAAATTAATTTGTTTTTTATATGTTGTTTTATATCTTCATTTGTACTTGGGCAAGGTATATTTGGTGAAATCAATGATAACAAAAAGAAAGTTAAAAAGGAAGAAATAGTAACAGTAGATGAGATAATTAAAAAGACTAAAGGATGTAATGTTTATGATGGTTTATTTACAATATATCAGGATAAAGATAATGGTAAGTCATACATTGAGATAGATACATCACATATAGGTAACGAGTTTATTCATTTCAGTTATATAGAAAATGGAGTTATGGATGCTTGGGCTTTTCAAGGAAGCTACAGAGGATCTAAAATTATTGAAATAAATAAGTTTTATGATAAAATTGAGTTTACGGTTAAAAATACTAAATATTATTTTGATGAATCTAATCCATTGTCAAAGGGTGCAAATACAAATATAAATACTCCTATAGTTGTTTCAGAAAAAATTATAGCTACTGGGCCAAATAAAACAAGATTTTTAATTAGTGCTGATAATATTTTTTTAACAGAATCTTTACAGCAAATTAAGGCGTCTTATCCACCAACCTACAGAGGTTTTAGACTTGGTAATTTGAGTAAAAAAACTAGATATAATAAGATAAGAAGTTATCCTGAAAACACCGATGTTGTTGTAAATTACTTTTTTGAGACTAGATATCCATCAAATAGAGGAAGTGATGCTGTAACAGACGCTAGAAATGTTTCTATAATGGTTCAGCACAGTCTTATTAAAATGCCTGATGATAACTATAATCCTAGAATCGATGATACTAGAGTGGGTTATTTTACTACTCGATCTAATGATATGACCAGCCTAGAAAGACTTAATTATAGAGATTTTATTAATAGATGGAGATTAGAAAAAAAGAATCCTGATCAAGCTCTATCTGATCCTGTTAAGCCAATTGTTTGGTGGATTGAAAATACAACACCTTATGAGTTTAGAGATATTATAAAAGAAGGAGTAGAGATGTGGAATATTGCTTTTGAAAAGGCTGGATTTACTAATGCTGTTCAGGTTAAGATTCAACCAGATACTGCAGATTGGGACGCAGGAGATATTAGATATAATGTCTTGAGATGGAACTCTTCTCCTAATCCTCCTTTTAGTGGTTATGGACCATCATTTGTTAATCCAAGCACTGGCGAGATTTTAGGTTCTGATATTATGCTTGAGTGGGTTTATATTACAGGAAGGGTTTCAGAAAATTTACTTTATAATGAAAATGAATCAAATAATCACGATCATCATATGTGTAGTGCAGCAAAGTATCAACAAATTGAAAATGCTCTAGGTTTTAATTATATTAAATCAATGGATTTATCTGAAGAGATGAAACGTGATTTTTTAAATCAAGCATTGAAAAGACTTGTTTTACATGAAGTAGGTCATACACTTGGTTTAAGTCATAATTTTAAAGGAAGTACCATGCTATCTACAGCTGAACTCAATAATAAAGATATTGTTAATGCTCGGGGAGTATGTAATTCTGTTATGGAGTATCCTGCAACAAATATTGCTAAAGACCCTGATAATCAAGGTTTATTTTTTGACATACAACCTGGTCCATATGATGTATGGGTAATTGAATATGGTTATTCAGAATTTAATGATTCTATAAATGAAATAGAATCCCTTGAAAAGATTTTAAATAGATCTACTGAAAAAGATTTAGCTTTTGCTAATGATGCGTTTGATATGAGGTCTCCTGGTAAGGGAACAGATCCTAATGCAATGATTTACGATTTATCAAGTGATCAGCTTACATTTTCAGAGAACAGAATAGAAATGGTAACTAATATATTACAAAACTTAAAAGATAAATACACTAAAGACAATGATACCTATGAAGAACTTTATAGAGCTTATAGAACTCTAGTATATTCTTATTTTCAATCATTAGAAGTTATTTCAAGACAAATAGGGGGGGTAAAAGTAGATTTATCACATACAGATCAAAATTCATCATCAAAACCATTTGAAAGTGTTGACAAAGAAACACAAATGACAGCTATGCAAATGATATCAGATTACGGTTTTAGTAATAAGGTTCTACTTCAAGAGGATTTATTTCCTTATTTACAAAAGCAAAGAAGAGGATGGAATATTTCTGATGACCCAACAATTCATCAAAGAATTTTAATTTATCAAAATAGGTTATTAAATCATCTTTTACACCCAAATGTGCTTCTTAGAATGACAAATTCAAGTTTATACGGAAATGAATATAAATTACCTGATTATATGATAGATTTAAGAAAATCAATATTTCAAAGTGATATGTATGGAGATGTTAGTACTGTAAGACAAAACTTACAAATAACATATGTTAATAGATTACTATCAATATTAGGTCCTAAATCAAGATATGATAATATTTCAAAGACTACTGCTCATTATAATCTTAATTGGTTAAAAAACAACATTAATATAAATACGGGAGATTTAGCATCAAGACAACATAAAGGATATATCTTACATATAATTAACGATGAGTTAAATAATGCTAAATAGGTTTATATTTCTATTATTAATATTTCCTTTATTTATTTTTTGTGAAGAAAAAAGACTAGCTCTTGTAATTGGAAATGCAAATTATGATGAAGGGAAATTAAAAAAGATATTCTGATCATTTACCCGTTTATTGTAAATTTCAATTATTTAATTGTGTAAGAGATTAGTGATAATTAATATTCTTATGCAATGAATAATAATTTATTTTAAATGTTTTTTATTTGTAATAAAAATTACTTTTTATGAAAAAAATTATTTTAATATTTATTCTTATACCCATAATAGGTTTTTCTCAAAATTCTAATAAATATAAAGAATTTAACGCAGGTGTTTATGTAAATAATCTTGAGTTAGAGGGATGGTCTGGAATTGATTTTGATTTTATTTTTCCTGGGGCATCTTTTTTATGGGGAAAGACAAACTATTATAGTAATAATTTATTCTTTGATTATCAAATAGGGGTGGCATTTCCATCTTTGATTACTGGTAAGGCCGGACTTGGAATTGGAAGTCAAGATAGTCCAGTTACTTTTAGTACAGGAATTCGACCATGGCCGTTAACATATTATGTTCAATTAGATTTTAATAATAGGTTTATAATTTCTATTGAACCATTTATAAGCTCGGGCATTGATGGTACTGGAATAGCTACAATAGGTTTTAGATTTTAAAAAGTTAATATTAATTTAATTAATAGGGTATATATTAAATTTAACTATTTAACATAATATTAATTATAAGACAAAAGTATTATTTTTCGTTCTCTAGTGGTCTTCCTGTTTCTACATAGTTCTTAAAGTTATCTAAATATACTCTACTTTGGTTTCTTAGAGCAGATTCCATAAAAAAACTTACAAATTTCATATAACCATTAAATTCAAACTCTTGAATATTAATTAATCTAATTTTATTATTTGATAATTCTTCTAATCTATGCGTTACAATATTATAAACTCCGTCAGCTTTATATGATATTTTAATTTCATTTGGCAAATTGTTATGTATAATAGTTTCTTTAAGTAAAATATCATTTCCTTCAGAATTAATTTTTATTTCAGCTACTGCGCCTTTTCTTCCTAAATCTCCTTTTTTTAAGCTATATTTTTCAACTCCAGGCATGTAATTATCTATTTTTGAAGGATTGTTCAATATCATTGCAATAGAATCTATATTACCATTAATAACTATTTCCTCTTCAAATTTAATGTTGTCTGCAAATAGAAATACATATACAGTTAAAGTTATTGGAAAGCTTAAAATTATTAGAATTAATGTTTTCTTTTTCATTTAACTATTTCTTACAGTTTTTATCATAAATATCACAATCACCTTCATCACATGCTTCTTTATAACTCTAAAGAAAAAGATGAGGGTAATTCATCGGCGGTAAATCCTAAGCTTACTAATTCTTCTACTCCATTATCATTTTGAGCCATTGCTGCTCTTTCTGATTTGGATAATGGTGTTATATATTGAGCAAAAGTTGGTGTGAAGAAAATTAGAGTTATTAGAATAGATAATAGATTTTTCATTTTATTTTATTGATTTTTATACAATTATACAATTTTTTTATAATTATTTATATTATATTTTTTTTTAAAAAAAAAGAGGCTTTTTTTAAAAAAACCTCTTTTAACAAAAAATGTATTTTTAAATTTTAATGATTATGTCCATCATGATTATTGCTAGCACCATCTTTTATTTCTAAAAGTTCCACATCAAATATAAGTGTTTCATTAGGTCCTATTCCAGCTTGAGGAACACCTCTTTCTCCGTAAGCAAGGTTTCCAGGTATTATAAATGTCCACTTATCACCTACTACCATTAATTGTACTCCTTCAGTCCATCCAGGTATAACTCTATTTAGAGGAAAAGTTACAGGTTGACCTCTTTCAACCGAGCTATCAAAAACAGTTCCATCAAGAAGTTTTCCGGTGTAGTGTACCGTTACGTTACTTGCAGCTGTAGGGTGTTCTTTTCCAGTTCCTTTAGTAATAATTTTATAAGCTAGTCCAGAAGGTGTTTTCGTAGCATTTTGGATAAGCTCTTCAAGTTTAGCAGCCTCCTTTTCTTTTTCTAATAGCTTTTGTGCATGTAGTTCTTCCATTAATTTTTGATTTGAATTTTGTATTTCTTTAATTATTTTGTCAATATCTTTATCTGTTTTGATAATTTTAATACTATTCATAACATCATTTTGTTCAATTGCATTGACGATATCTTGTCCTTCAACTACTTTGCCAAACACTGAATGTTTATTGTCTAGCCATGGCGTTTCTTTGTGTGTAATAAAGAATTGAGATCCGTTGGTATTCGGGCCAGAATTTGCCATAGAAAGTATGCCAGGTCCATCGTGCTTTAATTCTGGATGAAATTCATCTTCAAATTTATATCCAGGGTCACCCATTCCATCACCATTTGGGCATCCTGTTTGAATCATAAAATCTGCGATTACTCTATGAAACCTTAGTCCATCGTAATACGGTTCTCCAGGAACACGGTGGTCATTATCAATATTACCCTCTGCTAATCCTACAAAGTTAGCTACAGTTTTCGGGGCCTTTTCATTTTCTAATTTAATTAAAATATCTCCCTTAGTTGTATTTATTAGTGCATACATAATGTCTTCTATATTTTGGTTATTATTTTGTTTTTGTTTATTAAACTGTGAACATGCTGTTAAAGACATAATACACAAGATTATTAAAAATGTAATTTTTTTCATATTATTTTAAGTTTTTTATTATTTTTTCTACTTTTTTAATTGTTTCATTTACAGATAATTGAGACACTCCACCTGAAGCATTAATATGACCTCCTCCATTAAAATATTTTTTTGCAATTTCATTAACTTTAAAACTTCCTTTTGATCTTAAAGAAAGCTTTGTTATACCATCTTTTTCCACAATAAAAACCGCAAATATAATTCCTTTTATTGCAAGAGCATAATTTATTATGCCTTCTGTATCCCCCTTTTTAAAATTGAATCTTTCTAGTTCTTGGTGATTTAACGAAATTATTGCGCTATTATTTTCTTCATATATTAGTAATTTTTCATTTAAGCAGTATCCTAATAGTCTCATTCTGTCTATTGATGAGTTATCATATATTAAATCATGAATTTTTGAATGCTCTACTCCTCTTTCTATTAAATCAGAAATAATTTTATGTGTATTTGATGTTGTTGAACTATACTTGAAGCTACCCGTATCTGTTAATATACCAGTGTATAAACATTCAGCTGTTGGCTTATCAATTAAGTGCTGTAAATTCAAATTTTGAATAATATTGTATAATAGTTCAGCTGTTGAACTAGATTTAGTATCACTAATAATTACATCTGCTATTGTATAATCAGGGTCTTGATGGTGATCTATTAAAATTTTTGTAGCAGAGGAATTAGAAATACAATCTTTATATTCTGCAATTCTATCAAGATTATTTAGATCCATAAGAAATATTAAATCTGCATTCAAAGTAATTTTTTGTGCCTTTTCTTCAAATTCTTCATATACGATAACATCTTTATTTGCTGGAAGCCAATGTAAAAAATATGCATAATCATTTGGTGTTATTATTTGTACGTTATGCTCTAGTTTTTTTAGTAAATGAAATAAGGCAAGAGAAGAGCCCATAGCATCGCCATCGGGTCCTCTATGAGTTGTGATAATCACATTTTTTTTTGGACCAGAAATAATTGTCTTAAGTTGATTGTATTCTACTTGCATTGGATTGCAAAATTAGTATAAATTAACAGATTAAAAATGTAATTTATTTATAGTTTTGTAAAAAATTAAAAATCTTAATAAAATGGCAATTAAAAAAGTTGAAGGCGAAATGCTTGATCATGAAAATAAAATGATGGAAAAATTTAGAAAGGAACGCGAAAAGAAAGGTAAAATAACTTTTACAATGATAAAGCCTGAAGCAGTTGCAGCAAATAATGTTGGAGGTATTTTAAAAATGATTGAAGATGCTGGTTTTAGAATTTTAGCAATGAAGAAAGTACTTCTAAGTAAAGAAAGAGCTTCATCTTTTTATGAAGTTCACAAAGAAAGACCGTTTTATGGAGAATTAGTTGATTATATGAGTGGTGGACCTATTATAGCAGCTATATTAGAGAAAGATAATGCTGTTGCTGATTTTAGAAATTTGATAGGTGCCACAAATCCTGCGGAAGCAGCTGAAGGTACAATTAGAAAAATATATGCAACATCTATGGGTGAAAATGCAGTTCACGGATCAGATTCAGATGAAAACGCAATTATTGAATCTGATTTTCATTTTTCTTCTGAAGAAAGATTTTAGTTTATTTAAGAAAAATATCTTTTATAACTTTTTTACCAGCTATTGAATTAACTTTTTCTATTATTTTACTTTTATTGTAAGATAATTCATTTCTGACAACAGATGATTTGAGTTTCACGTATAATACATCATTTTTGATGTACTCATTTACGATATATTTTGTTAAGTTTTTTCCTATTGTATCATGCCAATAATCTAAAATATCTAGTTTGTCTAATTTATCTTTAATATTAGATTTAGCAGTTAATTTTTTAATTATTTCTCCAATCTTTTGATTGTTTTTACCTCTCATTTTCTTTGAATATTGTCTACATTAAAGATTTTATAAGAAATCTCAGCCATATCAAGAATTTCTTTACTTCTTCTTTCATTAGTATCTGTAATAAACACCTGACCAAACATATCTTTATTAACAAGGTTTATTATTTTAAAAATTCTATCATTATCTAATTTATCAAATATATCATCAAGAAGAAGAATAGGTTTGAAATTTACTTTTTGCTTTATAAAATCGAATTGAGCTAGCTTTAACGATATTAAGAAAGATTTTTGTTGACCCTGTGAACCTGTTTTTTTTATTAAGTGATTATTCATTTTAAATAGAATATCATCTTTATGTATACCAAATTGTGTTTTCTTACTTAATTTATCTTTGTTTATATTATTATAAATTAATTCACTAAATGAAGAGTTAGAAAGTTGCGAATTATACTCTAATGAAACATCTTCTGTATTATTTGAAATTTCATGGTAATATTTTTTAAATACAGGAACAAATTGTGACATAAATCTTTTTCTTTCCGTAAATAAAATACTTCCATTTTTGATGAGTTGTTTTTCGTATAACTCTAGAGTTATATTATCATACATACCACTTTCTGCATATTTTTTAAGTAAAAAATTTCTTTGTTTTAAAGCCTTATTGTATTTAATTAGAAGTTGCAAGTAATCTTTATTGTACATAGCTATAGTACTATCTAAATACTTCCTTCTAACATCACTGTTTTCTAAAATTAAGTTGGTGTCAGTTGGAGAAATTATAATAATTGGAAATGCTCCGATATGTTCAGAAAACTTTAAATATTTCTTGTTATTTAACTTGATCACCTTTTTTTTACCGATATGATAATTACATTCTATTTCATATAAATTATTGTTTTTTTCAAAACACCCTTTTATATTAAAAAATTGAGAGTTAAATTTTACATTCTCACCATCAATAAAATTAAAATAGCTTTTTGTTAGTGATAAATAATGTATTGCATCTAAGATATTTGTTTTTCCTATACCATTATTTCCAACAAAACATATAACAGGATTATTGAAATCTAAATTAGTTTCCTCGTGATTTTTAAACTGAAAAAGGTGTAGTTTTTTTAAAAACAATTGCAATTTTTTTTTTTGATATTTTAAAACAAAAGTAATTAATAAATAGATAATGTAAAAAACTTATATTTGCGAATTAAAATATTTAATATAATGGCAAAAAAAGTTAAAAAGGATAATAGCAACAATGAAGAGATATTAATTGATGCTAAAGATAGATTTGATAGAATCAAAAGTTTTTTTAACGAAAATAAAAAAGTAACTACTGCTATAGGTAGTTTGCTTTTGATTGTGATTTTATTTTTTAGCGCAAGGCAATTATGGTTTATTCCATCTAATGAAAAGTCAGTAAAAAGTGATATGTTAACTGCTGAAACATATTTTCCACTTGACTCATTTAATTTAGCAGTTAATGGAGATGGTCAGTATAAAGGATTTGCTTCAATTGTTAGTGAGTATGAAAAATCTTTTCCTTTTTATATTCATTCAAAATCCGCAGAATTAGCGAAATATTATGCTGGAATTTCATACCTTAACATGGGTGATTACCAAAATGCAATTAAATATTTATCTGACTTCGAATCTGAGGATATTATTTTTTCATCTTTAGCTAAAGGTTGTATTGGGGACGCTTATTGGGAATTAGGTGATATTGAAAATGCTATTACTTATTACAAACAAGCTATAGAAAATTCTAATAATAATTTTACTGCTCCAAGATTTTTGAAAAAGCTTGCACGTCTTTACGAATTAAATAATAATATAAAGGAGGCTAATAAGATTTATAATAAAATTAAACTAGATTTTAAAGATTCATATGAAGCAAATGATATAGACCTTTATATTTCTAGAACATCATATTAATATAATTTTAAAATAAAAAATAAAAAAATGATAAGATCAGGAAACCCAGCTTTAAGAAAAAAAACCTTTGAAAATTTAACAAATACAAATTCAAGTTCAGTAATGACTCTTGAAGGAACTGTAAATAAGACTGCTATTAGTTTAGGTATTTTAATGCTTGCCGCGTATTTTACTTACACTTCAAAAGACACAAGTTATATAACAATTGGCTTTATTGGAGGATTTGTTTTGGCTCTTATCACTATATTTAAAAAACAATGGGCCCCTTACACTGTTCCTGTCTATGCTTTTTTAGAAGGTTTAGCTCTTGGTGGTATCTCTGCAGTTTTTGAGAGTATGTTTCCAGAAGCGGGTATAGTACAACAAGCTATATTCCTTACTTTTGGTATTTTTGTAGCGTTATTATATGCTTATAAAACAAAATTAATTAAAGCTACTGAAAACTTTAAATTAGGTGTATTTGCAGCAACAGGTGGAATTGCTTTAGTTTATCTAATTAGTTTCATAATGAGTTTTTTTGGTGGTTCAATCCCAATGATTCATGATAATGGAACTATGGGAATTTTATTTTCTCTTTTTGTAGTAGTAGTAGCATCTTTAAATTTAGTTATGGATTTTGACTTTATTGAAGAAGGAGCTGAACAGGGTGCTCCAAAGTATATGGAATGGTATGGAGCATTTGGATTATTAGTAACACTAATATGGCTTTATATGGAAATACTTAGACTTCTTGCTAAGCTTAACTCTAGAGATTAATTGACAACGAAGAAAACAAATCTTTCAGAATATAATAATACCGATATACCTAATGTAAATGGTTTATCTTTTAGTATTGTGGTTTCTCAATGGAACTTAAATATAACTGAAAACTTATTTCAGGGCGCTATAAAGACTCTAATTGATTGTGGAGTAAAAAAGGGTGATATTAATAGAATAGATGTTCCTGGAAGCTTTGAATTAGTTTATGGAGCAAAAATTGCTGCAAGATCAAAACCAAGTGCAATAATTTGTATAGGAAGTATTATAAAAGGTGAGACAAAACATTTCGATTTTATTTCTCAATCTGTTTCAAATGGAATTATGGACTTAAATATAAAGCTAGATATACCAGTTGTTTTTGGAGTATTAACAGATAATAATATGCAACAAGCTACAAATCGTTCCGGTGGTAAATATGGAAATAAAGGAGTTGAAGCTGCTATTACTGCTATAAAGATGGCTCACTTAAATATATAATTTTATAGTATTTTTTTTATAATTAAAAATTAAAAATTTATAAGTTTGCACGCCTTAATGGTCGAGTAGCTCAGTTGGATAGAGCATCTGCCTTCTAAGCAGACGGTCACAGGTTCGAATCCTGTCTCGATCACTTGAAATAACCCGCTTTAAATAGTGGGTTATTTTATTTTTTAATATTTGTTATTCTTCAGCACAACAAGGAGCAGTACATCCCTCGTGGTGACCATTTTGTTTGTTTTTATTCTTTTTATCTTTAAAATAACTATTTTTTTTACTATAGTTAAATCCGTTATTATTTTCTTTCGATGTTGTGCTATTATCTCCAGAGCTACAGCTTAAAAAGAAACTGCAAATAATTAGTGTAATAAATGTTTTCTTCATTTTCTTAATCTGTTTTTAGTTGTTGTATATATTTTAAATATGTTTGTTTATTAGATGTTTTATTATGCCAAATTTCTGAAAGCATTAATTCATTTCTTTTACTAATAGATTCTTGAATTTGAAATCGGTAATCCTTGTATGAATAGTAATCCGTTTCTGTATAAAAATTCCAAAGATTTTGAACGTACGAAATTGGATTGTATATATAACTCGATTTTATTAGTTCATTTTTAAATTCATTTTGCTTTTCAATTTCGTTTGATGCATGTATATTCATTTGATTTATAATAGCGCTAATACTTCTTCTTATAGTTTGTTGCTTTTTGTCTTGATTTTCAAAATTATTTAAATTATCTAAATTAGGGTATAGTTCAAGAAGTAAATGATGTAACTCATCATCATCTAGCTTAAATACTTCATATTTTTCTTTTCTATTAGTGTCGAGAAAATCTGTCATAAAATTAGCTGGATATTTATAATTGGCATATTGATGTACAGATCCTGGAATTATAACACAAAAAATCATCCAAATACTTATCATTTTAAATGATGTAGAACTTGATTTTTTGCTTTTTAAATTTATAAAATAAAATATTAAAGAAAAGATAGAGATATAAATATTAGAAAGTAGAATTAATTTTAAAATTTGATTTATATTATCTACGCCTCCATTTATAAATCCAACAATTATGATTAAAATATTAACTGAAATTAAAATTAAAATTAAATAAAATAATAATCTAGATATAATCCATTTATTTAAGTTAAGACTTTGTATAGAAACTAATTTGTGAAAATTTAAATCTTTCTCTAGACTATTGATATTGTATGTAAAAATTATATATAAAATTGGTAATAAAAAAATTATTAAAAATGAAAAGTCGATACTACCATTTATTAAGCGTTCATAATTTGATATTTCTTCAGCCATATCTGTATCATAAGTAGAACTCCATCTTTTTGTTTCCTTATAGAAACTAAACTGTTCAGATTGACCTATACCAAGAGGATATAATTGTGAGGAATGCTTAACAACATATGTAGGATTATACAATATAGCCCAAAAAGGATCATTTATATCTACTCGAGAATTATCGCTAGGTCCACTTTGATTACTATCATACCAATCAATAACTTTTGCTATTTCTTTTTCCTGTTTTTTATATATTTCATTAATAGTTTTTTGTTGTTTCTCTTGTATGCTATATCCATTTATTAATGAGTATATACATAAAAGCATAAAAGTGATGTAAGAATAAAATTTTGCCTTACTTCTATAAAAATGCTTAAATTCATATATAAAAATACTATTATTCATTAATTAAATATTTTTTTGTTTTATTATGAATTATTAATAATAAAATAATAGTCCATAAAATAAGAAATAATATATCTGTAAAATATTTGAAAATATTTTTTTGTATTGATAACTCTATATAATTAAAGTCGTTAATAGATTTGAAAAAATCACTACTTGATAAATTACCACCATCTATTTTAAAATCTCCGTATGTATATTCATGATTTAATGCCTTAATAAATCCTCTTCTGTATATCTCAGCTTTATTTAAGAAGTCTAAATGATGTATTAAATCTGTACCTGAGGCAGCCATACTTAAACTTTGTAGTGAAGCAAATGGATTTATAATACCGCTTAATTGATAATGTTTTTTTTGCTCTATTAAATTAGAGTATAATTTTCCATAATGTTTATCCCAAACTTTATTACCATATTCTTCGTCAGCTTGTAATAATATACCGTAAAAATTTATTGGTAATTGAGATAAGCTATCAACATTATATTCTTCTAATACTTTAGCTTCTAAATCTTTTATTCTTTTGTCTTCTGGGTTATGCCCATCAATTCCTTTTGCTCTATCTTCATCCATGCTATTTTGTAATGAAAATCTTGATGGCTGCGTTGTTAAATTTTCAGTAAATGAACCAATTGTTTTTGGAAGAAAAATAGTCCATAAAAACCAACAAATTAATGTTAATGATAAAGCTGATGTATTATTTTTAAAAATTAGTGAAACTAATACTGTAAATGATATAATTATAAGATAATATAAAAGATATGCTATTAAGAAAATAGATAATCTAAAAATTTGCTCCCATCCTATTTGATTGTAATTAAATAATAATTGAAATAATATAGATATTATGAATAGCAAAGCAGCAAAGCTCAGTAATGTCATAATCTTTGCGAATATTATTTTACTAAAGCTATTTCCTTGAACAATTAGTAATTTTAATCTTCCTGATGTAATTTCTGACGTATATATATTAAATGAGAAGAAAATTAATAATAAGGGTATTATAAATTGAAATAAAAGAGATATTTTAAACTTACCAAATTGTGACACAAATATTGATTGAGACGCTTCAGAAAATGCTACATCATTTTGTTTATGTCCTTCGAGCCTCAGAACAATTCCAGTGACTGCATTTACCCCCTCATCTAAATTACTTAAAATTGAATTTGGTTTAAATGCATATGTTCCAAAATGAGCTGCACTATGTGCATTATACGGACCCATCTCCTCCCATTGTTTTCTCATATGCTCTTGTGCAGATTTTTGATTTTGGATTTGCTGATTATTTTGAATAATTCCAAAATAGGTAGTCACAATTAGCAATGAAATAAAAAATACTGAAAAAAATAAAAATAATTTATTTCTAAGAAAGGCTTTCCACTCGTTTTTAAAAATTGTAAACATTATCTAATTTTTCATAAAATCAAGATATAATTTTTCAAGTTGCTTGGATGTCACGTCTTTTGAATACATTTCTTTAACTAATACACCAGATTTTAAAATCCCTATTTTATCACAAGTTTCTCGAACACGAAAGATATCGTGAGATGCCATTAAAATAGTAGAACCTTGATCTTTAAGTTTCTTTAGAATTAATGATAACTCGTTACTAGAATACGGATCTAAACCACTAGCAGGTTCATCTAAAAGATATATTTTGGCATTTTTTGCATAAGCTATTGCAATACCAACTTTTTGTCTCATTCCTTTTGAATAATCAGATATTAACTTTTGTGTAGAATCCTTTTCAAGCCCACAGTTTACTAAAGTATCTTCAAGCTGCTTTTTAGAAAAATTTAAATTAGCAATTTTTGAGAAATAATCTAAATTCTCTATTCCGCTTAGGTATGGGTATAAATTGACATTTTCAGGTATATATCCAATTCTATCTTTCTCTATTTTTGATTCATCATTAGAATCTATCATTTTTATTTCACCATTATCTGCTTTTGTAAATCCTAATAATAAATTAATTGTTGTTGATTTTCCAGCTCCATTTGCACCTAATAGTCCATAAATTTCACCACTATTAATTTTTAGATTAAGGTTGTTTAATGCTATTTTATTATTAAAACTTTTGGTTATGTTTTTTAAATGAATCACTGTATTATTTTTTTACAAATATAAGAATCAAACGCAGCATTGTTGCGTTATTTTTAAATAATCAATTAATTTTTTCTAATCAAAAAAGACCACATAATTTACAATAAAATTTTTTGATTGAGAGAATTATTAATAATCAAAATAATATCAAAAATTAACTAACTCTTTACTAGTAAATATTTGTAATCTTGTGTCTTTATCTTTAAAAGAATTTTTTACTATAATCTGGGCAAGATATTTTACATGTATGGGCTTTAATGATTTAAGTAATCCAAACTTATTGAGAAAATTTAAAAATTTTATTGTACGCCTTTCTACTTTTCTAGCCAATTCAGGTTGTCTAATTAAAGAAGGTGGTTGATAAATCTGAATTTTTTGAAAATTTAAATTTTTTACTTTTTCTTCAAGTAATCCTTTAATTCCTGGATAGAAAAAAAAAGAGTTTTCATTTGCTCCAATTGATGATATCAATGAGTAATTTTTAACACCATTTGTTGCAGCAATTTTTGCAAATTCATATTGATAGGTGTAATCAACTATATATTGTTTTCTTTTGCTACCTGCCTCTGCCCTTGTAGTTCCTAGACATGAATACAAAATATCACCAAATATTAAGCTCTTATATTTTATTAAATTATCAAAGTCAATTAATTGAATATTAATTTTACTATTATTAATTTGAATTTCTTTTCTAACAAATAAAGTAATTTTAGAAAAATTTGAATTTTTAATTAATAAATTGACAATTTCTTTACCTGTAGCTCCTGTCCCACCAATAACTAAAGCATGTTTATTCATATTGTAACTTATTACTTAAAATTCATAGCATTACTGATTAAAGTATGAAAATGATGCACTCCTTTTTCCATAGTTGGAGAAAATCTTCCATGCTTATAAAACCTTGATCCAGTACCAATTTGCACTCTCTCTACTATCTCTTCATCTTCTAATTCTACCTTATCTAACTCTGCACCAGCACCAATATTAAGTTTTGATTCATCCCAAACATAAGACTTGAACGTAACTTCAGTTTTATTAATCGAAATTGGATTTACTAAATTTAGTGACAATCCCCAAGGGTAAAAATTAAACATCATATTTGGAAAAACCCAAAAGTAATATGCTGCAATTTTTTTTCCATAATCAATTGATTCTTTGGGTAAATTAAAGCAAATGTCATTATCACTTGCAATTCCGATTTGTAAATTACTGTATTCAAATATTTCAACATCATAGTTATTAAAATCTAATACTGAATTTAATCCTTCATGTACAAAAGGTATGTGGAATCCTTCTAGATAATTATCACAATATAAAGCCCAATTTGCATTTACAATATATTTTTTAGAAAGATCCTCTCTGAACTTAAACTTTTCAATAGGCATCCACCCTATTCTTTTATCCATGTCCTTTATTAAATGGTCAAATTTAATTTTTGGATTAAGTGATGTGAATAAAAATTGCCTCCACCGTTTTACAGGTATTTGTTTTAAGTCATCCTCTTTAGATGGAAAATTCATCATCCCTTCACATTTTGGCATAAATTTAAAATTACCATTAAGGTCAAATTGTTTTCCATGATAATTACATGTTATATTTTTTTTAATTAAACATGGTTTATCAATTAAAATATTGCCTCTATGTGTACAAACGTTAGAAAAACATTTAATTTCCTTATTTTTTATAAGCAAAAGAGGTTCTGGTAATAATTTATTGAGATACATAAATGGATATACATTTTGTTTTTCATTTAAATTTCTTGTGTCAGTTACTATAAGCCAATTATTTGCAAATATATTATCTACAGATTGCATGAAACTAGAATGAGAATTATAAAATTCACCTTCAAGAGTATTTGCAAGATTTATGTTGGAATTAATTTTTCGCATATCTGCAAAAATAAAAAATCCTAACTTAAAGTTAGGATTTTATGCGGAGAGAGAGGGATTCGAACCCCCGGTACATTGCTGCACAATGGTTTTCAAGACCACCGCATTCGACCACTCTGCCATCTCTCCTTGGGTTTGCAAAAATAGAAATTACTATCTAAACACAAAATATTTCTTAATCAAAAAAAAGTAAATTGATATTAAGATTTTTTAAATTAGCAGAATAATTTATGTATAGATTAATTTCAATATTGCTTCTTTACTGTAGTTGTTTAACAGCACAACAAATTCAGTACTACCCCACTGCAAATACATTTTGGGACGATGAAATGGTTTCTCCATACATTGAATTAAGTGTTGCCTTTGATGTAAATACATTGAAATTAATCGAAAAATCAAATTTTTTTTATGGTGAAATTGATATAAAAACAGAAATAAGTGCTTTCGATTCCATATATTATACTGATCATTACATTTGTGTCAGTCCTACGTTTAGTAAAGCTCAATACAATAATTTATTCTTTTTTGATACGCAAAAAATTTTTTTACCAAATGGTAGTTACGACATAACAATATCTATATTTGATAAAAACGCTAATTATGATACTATAAATTATTTAAAAAGTATAAAAGTAGATTACCAATTTTTAGATCAAATTTATTTATCTGATATTAAGTTAATATCATTATCTGATTCTTTGGTAGAAACAAATACAATAGATGATCATAATATTTTATTAACTCCATTTGTTTCAAATTATTTTCCTCAAAATATTAATGATTTGTCATTCTATTTTGAAGTTTATAATACTGGTAATTTTATAAGTAATAAATATCTTTTAAGAACTTACATTGAATCATTTTCTTCAAAAAAATCTTTATTTAATTATGATAAAGTAAGAAGGCAAATGATAGAAAACGAGTTGCTTCCAAGTTTTGTTTTTTCATTTGATATTGATGAGTTACCAACTGGTAATTATAATTTAGTTTGTGAATTAATAGATGAAAAAAATAATTTGATTGATTTTAAAAAGACATTTTTTCAAAGAAGTAATTCTATTACTTCTTATTCAAATGATGATATAGATGTTGTATCAATTTCAGGTACATTTGTAGAAAACATCACTGAAAAAGAAGTATTATCACTTTATATAGATTATTTGTACCCTATTTGCTCCCCTAATGAAAATATATTCGCTCAAAATCAACTTAGAGAAGGTAATATTAAGTTAATGCAAAAGTTTTTTTTAAATTTTTGGAAGAGTAGAAATTCTATTAATCCTGAAGATGCATGGTCTAATTATCATCAAAAAGTAAAAAGTGTAAATAATGATTTTACTAACTTTAAAATACCTGGTTATCTTACAGATAGAGGAAGGGTTTATTTACAATATGGCCCTCCAAATACAATTCATTCTGTTGAAAATGCATCTTCTTCATATCCTTATGAAATATGGCATTATTATAAATTAAAAAATCAAAGTGACAGAAAATTTGTTTTTGTTAATACTGATTTTGCTACAAATGAATATAGATTAGAATTTTCTAATGTTTTTGGAGAAGTTTCAAATTCAGAATGGTATGATAAAATAGAGCAAAGTAATTCACCTACATTTGGAGATGATTTTAATAATAATTACATTAATCCAAGATAGAATTTTAATCTATGATTACTAAAATACTGTATTATTCTTTGATAATTCCTATATCACTTCTACCCTTTTCAATAATCTATATATTATCAGATATATTTTATATCATTATCTATTATTTACTTGGATATAGAAAAAATATTGTTTTAAAAAATCTTCAAAATGCCTTTCCACATAAAAGTAAAGATGAAATCAAAAAGATTATGAAAAGTTTTTATAGACATTTTTCTGATTTGATTCTTGAAATTATAAAGGGATTTACAATTTCTAGTAGTCAGTTGTCCAAAAGATTAATCATTGAAAATTCTGAAGTTCTTGATGAGTATGCTAAAAAAAATCAAAGTATCATACTAATGGGAGGGCATTATAATAATTGGGAAATGTGTGCTCAAGCATTTGCACTTTGTTTAAACCATAAATGTTACGGTATTTATAAACCACTTAAAAATATTTTTTTAAATAATAAAATATATACTTCTAGAACTAGATTTGGTCTTAATTTAGCATCAATGAAAAAGACAAAAAGTCTTTTTAGTAATTTAGATATAACAAAAGCTTTTTTGTTTGCCTCTGACCAAACTCCTTCTAAAAGTAAGAAATCTTATTGGTTAAATTTTTTAAATCAAGATACAGTTGTATTTACAGGTGCTGAGAGATATGCAAGAGAATATAATTTACCTGTATTTTATGTTGGAGTAAGTAAACTAAAAAGAGGTTTTTATAAAGTTAAATTTAATTTAATTACACAAAAGCCAAATGATCTTGAATTTGGAAAGGTGACAGATTTATACATGACTAATTTAGAAAAAGATATAATAATTTGCCCTGAATATTGGTTATGGACACATAAAAGATGGAAACACACAAAATGAAGATTGCAATTGTTATATTAAATTGGAATGGGAAAGAACTTTTAGAACGTTTTTTACCTAAATTAATTAAATTTAGTAATAAGTCAAAAATTTTTGTTGTAGATAATAATTCTACAGATAATTCTATAGATTTTTTAACTACTCATTATTCTAATATTGATATTATTACAAATAAATCTAATTTAGGTTATGCTCAAGGGTACAATGTAGCATTACAAAAAATAATGGCTGATTATTATGTTTTAATTAATTCTGACATTGAAGTAACCAAAGATTGGTTAAAGCCGCTAATTAATATTATGGAAAGTAATAAGTTAATTGCTGCTTGTCAGCCTAAAATCCTTAGTTATAATAACTCAAAATATTTTGAATATGCAGGTGCTGCAGGAGGTTTTATAGATATGTTTGGATATCCATTTTGTAGAGGAAGAATTTTTAATCATTTAGAAATGGATACTTCACAATATGAAGATAGTATCGAGATTTTTTGGGCTACAGGAGCTTGTCTTTTTGTCAGATCTTCTAGCTTTTGGGAAGTTGGAGGTTTTGATAATGATTTTTTTGCTCATCAAGAAGAAATTGATCTTTGCTGGAGATTGAAAAATAAATCATACAAAATAATGGTAGAACCTAAATCTAAAGTTTTACATGTTGGAGGAGCCACATTAGAGAAAAGCTCTCCGAAAAAAACATATTTAAATTTTAGAAACAATTTATATATGCTATTTAAGAATCTTAAGCTTATTCAACTTTTATGTATAATACCTATAAGATTAATTTTGGATGGAATAGCTGCATTTACCTTTCTTTTTAAAAGAAATGGTTTATTACATTTTTTATCGATTATTAAAGCACACCTTAAATTTTACCTAAATATTAATAAATTAATCAAAAAAAGAATACATATTACACAAAAGACATATCACTCTGGAAAAATTAATAACTCCATTTTATTTCTAAATAAAATTAAAAAGAAAAATAAATTTTCTGATTTATGAAACAATAAAATATTATGAGAAACATACTACTTATATTACTTTGCTTATCTATATATGATAGCGCTTACTAGATAATATATAAATATAATTAGTGACTTCTTCCCTTTTATACAAATGTTGATAATGCTGCTTTATATGAATCTAGTCCAAGTCCACATATTAATGCTTCACAATTAGGAGTGAGTAATGACTTATGTCGAAAATCTTCTCTGCTATAAATATTACTTATATGAATTTCAATAACAGGTGTACTAATAGCAGCAATAGCATCTGAAATAGAAACAGATGTATGTGTATATCCACCCGCATTTAATAATATTTTATCATATGAGAAGCCTATTTCGTGTAGCTTATTTATAATTTCTCCTTCTATATTACTTTGAAAATAATCCAATTCTAATGATTTAAATTTATTTTTCAGATTTTCAAAATATGTGTCAAAAGAAATTTTACCGTAAATTGATGTTTCTCTTTTGCCTAATAAATTTAAATTTGGACCGTTTATTATTATAACTTTCATAATTACTGCAAAAATATATAAATGAGTTGGAAAAGTTCAATTGATGAATTCAAATATTATTTAAAAGTAGAACGTTCTTTATCAGAAAATTCTATTATGGCTTATATTAGAGACGTTAACAAATTAAGATTATTTTCTGAAAATAAAAATATTAGTGAAATAAAAGTGAAAAAAGATGATATTGTTGAGTTCATAAATCAAATAAAGCAAGATGGTATTTCTGCAAGAAGTCAAGCTAGAGTAATTTCTTCCTTAAAATCTTTTTATAAGTATTTAGCTATTGAAGATCTTATCGATATAAATCCTGTTGAACTTATCGAAAGTCCTAAGATTGGTCTTAAGCTTCCCGACACTCTATCATTAATTGAAATAGATAAACTTATTTCTGCTATTGACTTATCATCAAAACAAGGTGAACGTAATAGAGCAATATTAGAAATGTTATATAGTTGTGGTTTAAGAGTCAGTGAATTAGTTAATCTAAAGCTTTCAAATGTGAACTTTAAGAATTCTTATCTCAAAGTTATAGGAAAGGGTCATAAAGAACGTCTTGCCCCTATTGGTTCTAAGGCATTAAAATACTTAAACCTATATGTAAACGAAGTTAGGAATCATCAAACTATTGTGAATGGAAATGAAGATTTTGTTTTTATTAATAATAGAGGTGCTAGATTATCTAGAGTAATGATTTATTTAATTATTCAAAACTTAAAACAAAAAATTGGGTTAAATAAAAAAATTGGTCCTCATACATTTAGGCATAGTTTTGCCACACATTTAATAGAGGGTGGAGCTAATTTAAGGGCTGTACAAGAAATGCTAGGGCATGAAAGTATAACAACTACAGAAATTTACACACATTTAGATAACGATTACTTAAGAAGTAATATTATTGAATTTCATCCAAGAAATTAATGAGCATTGAAAATAATATAATTAAAATGTATTATTTGAAGGCAATTCAATGGTTTATGGTTGCTATGCCGATTATTGTTCTTTTTTTTCAGGATCATGATTTATCATTAACTCAAGTCATGATATTACAAGCTATTTATTCTTTAGTAATAGTTTTATTTGAAATACCATCTGGATTTATGGCGGATATATTGGACAGAAAAAGTGTGATTTTCTTAAGTACAATTTTTTCGTTTTTGGGATATCTTATATTTTCTTTTTTTAGTGGGTTTTATTATTTTATTCTGGCTCAAATCTTAATTGGAATTGGGGGGAGTCTTATTTCAGGAAGTGATTCCTCATTAATCTATGATACATTACTTGAACTAAAAAAAGATAAAACATATACTAAAATTGAAGGAAAGAATTATGCAATAGGCAATTTTTCAGAATCTATAGCAGCAATTTTAGGAGGTTATTTAGCTCTTACATCTTTATCATTACCTATTTATATTCAAACAGCTGTATTATTTTTTAGCATACCTCTCTCATTGACTTTAGTAGAACCTCATACAAATAAAAAAAATCGTGTTGAAAAATCATTTTCTAGCATGTTTAATATTATGAAATATGCAATGATTGAAAATAAAAAAGTTAGATATTTAATAATTTATTCTTCAATAATGGGATTTGCAACATTATCAATGGCTTGGTTTGTTCAGCCATTTTTAAGTGAAATTCATTTTTATCTTGGATATTATGGAATTCTTTGGGCTGTTCTTAATTTTTCAGCTGGAATAACATCATATAATGCTTATAGAATATATAATAGAGTCAAGGGTTATAATTTATTGACATTTATTTCTGTTTTAATGTCATGCTCATTTATAATGCTTGGTTTAAATATTACATTTTTTGGTTTGGTTTTTATTTTTATAATTTATTTTATTAGAGGTATAGTAACACCAATATTGAGAAATGAAATTAATATTAACATTGATTCAAATAAAAGAGCAACTATCTTATCTATAAGAAGTTTATTTATAAGATTAACATTTGCAATATTCGCTCCTATTTTAGCTTATATTTCAGAAATAAATTTTTCACTAACTATAACATTTGTTCTTTTAGGCATAATTATTGGATTAATATCATTTTTCTCATCATATCAATTAAAAAAGATAGATTATATATAGATTTGTAAAATGAAAAGATTTAAAGAAAAGTGGAAAATTAATTCTAATTATCAACTGGTAATAATTTTTATTGTATTTGCTATTACCGGATCTTTATCTCTTTTTGTGTCTAATCCAATATTAGAAGCCTTATCTATTCAAAAAAAAATCATGTCTCCTTGGATATTTTGGCCTTTAAGAATAATGATAGTATTTCCTATTTACCAAATACTTATATTGATCATAGGTGCAATTTTTGGTCAATTTAGTTTTTTTTGGAAATTTGAAAAAAAATTTTTAAAAAGAATAGGTTTTAAGCATTTTAATGATGTGTAAGTTACTTTAATTAGATATAATATAATTATGAAATTAGTTATTTCAATTGCAACAAGAATTATACCAAGACATTATCTTCAACATGTTAGTCATTTTTTTTTAAGAATAATATCATTGTTTTTGAGAGGGAATATCTTTGAAGATCCAATCAATGGAAAAACATATAGAAAGCTCCTTCCCTATGGTAGATTAAAATCTAGAGAAAATGTTTTAGCACCTGATAGTATGAGTTTAGAACGTCACAGACTCATGTGGTTATTTTTAAAACAAAAAACAAATTTTTTTAATGATAAACTTAAATTTTTACATATTGCTCCGGAATACTGCTTCATCAAAATATTTAAGTCAATGAAAAATTTAGACTATATTACAGGTGACTTGATTTCACCATGGGCTGATGTTAAATTTGATGTTCATGATATTCCTTTTGAGGATAATAGTTTTGATGTTGTTATATGTAATCATGTTTTAGAACATGTAGAAGACTCTCACAAAGTTATGACAGAGTTTTATAGAGTTATGAGACCTGGTGGTTGGGGTATTTTTCAAGTTCCAATAGATGTAAATAGTAAAATAACCAAAGAAGATAAAAGTGTCGTAGATCCAAAAGAGCGAGAACGATTATATTGGCAAAAAGATCATTTAAGATTGTTTGGACTTGATTATGGTGATAGACTAAGGTCTGCAGGATTTAAAGTTACTGAAAGCGAATTTATTAAAACTCTAGATAGTAATTTAATTGATAGATATGCTTTACAAAAAGATGAAGTTATATATTTCTGCGAAAAGAATTAGATTTCTATATATATTATCTTTTTACTATCAAAAAATGATTCATTAAAAAAATCTGATATGTTATATGATTTATGTTTTATATTATAAAGTTCTTGATCTAAATTTCCTCCTTTCAAATATAAAATACCATTCTTTAATTTATTATTTTGTTTTTTATTAATTTTTCCTTTAGTATAACTTTTAAACTTTGACATATTAGTAACAGCTCTACTGACAATAAAGTCAAATTTTTGATTTAAATTTTCTGCTCTTAAATCTAAAGCAATAGTATTTTGTAATCCTATTTCATCTATTATATTATTAACTACTTTTATTTTCTTTTTTATACTGTCAATTAAGATAAAATTACATTTTGGAAATAATATTGCTAAAGGAATTCCCGGAAATCCACCACCAGTACCTATATCAAGAATTTTAGTTTTATCTTTAAAATCAATAGCTTTTGCAATTGACAATGAATGTAGGATATGGTGTATTTCAATATCTTTAATATCTTTTCTAGAAATTACATTAATTTTTTCGTTCCAATAATTATAAAGATTAGGAAGCTTAGAAAGCTGATGGTATTGATTTTCTGTTAAATTTTTAAAATATTTTTGAATAATATGCATTTATAAGGATTCTTTAGAGCCCGATAAAATCTTAAATAATTGCTCTCTACTTCTGTATAATTGTGCTTTGACAGTTCCAATAGGTATCTCTAACGCTTCTGATATTTCGTCGTAAGTCATTTCCTTAAAATATCTTAATTTAACCAACTCTCTGTACTTTGGCTTTAGTTTATTTACAATCTGCCTTAATATTGCAATTCGTTGACTCTTTTCCATTTTTTGGTCAGGCATAAGGTCATTAGATATTATATCAAAACTAGTTCTCTTTCCATCCTTATTAAACATAATGCTATTTATTGATGTAATGGGAAGATTTTTTTTTCTTAAATAATCAATACAATGATTTTTGGCAACAGTAAATAACCAAGTACTGAAAGTATATTCTGGTGTATAAAGATGTAATTTTTTAAATGCTTTTCCTAATGCTTCTATTGTTAAATCTTTTGCTACTTCTTGATCATTAACTTTTTCGTAAAGCATAAAATATAGTGGATCTCTATATAATTTCATTAGTTCATTATAGGCCATTCTATCACCTTCTTTTAGTGCTCTATTAACTAAAACTAAATCTCTTTGTCCCTTTTTTGTAAGATTACTCATTATCTACTCCATTTTCTAGGTTTGCGAAATAAGTTCAAAAATACAAAATTTGCTTGTACGAAAAGATGAATTAACTCATACATTGGATGAAGCCAATATAAATCATGAACATCAAGTTTTCTCATTGATTTATAATTAATTGAATATGAAATAAGTAATTTTAAAAATAATACTGAATATATTAATATTGGATTTATTTTTAAAAATATTGCAAAAATCAAGCTAATTAAAAAGGATATTTGTGATAATGGATATATACTAAGTAGAATCTTGAATTTTTTCTTATAAAATGATGATGTAGAAACGTGTCTTCTTTTTTGAAAGAGCCAGTCCTTCCAACTATTAGGTGATTCAGAAACTAATTGAGCATCTTTTGAAAATTCAATCCCAACTTTAATTTTTTTATTAGTAGTGATTTCTTGAATAAACAAGTCATCATCTCCAGAAGGAATATGTATATGACTAGCAAAACCCTTGTTATTAAAAAATAATGCTTTTCTATATGCTAGATTCCTTCCAACTCCCATATATGTTAAGTTTGATAATGCATATGAAAGGTATTGCTGAGCCACATTAAATGTATCAAATCTAATTAATTTGTTCAAAAATCCTTTTTGTTTTTTATATGGACTATAACCTAGTATAACATCAAAATCATTATTACTTGAAAGAAAACTGTTAAACATAATATTACTCCATTTATTAGAGTTAGGAGTACAATCCGCATCTGTCAATAATAAATATTTATATTTTGCTGTCTTAATACCTAAAGTTAAAGCAAACTTTTTTCCTTCACTGTGATTAATTGACTCATTAATATTAACAATTTTCAAAAAATCATACTTTTTATCCATTTCCTCTAGAAAATGTATACTTCTATCATTAGATTGATCGTTTACAACAATTATCTCATATTTAAAACTATATGATTGCTCATTTATTATAGTTGTGAGCTTTCTTTGACTTAAGATTTTAGGTAAATTTTGTTTTAGATTTTCAAGTTCATTTTTAGCACAAATTATGATTGATAATCCGTAATCATCAATTTTTGAATTAAACTTATATTTAAAATTATTTTTTTTTAATTCTGTTAAATGGTTTTTTCTATAAAATACAATTTTTAAATAAAAGAATAAGTAGTAAAAAGTAATAATAATAAAGCTAATTAAATAAACTGATATCATTATTATCTCAAAAGTCATTACAAAAAATAAGTTTTATTTAACTTTTTAAATAATTTAAAATATTATTTTCAACTCTTTTAACGACATTTTTAACATCCTCTTTAACAAATTTATCTCCAGTGATATATTCAAAAAGCTCAATATATCTGTTAGAAACAGATTCACAAAATGCTTTACTCATATGTGGTATAGTTTGTCCATCTTTACCTTGAAATCCATTTTCAATTAACCACTGACGAACAAATTCTTTTGATAATTGCTTTGGAGACTCCCCATTAGCAACTTTTTCTTCATACCCTTCAGAATAAAAGTATCTAGAAGAATCCGGAGTGTGAATTTCATCTATTAATGTTATAACACCGTCTTTATCTTTACCAAACTCATATTTAGTATCAACAAGAATCAATCCTTTCTCTGCAGCAATTTCTGTACCTCTTTGAAATAAGGCTTTAGTATAATTCTCTAATTTAATATAATCTTCCTCGCTAACAATTTTTTGTGATAATATCTCTTCACGACTAATATCTTCATCATGTCCTATATCTGCTTTAGTTGTTGGAGTTAGAATTGGTTTTTCGAATTTTTGATTTTCTACCATTCCTTCTGGCATTGTAACTCCACAAAGTATTCTTTTACCAGATTTATATTCTCTCCATGCGTGACCAGTAAGATATCCACGTATAACCATCTCTACTTTAAAGGGTTCACACATTTTCCCAATTGTTACACTTGGATCTGGATTTGCTTCTTTCCAATTTGGCACTATGTCTGATGTTGCATCTAAAAATTTTGCTGCAATTTGATTAAGTACTTGACCTTTATACGGTATCCCTTCTGGTAAAACATGATCAAATGCTGAGATTCTATCAGAAGTAACCATTACTAGCTGATCATTATTAAGTGTATATACATCTCTAACTTTACCTTTGTAAAAACTTGATTGGTTAGGCAAATTGAATTTTGTTTCTTTAATTGTGTTATTCATTTTTATAAGCTTTAATTATTTCAGTTATTAATTTGTGTCTAATTATATCTTTATTATCAAGTTGTATAAAACTAATTTCTTTAATATTCATTAATTTTTCTTTGGCATGAATTAAACCTGATTGTTGTTTTTTTGGTAAATCAATTTGAGTAGTATCTCCGTTTATAATAAATTTTGACCCAATTCCCATTCTCGTTAAAAACATTTTCATTTGGTGTTCAGTTGTATTTTGACCTTCATCAAGAATAACAAAAGCATTATCTAATGTTCTTCCACGCATAAATGCTAATGGAGCTATTTGTATTATTCCATTATCAATATAATCATTAAGTTTCTCTGTAGGAAGCATGTCAAAAAGTGCGTCATATAATGGTTGCATATATGGGTCTAATTTTTGTTTAAGGTCACCTGGAAGATATCCGAGATTTTCTCCCGACTCAACTGCGGGTCTTGTAAGTATAATTTTTTTAACTTTTTTTTCTTTTAAAGATTTTATTGCAAGTGCTACTGCTGTATATGTTTTACCTGTTCCAGCAGGACCAATAGCAAAAATCATATCGTTTTTATTTATAGCGCTAACCATTTTTCTTTGATTCATTGTTTTGGCCTTTATGATTTTTCCATTATAAGAATGTAAAATTATATGATTAGAACTTTTAAGAACATCTTTTTCATTAGTTTCAACTAATCTTTCAATTTGAGATATAGTTAAGGAATCATACTTATTTAAATGGTTTATAAACGCGTTTAATTTTTTTTCAAAATATGATATTTGAGAATAATCACCCTTGATTTGAAGATCTTCGCCTCTAGAAACTATTCTTAAGTCTGGAAATAGCTTTTTAATTTTATTAAACTTATTATTATTTGTACCATAAAGTTTAATAAGATCAATATTATCAAGTTTAATTTTTTTTTCAATCATGAATAATAACTGTTAATAGATTTGTATTATTTTTGAATTCACAAAAATAAAAACATTTTCAGTATTTAATCAACTACTCTATATAAATGTCTATAATAACTTTAACAACCGATTTAGGTACTAATGACAGCTATTTAGCTTCAGTTAAAGGTTCAATATACTCTGAATTAAAAAATATTAAAATAGTTGATATTTCAAATAATATTAATCATTATGATATTCAACAAGCTGCATATGTTCTAAGGAGTTGTTTTAAAGATTTTCCAATTAACTCAATTCATATAATCAGTGTTAATGATGAGTTATCTATATCAAATGAACATTTAGCTGTTAAAGCTGATGGACATTATTTTATTGGAGCAGATAATGGTGTTTTTTCTTTATTATTTAATGAAATAAAGCCAGATAAAATTGTTAAACTAAATCTTTCTCTAACTACTGATAGTTTAACTTTTTCTTGTAAAAATATTTTTGTTCCAGCTGCCTGTCATATTGCAAGAGGTGGTACTTTAGAAATTATAGGAACTCCTATTACTGATTTTTCTAATAAAAAGATACAATTACAACCTGTTCTACAGTCTGATACAATAAGAGGTTCAATTATTTATATTGATAGTTATGGTAATACTGTTACTAATATCTCCAAAAGAGTTTTTAATAAGTTTAATAGAGATAGAAGTTTTGAAATTCTATTTGGAAGAGAAGATGAAAAAATCACTTTAATATCAAAGCAATATAATGAAGTTTTACCATCAGAGAAATTAGCAATTTTTGGAGAAAATAATCTTCTTCAAATTGCAATTAACCAGGGTAATGCTAATAAATTATTAGGCCTTAAAATACATGAAATAATTAGAATTGAATTTAGATGATAGCTATATTTAAGAAAGAATTAAGTGTTTTTTTAAATACATTAATAGGACCATTAACAATATGTGTTTTTCTTTTAATTAATGGGTTGCTTTTATGGTCTGATATTAGTAGATTTAATTTACTTGAAAGTACTTTTATTACATTAAAATCTTTTTTTTCTTTAACACCTGTCTTATTTATTTTATTTATTCCTGCTGTTTCCATGAGAGTTTTTACTGAAGAATATACGAGTTTTACAATAGAAACAATAATTACTAAACCCATTTCCCCTAAAAGTATAGTTTATGGTAAAATATTAGCAGTTTTCTGTATAATTTTATTAAGTATTTTACCTACACTAATATATATTATTACAAATTTTGTTATTGCTGAAAACAATTCTGATATTGATTACTCTGGAATTTTGGGGTCTTATTTTGGTTTAATTATGATTGCTCTGTCTTTTTCAAGTATAGGAGTATTTGCTTCAGCGATTAGTAAAAATCAAATTATATCATTATTTATAAGTGTATCTATTTCATCTTTTTTGTTTTTTGGATTTAATTTTTTAAGTAATATGGATATTTTTAAGTCTATTGCACATTCAATAGAAAAAATAGGTTTTCTATATCATTATAACATGTTGAGTAAGGGATTATTACATTTTTCTAGTATTTTTTATTTTGGATCAATTGCATATATATTTTCTCTACTTTCCTTTTATAAAATCAATAAATTAGATGTTTAAGAATAGAGAAATAACTATAAAATTTTGTATTGTTATATTAATTAATTTTATTTTAATTTATATATATGATTTTAAATTTGATTTAACTAATGATAAAAGACACACTATTTCATCTGAAACAACATCTATTCTAAGAAATCTAGATGACAAGATTTTTATTAAAATTTATTTAGAAGGAGATTTATCAAAAGATTTACAATATCTTCAGTCTGAAGTTATAAACCTATTAACATCATTTAAAGTTATTGCAGGAGATAAATTTGATTATGAGTTTATCAGTCCTGATGAAGAATCTGATGATATACAAAAACTATATATGCAGATTAAAAAAGCTGGTGTTCTTTCTAGAAATATACAAAGTAAGGAAGGGTTTAAAGTTTCACAAAGCATTATATTTCCTGGAGCTGTAATTTATTACAAGGATCAAACAAAAGCTGTGAATTTTTTAGAATATTCAAATAGTAATTTTGTAGATAATCAAGAAATAAATACATCAATTGAAAATTTAGAATATAAATTTATATCTGCAATTTATAGAGTAATTCAAATTACAAATAATAAAAGAGACAAAATAGCCTTTCTTAATGGTAATGGAGAGCTCTCTGAAAAAGAACTTTTTGATTTAACAAATTCTAATGATGATGAAAATTTACAATATCACTATGATATTGAATTTTTTGATATTAAGAGTTTTAAAATAGATACTTCAAATAAAAATAGTGGTGACGCAACTATAAATATCATTGATTATATGGCAAATAATTTCAAAGCTATTATTATTGCTAAACCAACGATACCATTTAATCCTTTAGAAAAATTTATTATCGATCAATATTTAATGAAGGGAGGTAGGATAATTTGGTTTATTGATATGGTATCAGCAGATTTAGATAGTTTAATGAATAAACCATCTTTTATTGCTTATAAAAATGAATTGAATTTAGATGATATGTTTAATCATTATGGAGTTAATCTTGGAAGTAATTTAATTGAAGATTTAAAATCAACATCAATTCCTATTATTAATTCAAATAAAGTAAATAGAAAGAACTATTTTCCATGGCCGTATTATTTATTAATAAAATCAAATAATAATCATTTAATTGTAAATAATATAGGCAATGTTCATACTAAGTTTGTAAGTTCTATAGATACTTTCTATAGTAAATTAAATAAAAAAACAATTTTATTGAATTCATCAAAAAATAGTAGAGTTAACCCAACACCTGCAAAAATAAGTTTCCAAATTGCTATTAAACCTCCTCCTATATCATCTTTTAATAAAGTAAATATTCCTGTTGGAGTTTTAATTGAAGGTAAATTTATATCGTTTTTTAAAGATTTTTTAAGAGATAAAAGTAAGTCTTTAACTAAAAGTAAAGAAACCAAGATGATTTTTTTTGCTGATGGTGATATTCCTAAAAATAGAGTGGTTAATGAAGGTAAAACTTGGTCTCCTTTAGGTTATGATGAATTTTCAAAGAAAATATATTCTGGAAATAAAAATATTGTAATGAACTCAATTCATTATTTATGTGATGATATAAAATTATTCCATTTAAAAGAAAAGCAAAGATTGTTAGCAACAATTGATAAGCAAAAAATATTAAAATACAGAACATTGATTCAGGTAATTAATATTATTTTTCCAATAATTTTAGTACTAATATTTCATTATTCATTTAGATTATATAAATACAAGAAATATTCTTAATTAGCTTAATTAAATATGAGTATAAAAAACATTAAAAATACTATTTCAAGATTTAATTTTAAATCAGTTTTTGCAATAATTATTTTGTTTCTTTTTATAAATAAAAGTTCACGAAACACTATAATTGAAAAGTTTCATGATATTAAAAACTATACTTTTATAAAGCTTTCTGGAAAATCAACAGTTTCTAAGTATAATCAATTTCATATTGATAATATTGAATCTGTAGATGAAATTATATTATCTGATAGAAATGGTAATACTATATTTTTAAAGAAAAAAAATAAATCATTTAATAATTGGATTGCTAATAATCAATATAATGTAAGGAATGATGCAATAAAATTATTATTATCTACAGCTAGATCAATTCGAATTAAAAAACCTGTTTCAACAAATGCGGAAAAAAAAGTTATTGATTTTATGGTGACATCTGGCATTAAAGTTTCATTTTATAGTAATAAAAGCAAAGTATTATCATATACAATTGGCTCAAATACCCCAAATCATTTGGGTACATATATGTTATTAGAAAATTCTTCCAAACCATTTGAAGTTCATATACCAACTCATCAGGGATTTTTATCTCCAAGATTTGGAATACAGAATAATTCCTTAGATATTAATAGTTGGAGATCTCATAATATTTTTAATTACCAGAAAAATTCAATTAAAATGATTAAATATTTATCAAAAAATGATAATTATTCATATACCTTATTTACTGAACCTTTACGTTTATTAAATTATAAGAATGAATTGATAAGTATGGATTCATCTAGTGTATTTAAATTACTAAATAGTTTTACGTCTTTAAATTGTGAATCATTTAAAAATAATATTAATGATTTTATTGATTTGATTCCTGATGAATGTCTTATAATTAATTCAGATACACTTAAAGTATATCATATATCAAATGATTCAGATTCGTTAAATGATGAATTAAACTTTAATGTTAGCAGAAAGCATGCCATACTAAATAATAAAGAACTTATTTTGATACAAGATTATGTTTTTAACAAAGTGTTAATTAATATTAATGATTTAAAAAAGTAATATGCTTTATACATTATTTAGATAACTTATATTTGTGATTAAATAAATTAATAAATGAAATTTATAGTTAATAGTACTTCTCTCTTAAGAGAGATTCAAAAGTTAAATAGTGTAATAAGTACAAATAATACACTACCTATTCTTGATAATTTTTTATTTGAAGTTAATTCTTCTGTAATGACTATTGTAGCTTCTGATTTAGAAGTAACAATGATGAGTAATATATCTGTTGAATCTAATTCTGAAGGAAGAATCACTATTCCAGCCAGAATACTAACTGATACTTTAAAAACTTTTTCCAAAGAACCTTTAACATTTATTATAGATTTAGAAAGTTATTTAATAGAAATTGTTTCTGAATTAGGTAATTATAAATTATCTGGACAGAATGCTGATGAATTTCCTAAAATACCAAAACTTTCCTCTTCTTCCTCAGTAGTGTTTAATTCAGAAATTTTTGTAAATGCTATAGGAAAAACATTATTTGCTAGTGGTAATGATGATTTAAGGCCAGTCATGAGTGGTGTTTTTTGTGAGTTAACTAGTGAGCACACAACTTTTGTTGCTACTGATGCACATAAGTTGGTTAAACATATAAGATATGATTTGAAATCTGAAAAAAGTACATCTTTTATTCTACCTAAAAAACCTTTACAAATATTGAAAAATAATCTAGATGTTGATTCAGATTTAAAATTAGAGTTTAATGACACAAACGTTTTATTTTCATTTGATAATATTACAGTAATATGTAGATTAATTGATGGTAAATATCCAAACTATGATGCTGTAATTCCAAAAGAAAATCCTAATAAACTTACTATTGAAACAAAATCTTTATTAAACTCTATAAAAAGAGTTTCTATTTATGCAAACAAAACTACACATCAAATAAGATTAAAAATTGCTGGAAGTGATTTGCAAATTAGTTCAGAAGACTTAGATTTTTCAAATAAAGCTGAGGAAAGACTTGTTTGTCAATATGAAGGAGTTGATATGGAAATTGGTTTTAATTCTAAATTTGTAATAGATATGCTAAATAATATTGGGTCTGAAAAAATATCACTTGAAATGAGTTCCCCTAATAGGGCTGGTATAATTTTACCTTTAGATGGATTAGATGAGGGAGAAAATACATTAATGTTAGTTATGCCAGTAATGCTAAATAATTAAAATATGAAAAAAATACTAATATCCTTATTAATTATATCTAGCTTTGTTGTTAGTGCTCAAAGTTTATTACCTAATAAATATGGTTTTAAAGTTGGAGTTAATATTTCAGATTTTAAATCCACTCCTAATGATGGTGTTGATAATATTAATACTAAATCATTATATGGACTTAGTGGTGGTTTTTACATGGAAATTCCATTAAATGATAAGTGGTATTTAAACTCTTCATTATTATACTCTCAAAAAGGATCTTCATTTGATTATAAATATATTCACGATTATAATATTAATAATAGAGAGGAACGTTCAAGCAGTAATGATTTAAAGATTACATACTTAGAGCTAAATCCAATCATTAGTTATAAAACAACATATAAATTAGCTTTAAATATTGGTCCTTCATTAGGTTATCTAATTTCGAATGAATTTAATATTATTAATGATGTTGGAGAAGATGATGGTGAGTTATTTCATGAATTACTTCCCGATGCTGAATTTCAAGAAGAAGTAATTGATTTAGGTATAGAAGTTGGTATGTCATATTATTTGACAGATAATTTTTTAATTAATGCTAATATTAATACTGGATTAATTAAACTTGGTCAGGTTTCAAAAGTAACCTATACAGGGACTGTAGATAATGATTTAAGATCTAATATTTATGAATTAAAAAATAGAGTTCTTTCTTTTTCTTTATCTTATTTATTTTAATAAAATTTTTCCTTTACTAATCTGTCTTTTTTAAGAATTGGAATTATTCTTGATACAATCTTTGGTTTTAAACAAAATAATGTATCATTGATTATTTCATCACTATCATTTCTTTTTCTGTAAGATGAGGATGATAAAAAACTAAATATATTATCAGATGCATTGTTATAAAGCTGTATTGATGCATTAAGACTGTCACAATTATGGCAAAATAAGTTAGTTTTAAGCAATTTTTGAGCAAGTGCACCTGCAAAAATTGTGTCTTCTAAATTAAAAAAACCTTTCCATCCAGAACACAAGATAATTACATCATTATTTTTTGACTTTAAATATTCAACTACAATATCTATATTTATAAAAGATGCTGTAATAAGGTGATGATTTTTTGCTAACTCAATAGCTTTTGTCCCATTTGTAGTTGTTAGTACTAGTATTTTATTTTTGATTTCAGGTTTCATATAATGAAACGGTGAATTCCCATACTTAAAACCCTGAATTCTTACTGTATTTCTTTCAGCAGCCAAAATATGATCTTTTCTGTTATTAAACTTAAGAGTTTCTTTTAAAGACTTTACAGGAATAATTTCTTTAATTCCATATTCAAATGCAGTTGATATTACAGAAGTTGCTCTCAATATATCAACAACAACAACTATAGATTTGTCATCTGCATACTTATGAAAAAAATCTACTGAAAAACAAACTCTAATATTATTCATTATTTAACAAAAGGAACATCAACTATTAATGATCTAATTAGCTTGTTTCTTACTTTAATATAAAGCTCTACTCCAATATTAGAATATTTTGTTTTAACATAGCCTAAAGCAATAGATTTGGATAAGGTTGGAGACATTGTTCCTGATGTTATATTTCCTACTTTTTCATTATGTAAATTATATATCTCATAATCTTTTCGAGCAATACCTCTATCGATTAATTCTAGTCCTACTAATTTTTTAGAGGGACCATTATCTTGTTGAGCTTTTAAATTATCTGAATTTATAAACCTCTTGTTAAAGCTTGTAATCCATGAAAGGCCCGCCTCAATAGGTGAAGTTGCGTCGTCAATATCGTTACCATATAAACAATACCCTTTTTCTAGTCTTAGTGTGTCTCTAGCTGCTAAACCTATAGGAGTTAATTCAATATCAGTTTTAAATAGATAATCCCATACTTTTTCTACATACTTATTTTTAATATAAAGCTCAAATCCTAGTTCTCCTGTATATCCCGTTCTTGATATAATTATATTATCAATATCATTAATAGATCCTATTATGAAATTATAATACTTTATTTGACTTATATTCTTATTAGTTAATTGTAAAAGTAAATCTCGTGATTTAGGTCCTTGCACTGCAAGAATTGAATAATTATCTGATTCATTAATAATATCGCAGTCGTATTTATTTTCTTGATTCAGCCACAAAAAATCCTTCTCAATATTTGATGCATTAACAACTAATAAATAATGATTTACATCAATCATATAAAGTAATAAATCATCTACAATACCCCCATTGTAATTAGGTATATAAGTATATTGGACTTTTCCTGGTTCTAATTTTGTAACATCATTTGAAAGTACATATTGTAGAAAATCTAATGAATTCTTACCCTTTACAAATATTTGCCCCATGTGTGAAACATCAAAAATACCTACGAATCTTCTTACAATATCATGCTCATATTTAATTCCTCTTGAATACTGTATTGGCATATGGTAGCCAGCAAAATTAACCATCTTTGCTTCAAATGCTTGATGAATTTTTGAAAGTTGTAATTCCTTCATAAATAATATTTTATTATTTAATTATTACTTTTTTCTCAACAGTACCATCTTCATATTGATAAATAAGAATATTATTAGATCTATAAATAGTCTTTTGACCTAGTAAATCTGTAATAAATCTAACTTTCTTATTATTTTGAAGATCATAAGTTCCTGTTAGATGACAATTATTTTGGCAATCATTTAATGATGAATATATACCATTTCCATTACCAGGATCAAAACAATTTCCTTGACCATCACAATCATAACTTTCTAAAATACAATTATTTTGACAATCATTTAAGGATAAATATAGTCCACTTCCGTTACCAGGATCAAAGCAATTTCCTTGACCATCACAATCGTAACTTTCTACAATACAATTGATTTGACAGTCATTTAATGATGAATATATACCATTTCCATTGCCAGGATCAAAACAATTCCCTTGACCATCACAGTCATAACTTTGAGTTATTATGCCTACGCATGGAACCTCAATCTCAATATTGTAATAGAAATAGTAATAATCAGGGGCTGATGTAGCACTACTACCTGTTATATTCATAATTGAGCCTATGTTATATGGATATACTGCCCCATCATTATTTCTGTATAATCCAGATCCACCGGATGAAATACCAAGTTGAAAATCTATACCAATAGGAACATTAAAGTTTAATTCTAATTGTTGTTGACCTTGCGAAAGAGTATATGTAGTGTCATCTAATACAGTTCCCATGCTATTTCTTAATTCAAAAGTGACAGTATTATTATCATCAGCATAAAATACAGCTGATTTTATAACAAATTCATTATAAGCATCAAAAATCAAATGTTGATTTCCATTAAAATATCCACCAGTAGAGAATGTATTATCCGCCTCTCCTCCAAATTCTACAGATATGTTGGCATTTGGGTTATAGTTACTAGCTAGAGAATCCATACATCCTAAAATAGGTATACTTGGATCTGTAAATAATTGAGCATCTTGTATAACTGTTTGTCCGTTTATTAAATTTACAGATAATGTATCTGAAATGTATCCAGGCATTGAATATTTAACATCAAATAAACCAGCATCAGCATTTCCACATGAGTAATTACCATTTAATGTAGTTGAAGAACTATTTGGAATAAATGTATTTAAAATTTCAATTGAAGCACCTACTAAATTTGCACCTGTATTGCCATCAGTTACATTACCCTCTAAAAAGCATGCGCCGGAAAAATTTCTTTCATAAACAAGTAATCTTGCATTATTATTATTATTGCTATTAATATCAGAAGATATAATATTTCCTGAAGGTAGAAATGGATATGTACCCCAGCATCCATCAAATCCATCCCCAGATCCAGAATATGAGTCATAATATGCAACTTGAACCATATTATGTGGGTTTGATACATCATGAACTGTTGTGCCATCTCTATACCAAGAAGTAACAATAAAATTACCATCAACGTGAGTATTGTGAGGGATTGAATTAGAACCTGGATTTGATTGAATCCTATCTACTTCTTGTATATTAGTAACATCAGAAATATCATATGCTCCTATGTAAGCATCTGATGTTTCGTCAGTTGTAAAAACATAATTTCCATCATCACTAACCCATGCATTATGAGTAAATGCATTAGGTGTTGGATGCGTACCTATAGTAACTGGGTTATTTTTGTCACTTACATCTATTACGTAAAGATTTCCAGTGTAAATACAGCCAGCATATAAAGTATCACCTCTAACCATACCATCGTGTATGTATTCATCATTCCATGCGCCTAAATAATGAGGATTTGTAGGGTTTGCTGCAACGTCTAAAAAAATAGCTCCATCAGCGGGGTTACTTCCATTGTTACTGGATGCGCCAAAAATATAACATATTCCATTTTCATCTATATATAAATTATGTGAAGCTGTAAAACTTGTACTTTGACCAGTTGTAGGATTATTAAATTGAAAGATGTTCCAGTATGTATTTCCAGTCATATCATTAAGGTCAACAATTAATAAGCCCGCATTTGCTTCAGTTGTAACGTAAGCATAATTTCCCCAAGTTTTAACATCTCTCCAAGTTGAGCTTAAATCAGAAATAAAAAATTCTTCTACTGGATTTGACGGATTAGTGACATTTACACATGAAAATCCATTAACTAATCCAACTAAAGCATATTCAGACTCATCAGCAGGGTCAACCCATCCCCATATATCATTACCTTCAGTTGAATTCCAATCATATGTTCCTAATAAATTTAAGTTGTAGCTGTTTTGACATTCTAAAATTAATGGAAGAAATGTCATAAATAAAATAATTCTTTTCATATACATGTTTTTTTACAAAATTAAGGCTTTAAAATGATATCAAAATTATAATTCAAGGCTAATTTGCCCTTTATTATCATTTTCATTTTCTGAATTAGTAATTTTTAACTCAATATTATTCGGATTATCAAGTTTAATTTCATCCAAACTATCTCTTATTTCATTTTCATTTTCATTCTCTGAATATGGAAGAGGATTTAATAAATTAATTACTTTTACTTTTTTATTAGTAAGTTTATTTCCCTGAGCTTTTATTCCTTTTACAGAAATAAATTTTTCAAAATCAAAAGTTTCTTTGATCCTTTCTTTTCCCTTTTGCTTTACGTAAATAACTTCAAATTGAGGTTTCCATTCAGTACTAATTAATTCTAAGTAGCTATTTTTATGTGCTGTTATTACTTCAATTTTTTGAGAAAGATTACTTGGTACTAAAAATCTTTTTACAAAAAATGCCTCTTTATTTCCATCATAATAAATGACGGAAATAGGCTTGTTTGGATTGTGTTTTTCTATTATCAATAAATTATCGCTAAAATGATTACTTAACTCAAAAGATTTAAGCTCTATTTCTCCGTGCTCATTTACAGTAAAGATTTTATCTTCAGCTTTGAAATCTCCAATAAAAGAACCTCTCTTTTCAACATTTAATCTATTAACATTTTCATCAAACCAAATTTTTCTGGCAGATAGCGTTGATACACCTAATGATTTTAATTCAATCTTCCTTACAGGATATTTAGTTAAAATATTACCACTAGCTCCTTTACCCTTAATTAAATAATCAGCAAAATCAATATCTATTTTTAAATTTTTAATTCTGTTTATTTTTTTTAGTAAAACCATCACGCTTTCAGCTTCACCATTAGGGTTTGATGTAAAGTAAAGTATTTTACTTTCCTTTTCACTTTTTGTTAGAATATATTCTTTATTTCTTGTAATTGATTTAACTGGAAATCTTTTAATCATAGAATTACCCGACTTTCCATCTTTGTAAATCATATTATATATTGTGCGTTCATCCTTTTTCTTAAATACTGCACAATGAATAATATCTTTACCAACAAAAACTTTATTATCAATTTTAACAACTTGCATAGCACCATTACGTCTAAAAATGATTATATCATCAATATCTGAACACTCACAAACATATTCATCTTTCCTCATAGCTGTACCAATAAAGCCTTCTACTCTATTCACATATAATTTTTTACTAGCAACAACTACTTTTTTAGCATCTATATTTTCAAATATCTTACTTTCTGTTTTCCTTTCTTTTCCTTTCCCATATTTGATTTTAAGTTCTTTAAAATAATTAATTGCATAATCAACAAGATTATCTAGTTGATCTTTAATCTTTATAATATTAGTTTCTAAATTTTTTATTTCCTTCTCAACTTTATTTAAATCATATTTTGTTATTTTCTTAATTTTAATCTCAGTTAGTTTTTCCACATCACTATCTGTCACTTTTCGCAACAAATTTTTAGTAAATGGTTCTAGTTTATTATGAATTGTTTGAATTATAGCATCCCAATTATCTAATTCCTCAATAGCATGATAAATTCTTTTTTCAATAAATATTCTTTCCAATGAAGCAAAGTGCCATTTTTCTTGAAGTTCTTTAAGATTAATTTCAAGTTCTTGCTTTAATAATTCTAGAGTGTGGTTAGTAGACTTTTGAAGTAATTCAGAAACACCAATAAATTTAGGTGTATTGTTTTCTATGACACAACAAATAGGAGATAATGAAACTTCACAATTAGTAAAACTATACAATGCATCTATTGTTTTATCAGCTGATATACCATTAGGAATTGTTATAACAATTTCTACATTTTCTGCTGTATTATCTTCAATCTTTTTTATTTTGATTTTTCCTTTTTCGTTTGCCTTGATAATTGAATTTATTAAGGTTGTCGTAGTTGTTGAGAAAGGTAATTCAGAAATTATAAGTTTATCTTTACTTTCTATATTAATCTTAGCTCTTACTCTTACCTTACCTCCTCTTTTCCCGTCATTATAATTTGTAAAATCAGCTGTACCTCCAGTTATAAAATCAGGATAAATCTTTGGCTTAATCCCTTTCAAAACTTTAACAGATGCATCTATGAGTTCATTAAAATTATGAGAAAGAATTTTTGTTGATAATCCTACAGCAATTCCTTCAACACCATGATTTAAAAGTAGTGGAAACTTAACAGGAAGTGTTGTTGGCTCTTTACCTCTCCCATCATAACTTGAACTCCAATTAGTAACTTTTTTGTTAAACACAACATCAAGCGCAAATTGAGTAAGCCTTACTTCAATATATCTAGGCGCAGCTGCACTATCACCTGTTGCAATATTTCCCCAATTACCTTGCATGTCTAATATTAGATCCTTTTGCCCAATTTGAACCATAGCATCTCCTATTGATGCATCTCCATGCGGATGATATTTCATTGTATGACCAATAACATTAGCAACTTTATGATATCTTCCATCATGCATTTCCTTTAGTGAATGTAGTATTCTCCTTTGAACAGGCTTTAAACCATCATAAATATGTGGAACAGCTCGTTCTAAAATTACATATGAAGCATAATCTAAAAACCAATTTTGATACATGCCCGAAACATGTATTATTTTTTCTGATAATTCTTTTCTATTTAACAAATCGTCATCCATAATCAGTATTAATTAATATTACTCTTATCTACTATATCTTCCTCAACTCTAAGATTATTGATAATAAAATCCTGTCTTTCTTTTGTGTTTTTACCCATATAATATTGTAAAACATCAAATATCTTTTCATTACTAGAGAGAATAACTGGCTCAAGCCTCATATCTTTACCTATAAAATTCTTAAATTCATTTGGAGATATCTCACCTAAACCTTTAAATCTTGTAACTTCAGCATTATTTCCTAGTTTTGATATTGCATGTCTTCTTTCTTGATCACTATAACAATATATAGTATTCTTTTTATTTCTTACTCTAAATAAAGGAGTCTCTAGAATGTATATATGACCTTCTTTTACTAATTCAGGAAAAAATTGAAGAAAGAAGGTAAGTAATAGCATGCGAATATGCATACCATCAACATCTGCATCAGTAGCAATTACTATTTTATTATATCTTAAATTATCAATACCTTCTTCAATGTTTAGAGCTGCCTGTAATAAATTAAACTCTTCATTTTCGTAAACAATTTTTTTTGTTAACTCAAAAGAATTTAATGGTTTACCTCTTAAACTAAAAACTGCTTGAGTTTTAATATCTCGTGTTTTAGTTATAGAACCGGATGCAGAATCTCCTTCTGTAATGAATAAAGTAGAATTAGATCTTTCTTCTTTGTTTAAATCATTATAATGAATTCTACAGTCTCTTAGCTTTTTATTATGTAAACTAGCTTTTTTTGCTCTTTCTCTAGCTAATTTTTTCACTCCAGCCATTGCTTTTCTTTCATGCTCAGCAGCTTTAATCTTTCTTTCTATAACTTCAGCTACATCCAGGTTTTTATGTAAATAATTATCTAAATTCTTTTTTAGAAAATCCTGTATAAATGTTAAAATAGTTACACCATTAGGCTCCATTTCAGTTGAACCTAATTTAGTTTTCGTTTGTGATTCAAAAACAGGCTCAATAACTTTAATACTTATTGCAGCATTAATTGCCTGTCTTATATCTGATGCGTCATAGTTCTTACCATAATATTCACGTATTGTTTTAACTAAAGATTGTCTAAAAGCCCCCTGATGTGTTCCCCCTTGTACAGTATGCTGACCATTAACAAATGAATAATATTGCTCAGAATATTGATTTTTACAATGCGTTATAGCAACTTCAATATCTTCAGATTTAAGATGAATTATTGAGTATAATATTTCAGAGTCTGTTCTTTTTTCTAGTAAATCTAATAAACCATTTTCAGAAAAGTATTTTTTTCCGTTAAAAATAATTGTTAATCCTGGATTTAAATAACAATAATTCCACATCATTTTTTCTATATATTCTTCAATAAATCTATATTTTCCAAACAATTTTTGGTCAGGAATAAAACTAACTTTTGTACCTCGTCTACTAGTATTCTCAATAATAGGTTCTTCATTAATAATACTACCTCTTTCAAATTCAACAAGTTTACTTTTACCTTCTCTTATAGATTGTATTTTGAAAAATGATGAAAGAGCGTTTGCAGCCTTAGTTCCAACACCATTTAAGCCAACAGATTTTTTAAAGACTTTCGAATCGTATTTTGCACCTGTATTTATTTTAGATACACAGTCAATTACTTTTCCAAGAGGAATTCCTCTTCCATAATCCCTCACTGAAATTTTATTATTTTTAACATTAATTTCTATTGTTTTGCCATTTCCCATAACAAATTCATCAATAGAATTATCGATAACTTCTTTAAGCAATATATATATACCATCATCAGGAGAAGAACCATTCCCCATTTTACCAATATACATTCCTGGTCTTAACCTAATATGTTCTTTCCAGTCAAGAGATTTAATGCTGTCTTCGTTATATTGTTGTTGTGCCATTATTTATTAGATAAATATCTTATTAAAAAAGAAAAACAAAGATAAGAGATACTAATTTAAATAAATTAGCTTAAGACATTTTCGTTATTAACAATTTTTTCAACGTATTTTACAGATAAATCTATTATACATTAAATCTAAAATGCATAATATCACCATCATTAACTATATAATCTTTACCTTCAATATTTAATTTACCATTTTCACGACATGCTTGCTCACTTCCAAATTTAATGTAATTATTATATGAAATAACTTCCGCTTTAATAAAACCTTTTTCAAAATCAGAATGTATAACACCAGCTGCTTCGGGTGCTTTCATACCTCTTTTAATAGTCCAAGCTTTTACTTCCTTTTTTCCGGCAGTAAAGAAAGTTTGTAAATCTAATAGACTATATGTGGCTTGAATTAAATTATGAATACTTGGTTTTTCTAAGCCCAACTCTTCCAAGAATATTTTTTGTTCATCAATGTTGTCAAGCTCAATAATTTCAGCTTCTATTTCAGTAGAAATTAATAGAACTTTTGAATTTTCATTTTTTATACTTGCTTTAAATTCATTTACAAAATTATTCCCATCTAATGTGGATTTTTCGTCAACATTACATACATATAAAACAGGCTTAGCTGTAATCAGACTTAAATCATTAATAAATTCCTTTTCGTATTTATTTATTGATATATTCCTTATAGAAGTTCCAGTAGATAAAATTGAAATAAATTTATTAGCAAAATCAACTTTTTTATTAGCATCTTTATCGCCAGATTTAGCTGTTCGTATATTTTTTTCTAATACTTTTTCTAAAGTCTCTAAATCTTTTAATTGTAATTCAATTTCAATTGTGTTTTTATCTCTAACTGGATCAATTGTGCCATCAACATGAGTTATATTTGGGTTTTCAAAACATCTTAAGACATGTATTAGTGCATTTGTTTCTCTTATATTAGCTAAAAATTTATTTCCAAGCCCCTCTCCTTTACTAGCCCCTTTAACTAGTCCAGCAATATCAACAATTTCAACATTTGTATTTACAACTTTATCAGGATTTATAATTTTAGCTATTTTCTGTAATCTTTCATCTGGAACTGTGATAATTCCAATATTAGGTTCAATTGTGCAAAAAGGAAAGTTTGCAGATTGAGCTTTTGTATTTGAAAGACAGTTAAACAAGGATGATTTACCTACATTTGGTAAACCAACAATTCCGCATTTTAATGACATATTTTTTAATTGAAATAATTTTCACAAATATATAATAATGAGAATATTAAATAATCAAAATTTTGTCAATAAATAGTTGATAAATTAATATATGTTTAAATAAGAACATCTAGATAAAATCAGACTATTATTAAATTTGCACTTAAAATTTATATTTATGCAAGACATAAAAAAACTAGAGCAAATTGTTCAACAAGTAAGAAGAGATATTGTTAGAATGGTACATGCTAATAACTCTGGTCATCCAGGTGGATCTTTGGGATGCGCGGAATTCTTAACTGCTTTGTATTTTCGTATAATGAGGCATAACACGAAATTTAATATGGATGGAATTGGAGAGGACTTATTCTTTCTTTCTAACGGACATATTTCCCCAGTATTATATTCAGTTTTATCAAGAAGAGGTTACTTTAATGTAAAAGAACTTTCATCTTTCCGAAAAATAAATAGTAGATTACAAGGACATCCAACTCCGTATGAAGGACTTGAAGGAATCAGAATGGCTTCAGGTTCTTTAGGACAAGGTCTCTCTGTATCTATTGGAGCTGCTTTAACAAAAAAATTAAATAATGACCCTAATCTAGTTTTTACATTACATGGGGATGGAGAATTACAAGAAGGACAAGTTTGGGAAGCATTAATGTATGCATCAGCAAATAAAATAGATAATTTAATTGTTACTATTGATTACAATAAAAAACAAATTGATGGATCTATTGAAAACGTTTTATCTATAGGTGATATTTCAAAAAAATTACAAGCTTTTGATTGGCTTGTATTGGAAGAAAAAAATGGTAATAATATGAACTCAGTAATTAATATAGTTGAACAAGCAATCTCAAAAACTAAAAATCAAAAACCAATCGTTATTCTTTTACATACTGAAATGGGTAATGGTGTAGATTTCATGATGGGAACACATAAATGGCATGGGTCAGCACCAAATGATGAACAACTAGAAATAGCATTATCTCAAAATACAGAAACATTAGGTGATTATTAAGAAAATTAAAATATTAACATGTTTTTTGATAATTTTTATGTTATTATCAAATTATTCATCTGCTCATACTAATAAGCCTGAACCAACTTTAAATAGAGTATTATTTATTTTTGATGCTTCTCAATCAATGCTAGGTAGGTGGCAAAGTGGAAGAAAAATAGATATAGCTAAAAATCTATTATCTAAAATGGTTGACTCTCTAAGAAATATAGACAATCTAGAGATAGCACTAAGAGTTTATGGTCACAAAAGTCCTTTTCCTCCAAAAGACTGTGAAGATTCATACCTAGAAGTTAATTTTTTAAAATCTGATATAGCTGCAGATCTAATCAAGAAAAAATTATCAGTTATAAAGTCAAGAGGAACAACACCTATTGCTAGATCCTTAGAGGAAGGTTCAAAAGATTTCCCAAGTTCATCATCAAGAAATATCGTAATATTAATAACAGATGGTATAGAAGAGTGCGGTATGGACCCATGTCTTATCTCTAAAGCTCTTCAAAATGAAGGCATTATTTTAAAACCATTTGTAATTGGAGTTGGCTTAGATAAATCATATCAAAAATCTTTTGATTGTATAGGGAAATTCTTTGATGCAACAAATGAATCAGAATTTTCTGATATTTTGAATATTGTAATTTCTCACGTGATAGATAATACTACAGTTCAAATAAACTTACTAGATCAGCAAAATAACCCTACAGAAACTAATATTAATGTTACACTGTATGATGAATTTACAGGATTACCTAAATATAATTATATCCATACATTGGATAATTACGGACATCCTGATACTCTTGCCATTGACCCTATTTTAACATATAAGGTTGTAGCTCATACACTACCACCTGTATCAATTGAAAATATTTCAATTAATCCAGGTCGTCATAATATAATTCCATTAAAAACACCTCAAGGTAAATTAGAAATTAATATAAAATCAAAAAATAAATATCAATATATTATTCGTAAGTCAGGCATAGATAGTATTCTACACGTGCAAGACTTAAACAGAGTAGACAACTATCTTGTTGGAAAATATGATGTTGAAGTGTTAACACTACCAAGACTAAAATACACGGTTGAAATAAAAGAACGGCACCTATTACCAATACAAATACCTACACCTGGGTTAGCTAACATCATTTTGCCTTCTAAAGGATTTGGCGGTATTTATACTACAGAAAATAATAAATTAGAACAAATTTATCACTTTATTGGTAAAAAAAAGGAACATAGAATATCATTACTTCCAGGAAAATACATTTTAGTATTTAGATCACTTTCAGCAAGATCTTCTTTATACACTAAACAAAAGTATTTCACTATTAGTTCTGATAAATCTAAATTGATTAAATTTTAAAAAAAATGGAAAATAAAGATACTAGATCAGGTTTTGGGGCGGGTTTAACAGAGTTAGGAAGATTAAATAATAATGTTGTTGCATTATGTGCGGACTTAACAGGTTCATTAAAAATGGATGAATTTAAAGAAGAAAACCCAAATAGATTTTATCAAATTGGAATTGCAGAAGCAAATATGATGGGAATAGCTGCAGGAATGACAATTGGTGGTAAAATTCCATTCACAGGTACATTTGCAAACTTTTCTACAGGACGTGTTTATGATCAAATTCGTCAATCAATAGCTTATTCTAATAAAAATGTTAAAATTTGCGCATCACATGCAGGATTAACTTTAGGAGAAGATGGAGCAACTCATCAAATTTTAGAAGATATAGGGTTAATGAAAATGCTTCCTAATATGGTTGTTATAAATACTTGTGATTTTAATCAAACTAAAGCTGCAACTATTGAAATTGCTAATCATATTGGTCCTGTATACTTAAGATTTGGAAGACCTAAGGTCCCAAATTTTACATCCGAAAACCAAAAATTTAAGATTGGAGAAGCTTTAAATATTAAGGAGGGAAATGATGTATCTATTTTTGCTACTGGTCACTTAGTTTGGGAGGCTCTAATTGCTGCTAAAGAATTAGATAATATTGGAATTTCTGCAGAAGTGATAAATATACATACAATTAAGCCACTTGATACTAAGACTATTTTACGTTCTATATATAAAACAAAATGTGCTGTCACAGCAGAAGAACATATGCTAAATGGTGGACTTGGAGATAGCATTGCACAGTTTTTATCAACTACACTTCCTACTCCTATTGAAATGATTGGAGTTGATGATACATTTGGAGAAAGTGGTACACCTAAAGATTTAATGATAAAATATGGATTAAATTCAAAAAATATTATTGAATCTGCTAAAAAAGTAATTTCTAGAAAATAATGTCTAATACAATTGATATATTTAAAAAACATCAAGCACAAACTTTTCCCTATCCATCATGCCTACAAATTAAATCCTCTAAAGGAACATATATAACAGATATAAATAACAAAAAATATCTAGATTTTGTTGCAGGAGTCTCAGCTTGTACACTAGGGCATTCCAATCCCATAATAAATAATGCAATACTTAATCAAATAAATAAATATACTCATGTAATGGTCTATGGTGAATATATTCAATCTCCACAATATGAATTAGCTCATCTTTTATCAAAACAATTACCAAACAATTTAAGTACAACGTATTTTACAAATTCTGGAACAGAAGCTATTGAAGGAGCAATAAAATTAGCAAAAAGAAGTAATAAAAGACCAGAAGTTCTTTCATGTATTAATTCATATCATGGTTCTACACAAGGTTCTCTTAGTATTATGGGAAATGAAAATCAAAAAACTAATTTTAGACCATTAATACCTGAATGTAATCAAATACACTTTAATGATATAAACACTATAAATAAAATTACATCTAAAACAAGTGCCGTAGTACTAGAAATAATTCAAGCTGCCACAGGATTTATTGAGACAGATATTCATTTTTTGAAAGAAGTCAGAAAAAAATGTGATGAAACTGGTGCAATATTAATATTTGATGAAATTCAAACCTGCTATGGAAGGATTGGCTCCTTGTTTGCATCAACATATTATAATATTTATCCTGATATATTATGTATTGCAAAAGGAATGGGCGCTGGAATGCCAATTGGTGCATTTATTTCTTCATGGGATCTAATGAATAATTTCACATCATCCCCGTCTCTAGGTCACATAACAACATTTGGTGGTCACCCTGTTAGTTGTGCTGCTTCTCTAGCTTGTTTAAAGTATTTAATCGGTTCTGATTTAATGGATTCAATAAAAACTAAGGAAGAATTATTTAGAAGAAAATTAAAGCATTCTTTGATAAAAGAAGTCAGAGGTAAAGGCTTAATGCTTGCGATTGAATTAAAGAATGAAAGTTTAGCAAGAGAACTTGTTGAAAAATCATTAGATAAGGGGCTAATTTTATTTTATTTTTTATTTACAAAGACTGCAATTAGAATATCCCCTCCATTAACTATTTCTGAAGATGAGATAAAGAAAGGGTGTGAAATAATTATCTCACTACTTGACAAAGTAAATCATAAAGCCTGATAGATAAGCTAATAAAATAATTTTATTTTTTTTGTTTGTTATTTAACATAGGAACAAAAGAAAAATCACCATGTTTTGAAATAGAAATCTTATTTTCATCTATTTTTTCTATCAAGTGCATAGTTTGAATTTCTCCCCTTCCAATTGGAGCTACCATCAATCCTCCCATCTTTAATTGTGATATTAAAATTTTAGGTAATACAGGTGCTCCGCAAGTGACAATAATTTTATCATATGGAGCAAAATTAGGTAAGCCTTTGTAGCCATCTCCATAAAAAAAATTACATTTATATCCTATTTTAGGTAAAAAATCTTTAGTTTTTAAATATAATTCTTTTTGTCTCTCTATAGTATAAACATCAGCTTCTAAACTTATAAGAACTGCAGACTGATAGCCAGACCCTGTTCCGATTTCCAAAATTTTTTCATGTGGTTTAATTTTAAGTAATTCAGTTTGAAAAGCGACTGTAAAAGGTTGAGAAATTGTTTGTTTATTGCCAATAGGGAAAGCTTTATCTAAATATGAAAATTTATCAAATGCATTATCTATAAATAAATGTCTTGGAATATTATTAATGGTGTTCAATACTTTATTACATTTAATTCCTTTATTGATTAAAACCTCAACCAATTTCTTTCTTAAACCTTTATGTCTGAAAGTATCTTCCATAATGAATTGAAATATTAATCTATTTAACTTATTTTTGAAAAAAAATATTTTGTAAATTAAGTGATAAATTTAGGTTGTTTTAAAAAAGATTTATCATAAGATTTCACATAGCAATGTTAATATATGACTTATAAATTTTTATCACTATTTATAATTTACTTATTTCTTTTTTCATGTGATAATGAAAACATTAATGAAGTGCCTACATATATTAAAATTGACTCTATAGTTCTAGATGAAAACACATCTCAAAATATTAGTGATGTTTGGATTTACATTGATGATATTCTTCAGGGTGTTTACGAATTGCCAATTGAAGTTCCATTATTAGTTGAGGGAAAACATAAATTACGTGTCAAGGCAGGAATTAGAGAAAATGGTATATCAGCAACAAGAATTCCTTTTCCATTTTATACTTCATATATTATTGAAGAACAAAATTTTATAGAAGAAGAGAGTATTACTTTAAATCCTGTATTCAACTATATAGATAATATTACATTCATTAAAGAAAATTTTGAGGGAATAGGTGTGAATCTAGAATCAACTCTAATTTCTGACACGACAATAAATTTAATAAATACTCCAAATAATAATTATGGTGAAGGTATTTTAACTGATTCATTAATTACTTTTGAGGTTGCTACAGATGAATTTAATATAGAACAACTAGGACCAGTATTCTTAGAGTTAGACTATAAGTCAAACACACAATTTTTAGTTGGTATATACGCTAATTTTCCACAATCATTAGTTTTACAAAAAGATATTATATGGATAACACCAAAAGATGAGTGGAATAAAATATATATAAATCTTTCAAGTACAATTCAAGAATCAAATCAAGCTGAATCTTTCAAAGTTTTTATTGGAATGAAAAGAGATTTTACTAAAGATACTAATTGGGTTAATTTAGACAACATAACTATTATTTATTAATTATAATTATACAAAATGAAAAACATAACTATTATTGGTGCAGGTACTATGGGCAATGGTATAGCTCATGCGTTCGCACAAAAGGAATTTAATGTTACACTAGTTGATATTTCATCAGATGCACTAGAGAGAGCAATTAAAACGATTGAAAAAAACCTAGATAGAATGGTTGTAAAGGAAAAAATCACAATAAGTGATAAAGAAAAAACAATAAATCATATTTCATTATCTACTAATATTAAAGATGGTACCAAATATGCAAATTTAGTTGTTGAAGCCGCTACTGAAAATACTGATTTAAAATTAAAGATTTTTAAGGAGTTAGATGAAATATGTGATAAACAAACTATATTAGCTACAAATACATCTTCTATATCAATTACTGATATCGCATCTGCAACTAATCGACCAGATAAAGTGATTGGAATGCATTTTATGAATCCTGTACCTATCATGAAGCTAGTTGAGGTTATTAAAGGTAAAAAAACATCAGATAAAGTTACAGAAACTATAATGAAATTAAGTCAAGATTTAGGTAAAATCCCAGTTGAAGTTAATGATGCGCCTGGTTTTGTAGCAAATAGGATACTAATGCCTATGATTAATGAAGCTATTTATACATTACATGAAGATATTTCATCTGTTGAAGGTATAGATACTGTAATGATGCTAGGAATGTCTCATCCGATGGGACCTCTTCATCTAGCTGATTTCATTGGTTTAGACGTTTGTTTATCCATTTTAGAGGTTATGCATGAAGGTTTTAAGGATATTAAATATAAGCCCTGCCCTCTTTTGTGTTCATTGGTAAAAGATGGTAATTTAGGTGTTAAATCAGGAAAAGGATTTTATGACTATTCTAATGGAATAAGAAACAAGCAGGTGTCAGATTATTTTAAAAAATAATTAATCTTTTTTTAATTAATTTCTCCGTTTAATTTTGCTTGAATAACAATATGTTCAATAAGCATATCTTCTTTATTATTAATTGGGTCATAAGTTGCTTTTAGGTTATTATCCCAAAACAATGCAGTTGTTTGCCAGAATAAAGCATTAAGTGTTCCTCTGTATGACTTAACTATTTCGTATGTTGTTGAATTTGTTTCTCTATGAACTAATTTAACTAATACTTTCCCATCATTCATAGTAAGTTTTTTTAATTGATTAGAATATTCTTCTTTTAATTTCTTTGTTTCATTCTTGAGATATTTTTTTTTCAATCTTCTTTTAGAAATACTATCTAATGATATTTGTATTTGATTTAATTTACTTTTTATTACTATAACATAAGGATATACTTTTAAGACTCTTCTCTTTAGTCTATTATACAATACCCTATCTTCATGGTTTTTAAACTCTAAAACCTCAAACTGAGGTAAATAATAATAAATAATCGAATCCTCACTATTTAACTCAGTTTCAATTTTATCTTGAGAAAATAAATATAAATTATAAAACATGAAAATGAAAAAGAAAATATTCATTCAAAAAATAGTAGTTTATCTATCTTATTTCAGCACTTAATTTTGATTTATATATATCAATTAAATCATTCATTGTTTTATTAATAACGCTGTCGGTTAATGTTTTAGTGTTATCAGATAATATAAAACTTAATGAATACGACTTCTTACCATTAGGAATATTTTTTCCTTGATATACATCAAAAAGATTAACAGATTTTATAATATCAGATTTTAAAGAAAAAGCTAACTTTTTAAGCTCTTCAAAGGAAATATTATCGTTAATTAATAATGATAAGTCTCTTTTTACATCTGGGAATTTAGAAATTTGACTAAACTTTATATTATCTTTATTAATATATTTAAGAATATTATCCCAATAAAAATTTGCATAAAAAACCTTTGTTTTAATACCAAAATGATTACATAATTTACTGTTTAGCTCTCCAAAATTTACTATATCATCTTTTTGATGAGAAAAATTAACTGCCTGCATATAAATAGAATTATTTATATCTGTAGAATTATATTTTGTTATTGATATTTTATTTAAGATATGCTGAACTATCTGTTTTAAATAAAAAAAATCAATATTTGTGGCTGTAGAATTCCAATTATCCTCCATAATATTTCCTGTACATATTATTTGTAGATTTCTTATTTCTTTGTACTTATCACCTTCTTTATGATAAGTTTTACCAAATTCATATAACTTTAAATTTAAATTTTTTCTATTATGATTAAAATTAATGTTTTCTAAGCCACCAAAAAGTAATGACTGTCGCATAACATTTAAATCTTTAGATAAGGGATTAATAATATTAACGCTATTATCAATACAAATATCATCATTATAAAAATGATATTCAGAACTTGAAAGCGAATTGTTCATTGTTTCATTAAAACCATTATTAGAAAGAAAATTAGAAATTAAATTACTATAATCTTCATTGTTATTAATTTTATTTAAAGGGATAATTGCTGATAATTTATTTGGTATATTAATATTATTATAACCATATATTCTAAAGATTTCTTCAATTACATCAATTTCCCTTGTAACATCAACTCTATATAAAGGTATATTTAATTCTAAACTATTCTTGCAATCATTAACAATATTTATTTCTAAATCAAATAATATTTTTTTGATTTTTACTGGATCAATTTCATGACCAGCAACTTTGTTTACATTATTAAAATTTAGAATAACATTACTTTTTTTAATTTCCTCAGGATAAATATCAATGATTTCAGAACTAATGTTACCTCCACAAATTTCTTGAACTAAAGAAGCAGCTCTTTTCAATGCAAATACAGTTATACTAGGGTCACAACCTCTCTCATATCTAAATGATGCATCAGTATTAAGTAAATGTCTTTTTGATGATTTTCTTATACTAACTGGATTAAAATATGCAGATTCAAGAAAAATATCAGTTGTCTTACTTGAAACACTAGAGTTTATACCTCCATAAACACCAGCAATACACATTGGTTTGGATTTGCTGTTAATCATTAAGTCATCTTTATTGATAACACGTTCAATTCCATCTAAAGTAATAAATTTAGTATCCTCTTTAACAGTAGAAACAACTATTTTATTTCCATCAATATTATTCAAGTCAAATGCATGTAAAGGTTGTCCAATTTCATGTAGTACAAAATTTGTAATATCAACAACGTTATTTGTAGGTGATATACCAATTGCTAGTAATTTATTTTTTAGCCAATTAGGTGATTCACTTACAGTTATATTACTTATAGTTAATCCAGAATATCTTGGGCATAAAGTACTGTCTTTAACGTCTACATCAATACTGTTAGATGTTTCGCTAATATTTAAATTCTTAATTTTTGGTATATGTATTTTTAAGTTTTCTCCCTTATTATTTAATGCAGCCATTAAATCTCTTGCTACACCTATATGGGACATTGCATCAGTTCTGTTTGGAGTTAGTCCAATTTCAAATATATAATCCTCTTTAATACTAAAATAATCACTAGCTAAAGTTCCATTATCAATATTATCATCCAACACCATTATTCCAGCATCATCATTACCAAGGTTAAGCTCACGCTCTGAACATATCATACCGAATGAGTATTCACCTCTTATTTTTCCTTTTTTAATTTTAAATTTTTCATCATTATTATAGAGAATAGTTCCAATAGTTGCAACGGGAACTTTTTGCCCAACATTAACATTAGGAGCACCACAAACTATTTGTATTTTTTCTGAACCAATATCAACTTGCGTTAAACTTAATTTGTCTGCATTTGGATGCTTAACTTTTTCTAAAACTTCACCAATTACAACTCCCTTCAAACCTCCCTGAATATTTGTGAAATTTTGAATTCCCTCTACCTCTAAACCTATATCAGTTAATATATCTGAAATTGTTTTAGGGTTGTGCTTTAAATTAAGATAATCTTTAAGCCAGTTGTATGAAATTTTCATTATTTAATTTTCTTTTACAAAAGTATAAAAATAGAATATTAATTTAGATTTTATTTCTAGATAAAATATATAACTATAATATTCTGAATAGATAAAAAAAATATTCAGCAAAATTATTTATTTTTTGATACAGTTTTCAATTCTAATAAATTACGTGAATTCACCTTAAAGCCTGTAATATTCTTTTGTAAAAAACATAAAACTCTATCATAATAAAGCGGAACAATGACTGAATTTTCAATAATAATTTTATCCATTTTATTGTAAATACTGTGTCTTATACTATCATTTTTTTCAGATAATGCACTTCTATACAACGAATCATATTTTGTGTTTTGAAAATGAGTATAATTTGGACCTCTAGGAGTAAAATTTTCACTATAAAATAAAGATAAATAATTTTCTCCATCAGGATAATCTGCTATCCAGCTTCCTCTAAAGAAAGATAATTTTGAAGTTGCAACTAATTGTCTATGAGTAGATGGAGGATTTACATCAATTTTAATATTTAGTCCTATATCTTTCATACAACTTTGAATGTATTCGCATAAATCTAGGTATGATGATGTAGTAGATAGTGTAATAGTTTTACTCTTATTAAATTTAGAGTTATTAATTAGAGATATTGCCTTATCAAGATTATAATCATAACCAGTAACATTCGGGTTATATGATGGAATCCCAGGGGGTATAATGCCATTAATTGCAGGTGTACCTATATTATTTCTTAAGTATTTTATCATATTATCCCTATCAAATCCATAGTTTATCGCTTTTCTAATTTCTATTGGAAGAGTATCTTCATTCATTAGAAAACCAAGATATTCCGTATTCAAATATGCAGAAGAAAGAAGATTAATTTTTGATGCATATTTTGTGTTTAATGTACCAGAATTAGTTAATAATTCGTCTTTGTAGCTTGCATCTATTCCTGAAAGATAATCAAGATTTCCTTGTAAAAATTGTAAAAATGCAGATTGCTTATCTTTAATAAAGGTAATAGATATTGCATCTAAAAATGGTAGTTTTTTACCATTATATGATTCAAAATAGTTATTATTTTTTCGTAGAATTAATTTAACTCCATTTACCCATAATTGAAATTTAAATGGACCTGTCCCAATAGGATGATTATGAAAACTACCTCCTTGAACAATTTCTTTAGGAACCACAGAACAATATTTCATAGCTAATAGAGAAAGAAATCCAGGAAAAGGTTTTTTTACTTTGATTAACAAAACACTATCATTAAGTGCAGAAAATGTATCGACATTTGACAATACCCACGCTCCAGGTGAAGCAAGTTTTGTGTCTTTTAATCTATTAAGAGAATACACAAAATCGTCTGCAACTACCCTCCTTCCTAGGCCATTTTTAAACAAAATATGATCATGAAAAAAAACATCATCTCTTAAATAAAACTTATAATTTAAATTATTTTCAGACACTTCCCATCTCATGGCTATTGATGGAATAACATTTTGATGATTATCTAATTGTACTAATCCATTAAATATTTGGTTTGCGATATTAACTGTCGCTTGATCTTTTGAAAAGGCAGGGTCTAATGTATAAACCCCAGAAGATTCATTATATTTAAAAATTGAAAGATTTTCATTGTTAAAATTACTACTACAAGATATGAAAAGTAGAAAAATAGGAAATAGCAGCTTTAAATTCATTTTTTCTGCTAATATATAACATAAATTATCTATTTAGATTTATTTCTCCACTATATAAAAATTTCCTATTATTTAAATCAATTAATGTTACTTGATATATATATGAATCAGACTTTAGCATCTCTTCTTTAGTGTTTTTTCCATCCCATCCTATATTAATATTATTTGATTTGAAGATTAACTCTCCCCATCTGTTAAAAATAAGAATTTCATATTCGGAAATATTATTTGAAACAACTTTAAACATCTCATTTAATCCATCATTATTAGGTGTAAAGCTATTTGGAGCAAAAAAGGTATGTTCAGGAATTATATTTATATTTTTCTTTACAAATGAAAAACAATCATCTTTATTTGTACCCTTTAGCCTTACTTCATGAACTTTCGGCTCAATAAATGTAAAAGTAGGATTAATTTCATTTGATATATATCCATTTTCGAATATCCACTCATAATGCAAAGAGTCATCTGATAGATTTGAAAATATGATTTCGGAATTATATTGTGATGTTGTTGTTTTATCAGAAACAAAATTTACATACGGAGTTTCAAATATATTGATTGCTGAATAAATTATAGTATCATTGACACAACCATTTACAGAATTTGTTTCTAAGCTTATGTTATATGTGCCTGAATTGTTAAAAATATGAGTAGGGTCAGAATCAATTGATTCTGTACCATCACCAAATATATAATTCCAACTTTTTATATTTCTTTTGTTTCCATTAAATTTTAGCTCAATTGGATATCCCACACATCCATTATTTTGTATTGTAAAATCAACATCAGGTTTTTCTAATACGTTTATCTTTTTTGTTAATTGAGATTTACAGCCAAAATCAGAGACATTTATTTGTGTAATAGTACTTATACCTGTTTTATTAAATAAATATTCAGTGCTTTTATTTGGTATAATTGAATCATTATTTATTATCCAATAATATTCAATTATATTTCCAGATAATATCGTTGAAAGATTATTCAAATTTAATATTGTATTTTCACATATATCTGATACTATAAAATTTGAATTGGGTTTTGGGTAAACATGTGTTTTTTTAATAGTTGAATTTGAACAACCTTGTGATGAAAAAGCAGTTAATAACACATTATATTCTCCTGATCCATCAAAAGTATAATTAGTTATAGAATCTAAATAAATATTGTCTTCAATTTGAAATTGTATATCTACAATAGAGTCATTTTCCATATAAGACAAATCAATAAAAGTATTACCTATTCCTTCACAATTATCAACACTAATAAAATCGACATTTGGATTATCATTTATAATAAAATTTTTAGAGATACTATTTGTACAACCAAAACTATTTTTTGCTTCTAATGTAATTGAATGATTTCCGGAACTCAAAGGTAAGTAATCAATTTCTTTAGAAAATAAAGAATCAAATCCATTAATTATATATATCCAATTTAATACGCTATCATTAGAATAACCAGTAAGATTTATTGTGTCTCCTAAACACATTTGATTGTCAGAAATAATAAAATCAATATTTGGTTTAGAAAATATAGTAACAACATTATTAAATGTGTCTAGGCAACCGTTATCTAGATTCTCAACATATAAGCTAACTAAATTATCACCAATATTTAATATTTCACCTACATTTTTTCCAGATTGACCAAAACTCCAGTTATAATAAATATTAGAGTTAATTAAATTTGAAGTACCAGTAAATAAAGTAGTATCATTCTCGCAAAAATTTTCTACTGTAAAGAAAGCCTCGGGTATATCTTCTAAAACTTCAACAAACACTGAATCGTAACTGATACAGTGATCATTACTATTATATACGTAATAAGTCATACTTGTTGTTGGGATTATATATGTTGAATTATTCGTTGGAGATAATACACTGTCAGATGGATGCCAAATATAGTTTGTTGCATTTCCATTAGCATATAACTCAAACATTTCACCTTTACAAATTTGAATACTATTTCCTGCATCAACAACTATTTCATAAACCTTTATTGTATCATTATAAGTAATTATTGATTGACATCCATAATCATTTTTTAATACTAGCATAGGTATGTATTCTCCTGGTTGAAAATAGCTATAAGAAACAATACTATCAGAAGTATAAACACCATTACCAAAATACCATAAAATACTATCAGTATTTAATGTGTTAGATGTAAAAATTAGTTCTTCTTCATTACATACTATATTTGATGATACTGTAAAGGACCCTTCAGGATATGATGATGAAACATCAATATAATTTATTTTTAATGATGTGTCACTACATCCAAACATATTTTTAGAAACAAGCGTAATATTATAAACACCATTATTAGAGAAAAGATGAGATGGGTTTTCAACATTTGATGTTGTGCCATCTCCAAAATTCCAATCAAAATATACAGCATCTGAACTTGAAATATTTGTAAAATTAGCTATAGCTGGAACACAATTAGAACTTAAGGATTGAATTGAAAAATCAGAAGTTGGATTTAAAACATTAATATAACTAGAATAGGTATATTTATTTGAACAACCTAATGTATCTATAACTTGTAAACTAATATCGTATATACCGTTATTATTATAAGAATAAATTGGATTCTCTAAATATGATGTGTTTCCATCACCAAAATCCCAAATGTATGATAGTTCAATTCCTTCTGACAAATTTTGGAAAATAATTTCTTCACCTATACATATACTATCATCATTAGATTGAAAATTTGACTTAGGTTTAATATATTCAATATAATTATAATATCTAGTTGTATCCCTGCATCCAAAGTAGGATTCAGAATAAAGCAAAATATCATACGTACCCTCTTGAGTATATAAAGCTGTAGGATTAATAGATGAGGAGTAACTTCCGTTTCCAAAATCCCAAATGACATTGCTTAACGGATAATCACTTGATGATTGTAAATTAACAAATAATGAATCGCATCCATAATTATTAGAAATTTTAAAATCCGTATTTAAATCATACATATGAAACATATTATTAATAGTAAAAGTATCTTTACATTTATGAACATCAGTTATAATCATAGATACATCAAATAAACCAGTGTCTACAAACACGTGATCTAATCTGCTGTCTTCAACCCCACCATCGGACCAAAAAACCTGAAAAAAATCCCAATCTTGAGATAAATTTTTTAAATAAACTCTTTTAGGAATACAAGAAGTAGAATCTTCGTATCCATTATTTGAATTCACTAGATAATCGAAATTTGCTATTGGCTTTGTAACTTGAATTTCCTTTTGAATGGAATGAGTACATTCTGTTAAATTATTGTAAACTGTTAAAATAACAGTATATGTTCCTGTATTTACATATTCATGTGAGGGGTTAAAGAGATTTGAGGTGCTACCATCACCAAAATCCCAGCTTACATTATCAGCGCCAATAGAAGTATTAGTAAATTCTACTAATAAAGGGTCTACACAATTATGTTTAGATTTAAATTCAGCTAATGGTTCAATAATTTTAATTACATCATTTAATATAATTGTATCACTACAAGAATTTATACCAGAAATTAAAGAGACAGAATATAATCCAGTATCACTAAAATGATAAATTGGATCTTTGAAAGTAGAGATTGAATCTTCACCTATAAACCAAAGCCAATTATTATTTGATATTAATGATATATCACTAAACATTACATCCTGTCCTACGCATGCAATAGATGTAGATAATTCAACATCTAATGAAGGAGATTTATTAATTTCAATATAATTGAAAAATGTATCTGTTGCAACACAACCATAATCACTAACAGCTAAAAGTGAAACATCAAATAATCCATCATTAAGATATGTATTAATAGGGTTCTTAAGATTTGAAGTATTACCATCACCAAAATTCCAAAACCACAGAGAAGAATTTAATGAACTGTCAATAAAGCCAACATCGACTGGATATGTACAATGTATTAATGTATCACTAGAAAAAGATAGTTTAGGTAATTCATAAATCTTTATATATTCATCTAATGTTACGCTTGATGTACATCCAGATAAACCATTCATAATTAATGTTATATCATACTGACCGGGCTTGTTAAATACTTGAATTGGATTTTCAGATAAAGATGTAGATATAGTATCAAAATACCAAATATAACTTGCTGAATCATCGTTAGACATATTAAAGAATTCTATCTCAATTCCTTCACAACCAGAATTAGTATCAACAGAAAAGGCTGGCTTTTCATATCCAACTATGTTTATATAGTCATTCAAAACTAACGTATCACTACAACCATTATGCGTTGACAATAATGTAATAGTATAAGCACCTTTAGCAAACAACTTAGAAGGCTCTTCTAAATTAGATGATGATCCATCATCAAAATACCAAACATAATCAGATGCATTATAACTATTATTTACAAAACTTATTAATTCTGATGAATCACAAGAAAAAACATTATTAGCAAAAAATGATGCAATAGGAACTTCTTTAACTGAAATATAATTACTTTGAGTTAATATTGTTTGACAATTATTAATATCTATTACTGATAATGTTACCGAATATTCACCAGAATTTTGATATGTATAATTTGGCGATTCATGATTACTATATCCACCATCACCAAAATCCCAATACCATGAAATAATATTGTTACTAGAATTATTAAAAAATGATGTGGATAATGGAGCACAATCATTACTAATTGTAGAGTTTATATTTACAATAGGGTTTTCATATATTTTTACCAAAGAATTATAAACTTTAGTATCACTATAAACACCATTTGAAACCTGTAAAGCAACATCATATTCTCCTGGACTATTAAAAAGAACAATAGGATTCTTTAAAACGGATGTAATACCATTTCCAAAGTCCCATAACCAAGATGTAGGATTTCCTGATGATACATCCTGAAATTCAACAACTAGAGACTCACACCCATTTGTTGAATTTACAGTTACAAAATCTGCTAATACTTGTGGAGTTGTACAAAAAGGTGTAAAAATGGTTAATAGGACTATGAAAAGGTAATTAAGGTTATTAAATTTAAATAATAACTTTCGTTTTAAGAATAAAAAGGTAATGCGTAAAAATTTAATCATTTATGTTAATTACGTTCTTAATTGAATTTTACGTTAAAAAAATTATTTATGTTTCAATTAACAATACTTCATGTAATTCTATATTTTTGTAATATGTTAAATGGAAAAAAGGCAGCATTTTATACACTTGGTTGTAAACTAAATTTTTCAGAGACCTCAACTATTGGAAGGCAACTAACAGATATTGGATTTACCAAAACTGATTTTAATAGTACAGCTGACCTTTATGTGATAAATACTTGTTCAGTTACAGCAAATGCCAATAAGGAGTGCAGAAGAATCATTAGAAAAGCAAAAAAGAACTCTCCAAATGCATTTATTGTCGTTACAGGTTGTTATGCTCAGTTAAAACCAGAAGAAATATCAAATATTGATGGTGTCAACTTAGTACTTGGTGCAAGAGAAAAATTTAACCTACCCCATTTATTAAAGAACATAGAAGGAAATAATAGCAAAATTCACGGGTGTGAAATAAATAATTTAGATTATAAAGCTTCCTTCTCTTTAAATGATAGAACAAGATCTTTTTTAAAAATTCAAGATGGATGCAATTACCCATGTACATATTGCACTATACCACTAGCTAGAGGTAAAAGTAGAAGCGATAGTATTGAAAATATAATAATAAACGCTAATAAAATAGCTTCACAAGGTGTTAAAGAAATAGTTATTACTGGTGTAAATATTGGAGATTTTAAAGACAAAAATAATAATAGAAACTTTAGTGATTTAATATACGAATTGGATCAGGTAAATGGGATTGAAAGGTATCGTATTTCATCTATTGAACCTAATCTAATAAGTGATAGAATAATAAGTATTGTCAAAAAATCAAATAAGTTTATGCCGCATTTTCATATTCCATTACAATCAGGTTCCGACATGATTTTGGGTAAAATGAAAAGAAGATATCAGAGTAAATTATATAAAAAAGTAGTAGAAAAAATAGTTAATAATGTGCCGAATGTATCAATTGGAGCTGATGTAATTGTCGGTTTTCCTGGTGAGACAGAAAATGAATTCAATAAAACATTAAATTTTATTAAAGACTTACCATTATCTTATTTACATGTCTTCCCATATTCAGAAAGAGAAAATACTTTAGCTTCTAGTATGAAAAATAAAATTGATAAACAAATTATTTCTGAAAGGACAAAACAATTAATCATTTTATCAAATAAATTACAAAATGATTTTTATCTAACTTATATTAATACACATCAAAACGTTTTATTCGAGCAAAATGAAAAAGATGGAATGTTATTTGGATTTACAGACAATTATATAAAAGTAAAAGCACCATATGATAAAAAGCTTGCCAAGACAAAACAAAAAGTAAACCTTTTAGATATAGACCTTGATGGTATAATGAAAGTAAGTATAGAAAATTAATTTATGTATCCAACAATTTCACATTTAATTTATGATTTATTTGGAGTTAAAATTCCTCTTCCCATTCAAACATTTGGGTTTTGGGTTGCAGTATCTTTTATTGTTTCTGCTTGGGTAATTGCAAAGGAGTTAAAAAGAAAAGAACTTGAGGGAAAAATATTTCCTGTTAAAATAAAAAATATTGTAGGAAAAAAACTTAGTAATTTAGAAATATTAAGTGGTATAATATTCGGATTTTTTATAGGATTTAAAGGATTTGAGGCATTGACTCATTACTCAGAGCTTGTTGAAAACCCTCAACAATTTATACTTTCTACAAGAGGTAGTATTATGGGAGGTATTTTAATTTCTTTATTATCAGTATTTTTAAGATGGAAAGAAAATAAAAAAACTCGTTTAGAAAATCCAAAAGAAGAAGAAAAAATAGTACATCCTTATGAATTAATGGGAAATATGACATTAATTGCTGCTATTTCTGGTATTCTTGGAGCTAAGATTTTTCATAACTTAGAAAATTTTGATGATTTTATTGCAGATCCAATATCACAACTGTTTTCTTTTACTGGGCTAACTTTTTACGGAGGATTAATAACGGGTGCTATTGCAGTAATAATTTATGCTCGAAAATATAAAATCAATATTAAACATCTTGTAGATTGCTTTGCTCCAGGTTTAATATTAGCTTATGGTATTGGTCGTATTGGATGCCATATGTCAGGTGATGGAGATTGGGGGGTTGAAAATGTAAAACCAAAGCCTGAATGGATGAATATATTTCCTGACTGGATATGGAGTTATAATTACCCTAACAATGTTTTAACATATAATGAAAAACAAGGAAGTGTTGTTTTTGGTAAAATGTCTGAAATTCCTAATTGTAGTGGAACATTTTTTGACCCTTATTGCTATCAATTAACAAATCCGGTTTACCCCACCCCTATATATGAAGTAATAATGTCATTATTAATTTTTGCATTGCTTTGGAAAATAAGAAAAAAAATAACTATTCCCGGCTGTCTTTTCTTTATATATTTAATATTTAATGGTTTAGAAAGGTTTTTAATTGAAAAAATTAGAGTTAATAATGAATATGACATTTTGGGTGGAATTACTCAAGCAGAAATAATTTCATTTATTTTAATTATAACTGGTATATCTGCATTTTTCTATTTGTTTTTCAGTAATAAATCAAAAAAAAATAAACCTACATAAAGTTAATATGAAAATAATATTTTTTATCTGCTGTTTCTTTCTTTCTTTCTTTGTTTCAGCACAAAGAGGTAATATTAATCTGATTTCTGAATACGAAGATACTCTTAAAATTCTTGCAGAAAGAATAGTGTACGAGGAACTTGAAGAGAATAGAAGAGTTGCAAATGATGCCTTCATGACTCATCTAGATGAAGTTTTACAATATGAAAAGTCATTTGATTATAACTTTGATTCGTTAAAAACAATTTCAGTAGAAAATTCTCCTGATAATCAATTTAGAATTTTCACTTGGATGTTGCGTAAAAGTAATGGCACCTATGAATACTATGGAAGAGTTCAATTAAAGAAAAAACGTGGAATTAAAATATATAATTTAATAGATAACTCAATGAACATAAGAAGTCCTGAAAAAAAAGTGCTAGATCAAAACAATTGGTATGGGGGCATAATTTATGAGATTATTTATATAAAATTTTCTAGAAAAAAACTTTATACAATTTTACTTTGGGATGGAAATGATTATTACAGTACAAAAAAAATCATCGACGTCATGCAATTTAATGGAGATAATATAAGCTTTGGTAAGCCAATTTTTAAAGATTATGACTCAAATAATACACGAATTATTTTAGAACACGAAGGAAAGACATCTATAAGTATGAAATATAACAAAGAAATGCAGAAAATTGTTTTCAATCACTTAGTACCTAAATCCAAAGAACTAGAGGGTTTATACGAATATTATATACCAGATGGAACATTTAACGCTTTTAATTTTAAAAAAGGAAACTGGTTTTTTGAAGAGGATATAGATATTAGAAACAAAAATAAAAATATTGAGTATAAAGAGCCTGATTTGGGTCTTACACCTAAATAAATGCTAAAAGTTTTTAAATCAAATAAGATTATCGCTGGATGTGATGAGGCAGGTAGAGGATGTCTAGCAGGTCCAGTTGTGGCTGCATCAGTAATATTACCAAAATACTATAAAAACAATCTTATTAAGGACAGCAAGAAATTATCAAGAATTGATAGAGAAATACTCCAAAAGTCTATTAAAAAAGAAGCTATAAGTTGGTCAATAGGAATTGTTAATGAAAAAAAAATAGATGAAATTAATATTCTAAATGCCTCATTCTTAGCAATGCATAGAGCAATTAGTTCTCTTAAAATAACTCCAGGTTTATTATTAATAGATGGTAATAGATTTAATTCTTATCCTAATATTAATCATGAATGTATAATAAAAGGAGATGCTAAATATTTATCAATTGCAGCAGCATCTATTTTAGCAAAAACATATCGAGATAATTTAATGAATAAATTAGATGTTAAATATCCTCAATATGGATGGAAAAACAATAAAGGTTACCCAACAAAAAAGCATAAATTAGCAATCAATAAAATTGGTATATGTAAACATCACAGGAAAAGCTTTCAACTTTTTAATATGCAAACAAAATTAGATATTTAACAAAAAATGAATATGCGATCTAAATTACACAATATTTTTAAAATATTATTTCCAATTATTTTGGTCTCTATTATCATTTTGATATCATATAATACTTATAAAAATACATTAACAAAAATAGAGACTAAGCCAATTAATATTATTCCTAATAACGCTTCTTTAATACTACAAGTTAATAATATAAATACTTTCAAAGAATCATTAATGAAAAATGAATTAATTGGTAATTTAAGTTCTGTAAATTACATTAATAGATTCTTAGAAAAAACAATAATACTTTGTGACTTTCTTAAAACAAATAATAATTATTTTAATACTAATCAATTATTTATTTCCATACATAAGAGTAGTATAAATAAAGCTTCTACATTATACACACTTAATTTCAACAAACAAAATGAAGATTCTTATGACTATATACTTAAACTATTTTCAAATAAAATTAAGACAATAAGCTCTGAATCAAATTTATACTATTGTAATAAATCAAAAAATTACTATGGCTTTTATGATGATATAATTTTCTTTTCTGTTGATAAAAAATTAATTTTAAAAGTTATTGAAAATGCTAACAATGAATCATTTAATTTATTTAATAACAATAGTTTTGTTAGCACATATAAATCAATTAATAATAGTTCTGATATTAATCTTATAGTAAATTACAACAACTTATTAGCGTTAAACAATAAAATTTTAATAAACAACCCGTCACTAGGTTATTTTTTTGACTGGACATCAACTGATATAAGCTTAGAAAATAATTTGATTTTAGGTAACGGATTTAGCACTTATGAAAACACTAAAATTAACTTAGTAAATACATTACATGATCAAAATTCAAATGATATAAACGTTCTTAAAGTAATACCTGAAGAAACTAATTTTCTATTTACTTTAAATTTTAATAATATCTCTTTATTTAATACAGCTATTTTCAAAGTATTAAGTCAAACTAACAACTTTAAAAAAATATCAGGCAATAAATTAAAATCATTCAATCAATATGGCTTTGACTACAATAACTTCATTAATGAAATTAATGATGAAATAGGTTTGTTTAACAAGTCGGATGACTTGATAAATAACGATAACTTCATATTTTTTAGAGTTAATGAAAAGAATAATGCAATATCATTAATACAACCATTAATAACAAAATCTATAACTTATAATAATTTTAGTATTAATGAAATTAAGGATTCAAACTTCACATTCAATTTATTTGGAGATTTATTTAAATGTAATTCTTCTTTCTTTACAATTATTGATGATTTTATGATATTCAACAACTCACAAGATGAATTAGAAAATCTAATTGATGGTTATAATCTTAATAATACGCTTATTAATAAAAAAGGATTTAATAAATTAAATTCAGTCATTTCAAATTCATCGAACTTATACTTATACGTAAGACCAAATAAAGCAATCCCCTACCTCAAAACATTATTTTCAATAGAAGACAGTATAAAAATCAATATTGATTCATTAGAAAGTATTATTGGCTTTGGTTTATATATAAATACCATAGAAAATGGATCTATTCACAATTTTGCAATATTAAATGATAATCAATTTAGTAAGTCAGTTAATATACTATGGAATTATAAACCAGATACCACTATTAGTATGAATCCACAATTTATAAATAATCATTTTACAAATACTAAGTTAACTCTTCTTCAAGATGATAATAATACCCTATTAGCTATAAATGAAATTGGTAAAGTTATATGGGATATTAATCTTGATAGTAGAATACTTGGTGAGATTAATTATTTGGATATTTATAATAATAATAAGTTTCAAGCCGTCTTTAACACAAATAAATTTTTATATGTAGTTGATAGGAATGGGAAATTAGTTAATGGGTTCCCAAAAAAACTACCACATGAAACAATTCTAGGACATTCTTTATTTGATTATGATAAAGAAAAAAAATATAGAATTGTAATAGTTGGAAATAATAATTACCTATATAATTTAGATAAAAAAGGTGAAATTGTTGATGGATGGAAGTACAAAAAAACAACAAATCCTATAATACAAAAGCCTATACACTTTATAGTAAACAATAAGGATTACATTCTAGAAGCAACAAATAATAATACAATTAGGTTGCTTGCAAGAAATGGGTCAGAGAGGGTTTTATTTAGTGATCTACCATTTTTCAAGACTAAATTTAAAATAAGTGAAAGTGGAGAAATTTACTCTATAACAGATGACAATAAATTGTGGATTGCTAATGTAAACGGTACTTCCAAATCTATTAATGTTCCTATAACTAATTCTAAATGTGTGGTTCAATCATATATGAATGGATTCTATCTTTGTGATAATGAAGCATTAATATTTATCGATATTAATGATAATAACAAACAAAATATACAATATTTAGATTCTGAAATAAAAAATATTAATTTATATAGGAACTATTTAATTGTAACAACTAAAAACAAGCTATACATATTTAAAAATCATGATATTATAAAGGGATTGCCTGTAGATTCTGATGGTTTTTTTAATATCTCAGATATTAACTATAATGAAAAACCTGATTTAGTTAATGTAAATGAAGGAGTAATAAACAATATAGAATTATTGAACTAGTATGGCAAATATGTAATTCTAAAAAATGGTATAATATTATATTTGACATCTCCAAAAATAAATTGACTTCCAAGTTTAAATAATAAGGAATTATAATTAAAAATTAATTCAGATTGAATATGCGGATAGAATTTATCCTCAAATGCTGGCATATATAAAACACCTAGCCCTCCTCCTGCATAAAATCTATCTGTTAATTTATAATGATATGAAATGTTAGATTCAGATAAATAAAAAGAGGTGTTAATTTCAGCTGAAAAGATTTCAGATTTATTATCGATATATAATCCAGAGCCTACAAGGTATGGTAAACCATAGGAGTGAGCAAAATAAATCTTTGTTTTATTATTTGCACCTTTATCAAATTTAGATAGATTATATTTTTCTATTAAATCAATAAGTAGCTTGTCATATTTTGGATTTGTAGCATAACCAGCTTTTTTTAAACCCTTAGCCCAAGCCTTATAATCACTAATATTTAATAAAAATAATGATGCGTATCTTTTGTTTTCGATTAAAAATAACGAATGATCATTATATGACTGTGAAACGCTAGCGTAACTTCTAAAACATTCGTTTTTTTCATCATCATCAGCATATATTTTGTTTCCTTTCCAATTATGACATTTTATCCCAAAATGATTTTTTCCTTCAACTGCAAGTCTACTTTCTCCATTACCACTCTCTAAAATTGCTTGGGCTAATGTTATTGAAGCAGGAATATTATACAGATTCATTTCTTTAATTGCTAAATCACTATAATTATCTATATATTCATCTGTTTTATTTTGAGAGTATAAAGAAAGAGAGATAAAAAAATTAATTAATAAAAAAATTCTTATTAGCATATTACGAATTTAATTACTATTATTGATGAATATAAAAACAATTAATTATAATTTAAACATTTTTTTTTGATAACTTTAACATAGTAATTATAACTTAAAAAAATTAAAAAATACATTTGTAAAAAAATATCATGAAAAGAATTATATACCTAGCTTTAATTTCTCTAATATCTTTTACATCTTTTTCACAAGTAAATTATAATCAGAAAATCACTGCTAAATATGCTGAAATTTCGGAAATCGATTATTTAAAAGATAAATATATTATAACTAACTCTGGCTGGGAGACTGTAATAATTGAACCATATGAAACCCATTATATATATTATTACGAAGGAGAAAAAAGAAAAGTTTGGTGGGAGTATTTAAATTATGACGATGACCTTGAAGGTGATTTATATTATACTGAAGATGGTAGAGAAGTTATTTTTTGTTATGACGAACAGCGTATACTTTTTTATTCTAAATATAATGAAAGAACAGATACATACGAACAGCTAATTGAATTATCAAGATTAGAAGTTGAAGATAAATAATTTACTTAATCGGCAAATCAATCCCAAATCTGTTAATAAAACCCCTATTTCCTTGAATTCCTCCTGTATGTATAGCTAGTATACTACTTCCTTCCTTAAAGTAATCCTTAGAAACTAAATCAAAGATACCGAACATCATCTTACCATTATAAACTGCATCTAAAGGAATGTTATAATTATTATAAAATGTATTAATAAATTTTATTAATTCCTTACTGATTTTAGCATATCCGTTTCCTATATATCCATATTCTAATTTTAAATTACTTCTTCTACTCCATTTTTTAATATTATTTTGTAAATCTAAATATGATTTAAGAGCTGGGAAGCCAATTATCTCTTGATTTCTTTTTGATGCGTTCATTATACCGGCAATAGTACCACCTGTACCAATAGAACAACATATATAATTACTATTATCATCATCTATAATTTCTTCAGTTCCTTTAACAGCAAGAATATTTGACCCACCCTCAGGAAGTAAATAAAAATCTCCATATCTATATTTTAATTCTTCTATAAAGCATGGTTTATGTTTATTTCTATACTCTTTTCTAGAAATATAATGAATATCCATACCCTGTTTTCTTGCAAATTCTAAAGTGGAGTTTAATTGTGAATTTTGTTCTCCTCTTATAATTCCAATACTTTTAATATTATTTTTATTAGCTAGAAATGAAGTTGCACAAATATGATTTGAATAAGCTCCACCAAAAGTTAACACTTTGTTTTTTTTCTGTTTTTTTAATTCAATAAAATTATATTTTAATTTATAAAGTTTATTTCCTGATACATAAGGATGAATTAAGTCTATTCTTTTAATAAATAACTTTATTTTTTTACTTCTTAGAATAGGTGATGTTATTTCTTGTGTTTGTATATTCATTGATGTAAATATCGTAATTTTGCAAATTAGTGGATGAATTTTCAAATATAAAAAAGCTTAATAAAGATGAATACTATCATTCTTCTAATGGATATATTATTTTTACTGAGAAATATCATCTAAAAAGAGGTTATTGTTGTAATAACAATTGTAAACATTGTCCTTACAAAAAAAGAAAAAACAAAAAAAAATGAGTGAATTTAAAAATGCTATATTAGAAGGTATACCAAAAAAATTACCAGCAAAAAAAGAACTTGATAAAAGCCTAAGTCACGCTCCCAATAGAAAAGATATTTTATCAAATGATGATAAAAAATTAGCGATCCGTAATGCTCTAAGATATTTCCCAAGTCATATGCACAATGAGCTTGCGCAAGAGTTTGCAAACGAATTATCAATTTATGGTCGAATATATATGTATCGTTTTATGCCTGATTATGAAATCAAATCAAGACATATTGATGAATACCCATATAATTGTAGAGAGGCAGGAGCTATTCAGATGATGATTTCAAATAATTTAGATAAAGATATAGCGCAACATCCTCAAGAATTAATAACATACGGTGGTAATGGATCTGTATTTCAAAATTGGGCTCAGTACTTAATATGCATGAAGTATTTAGCTGAGATGACAGATGAACAGACTCTTGTGATTTATTCGGGTCATCCAATGGGTTTATTTCCATCAAACAAAAATGCACCAAGAGTTGTTATTTCTAATGGTATGATGATTCCAAATTATTCAAAACAAGATGATTGGGAAAAATTCAATGCTTTAGGTGTAACACAATTTGGTCAAATGACTGCAGGTTCCTATATGTATATTGGTCCTCAAGGAATTGTTCATGGCACAAATATCACATTACTAAATGCAGCTAGAAAAATTGATTCTGAAGCAGTTGATTTAACTGGCAAAATATTTGTTAGTTCAGGTCTTGGTGGAATGAGTGGTGCTCAGGCTAAAGCTACTGTAATTGCTAAAGGAGTTGCTATAATTGCTGAGATAAACGAAAAAGCAACATATAAAAGACATAATCAAGGGTGGGTTGAAGAAGTATATAAAGACTTAGATAAAGTTATTGACAGAGCTGTAAAGGCAAGAAATAACAATGAGGCAGTTTCACTTGCATATATAGGAAATATAGTAGATTTATGGGAGAGAATTGCTGAAAGAGATATATTTATAGAACTTGGTTCTGATCAAACCTCACTACATAATCCATGGTCTGGAGGATATTATCCAAATACCATATCATTTGAAGAAGCTAATAGACTAATTGTCGATGATGTAGAAAAATTTAAAATCGAGGTTAAAAAAACACTTGTTAAACATACAAATGCAATTAATAAACTTTCTGCAAAAGGCATGATGTTTTTTGATTATGGTAATGCATTTTTATTGGAGGCAAGCCGAGCTAATGCAGATATTTTAAATAGTAATGGTGACTTTAAATATCCTTCATATGTACAAGATATAATGGGACCACTTTGTTTTGACTATGGATTTGGACCATTTAGATGGATATGTACTTCAAATGACCCTAATGACCTTAATATTTCTGATCAAATTGCTTTAGATGTACTAAATAAATTACTTGCTGAAGCTCCAGAGGAAATAAAACTACAATTAAACGATAACATAAATTGGATAAAATCTGCAAGAAATAATAATATGGTAGTTGGTTCACAGGCAAGAATATTATATGCAGATGCCGATGGAAGAACAAAAATTGCTCAAGCATTTAATGATGCTATTTTAAAAGGAAAAATTTCTGCACCTATTGTTTTGGGAAGAGATCATCATGATGTTTCTGGAACTGATTCTCCATTTAGAGAAACATCAAATATATATGACGGTTCTCAATTTACTAGTGACATGTCTATACAAAATGTCATTGGAGATAGCTTTAGAGGAGCAACATGGGTTTCAATACATAACGGAGGTGGTGTTGGCTGGGGTGAAGTTATTAATGGTGGTTTTGGTATGGTTATTGATGGAAGTAAAGATTCTGAAAATAAATTAAAATCTATGCTTCACTGGGATGTAAATAACGGAATTAGTAGGCGTAGTTGGGCAAGAAATAAAGAAGCAATTTTTGCAATTAAAAGAGCTATGAAAAATAATACAAAACTTAAAGTAACACTACCAAATATTGCAGATGATAATATAATTGACAATCTAAAATTTTAGTTATTCTAAAATTATTTTTTCATTTATTGACCCAATATTATTAGTTAATTCAACTATATATATTCCACTCGAAAAATCAGATAAATCTATAGATAATAGTTGACTACCATATTCCCTTGTAGTAATTCTATATATAACTTCTCCTAGAACATTAATTATTTCTAAATTTGATTCTAATGAGTTAAAAAAGGAAATATTAATTTCTCCATTTGTAGGATTAGGATATACATTAAGTGAATTAACATATTCATTAAACATAGAATTAACTAAATAATTATAAAATAATGTATCACTTATGCATCCATTAATATCAGTTAAAACACACCAATATACGCCATTAGTAGTTAAACTAATACTTGAAGATGTATCGCCAGTACTCCAATTATAACTATCTATAATTCCGCTAATAATATTAATTTCCAATTGGTTATTATTATTAGTAATTATTCCATTAATAAATGAACTTTCAATATTTGTTGTTATTATACTATCACATGCTCCATCGCTAGTTATTGTATCAACATATATTCCAGGGTTGCTATAAGTATTAGAGCCTATAACTACTGAATCTCCATGACATAATGCAATATTTTGAGTATTAGAAATAACTGGCTGAACAGTTAAATTTGTATAAATTATACTATCACATCCATCATTAGTAACAAAAAAATCAGAATATAATCCAGGACTGTAATAAGAGTTTGAACCAATTTGAAGGGTATCACCAGTGCAAATAGTTAAATTTTGATTTAAATTATAAGAATCAAGTAATGTCAAGTTTAATATTTCAGTTTGTTGACATCCTAACGAATTCACAAAAGTTGTACTGTATGTACCACTTGTTGTATATGTATTACTATCAATAGACCAAAAATATGAGCCACATGTAGTTAAATCTGAAGTGTTTGTAATGTTAATACTTATATTTAAATCTAGTATTTCATTTTGTATACATCCTGATATAGAATCAACAATTGTATAGTTATATATTCCTGAACTTGTATATGTATCTCCACTAATTGGCCAGAAGAAAGAAATACAAGATGTAATATTTGTAGTATTAGTAGTACTATTGTTAATTGTTAAATCTAAAATTTCTGTGTTTGTGCATCCAGATGAATTTACACTAATATCTGTGTAAGTTCCTGAAACAGTATATGTATTACTATCAATAGGCCATAAATAAGAACCACATGTTGTAACACTAGTAGTGTTTTGTATATTAGTATCAATCTTTGCAACTACCTCAATGATATTAGATTTACATGGTGCCTTTTCAACTTCCCAATCATAAAAGAAATAATAATAACCAGCAGAAGCATTGGTTCCAGTAATAGAAACTAAATTACTAATATTATAAGGAAAAGAAGCTCCAGTGCTATTTCTATACATATCACTATTAGAAGCAGAAATTCCTAACTGCATATTACTTTGAACAGGTAAATCAAAGTTCAAATATAATCTTATACCGTTTGGAGATGCAGGAATAAAAATATTAGTATCAAGAAGTACTGCATTACTACTATTTCTTAATTCAATTGTTCTATTACCATCAGAGTTTGTATAGACAAGAACAGAAACAAGCTTAGAAGGGGCATAATTATCAAAGACTAGATGTCTATTTCCTTGAAAATAACCACCAGAACCAAAAGAATTGTCACTTGGAGCACCATAAACTGCATTAAAGTTATAAGAAGACTGTACAAAATATGATGTTGTTAAATTTAAAATAGGAGTTTGAAAAACACTTCCAGTATCAACTAAATTTTGCAAGCTAGAATCTGAATACCATGATACAGTTCCAGAGCTAGAATTTGCATTTAATACTAATGATGAACTTACACAAGAAGAATCACCAACAGCTTGTAAATCCATATTAATTATACTAATTGCATCAACTAAAATAATACTATCACTTCCATAATTATTTGAAGTAGTTAATTTAACTGTATAAATACCGCTATTCTGATAAGTGTGAGTAGGATTTTGTTGTACTGATGTATTTCCATCTCCAAAATCCCACAACCATGAAGTTGGTCCATTTGTTGATAAATCAGTAAATGTAATTGTCCCGCTACAGCTAACAGAATCTGTCATCTCAAACAAACTAGATGGTGGTGCGGTCGGAAAAATACAACTCCAATCTGCTTCAAATCCACTTCCATTAACAGCTTGATCTGAGTGCAATAAAACGGTTATAGCTCCACCACTAGAGACAATAGTACCAGGGCTTCCAGTTAGTGTATTACAATATTGACCAAGAGAAGAAAATGTAGTGTCAGGACCATCAAATATCTCTAAATAATCCCAATTGCAATAAGTTGAAGAACTAGGCGCCTCAACATCAAAAGAATTAAATGTAAGAGTTATTTGACTACTACCTGGAGGAGCTATAGTGATCCATGAATCAGTTTGGTCATAATAATTATTATTAGGACCACCTACATCGTATAAAGTACCAGTACATGCTGTTTGAGTATATCCTGATCCAGTAGTAGGTAAAGTAATAATACAAGAATTATTTTGATCAATACTTATAATTTGCTGTTTAACTACTGTGTCGTTTCCAAGTGGGCCGACTGCAATTAACTCAACAGTAAAAGTTCCATATGAAGTGTATGTATGTGTAGGGTTAATAGCAGTAGATGTTGTTCCATCACCGAAATCCCAATAATATGTGTTAGAGTAAAAAGAATTATTTAAAAAACTTACATCAGCAGGAACATTACAAAATATAGAATCACTGTACGAAAAATTTGCAATCGGTGGAGAGGTTATTTCTAAATCAATAGACCACAACCCTCTACCATATGTAGCTGCAAATAGTTTATTCGATTGATATTGAATTTCTAATTCATTAACAATTACATTAGGTAAGCTATTGTTATTATATAAATTCCAATCATTTAAGGTTGAGTCTGTTGTAAAAACACCAAGATCAGTACCAATATAAACTGTTTCAATACTACTTAGCTTATCTATCTCTATACAATTTACAGGAATGTTAGGTAAAGTACCTGAAATATTTATCCAATTATCTCCACCATCATAAGTTTTATATACTTTTTCTCCAGTTGTATATCCAGATAAAGTAACCCAAACTATATTCTCATTATTTGGATTTACTAAAATATAAGTAATTGTTTTGTTTGGCAATCCATTATTATCAATTTTAGTCCAGTTATTACCCCCGTCATTAGTTCTAAACATATCCGAACCATCACTAAAATAAATTCTATTAGGATCAGAATTAGATAAACCTATCTCGTCAATTCTATTACCATTAGTTTGATTATTGGTTATAGTATTCCACGAGTTACCACCATCTGTACTTTTAACTAATTCATCGTAACCAATATAGATTATATTAGGATTATTTTTATCAAGCTCATATGGTGTTTCCCATGCCCCATTACCAGAACTTATTGAAGAAAAACTATTACCACCATTTGTAGATTTTCGAATATCACCATAATATATTGATCCATACATTATATTTGAATTTGTATAGTCAATAATACATTCCATTCCATCACCACCAATAACAGCATCCCAATCTAAGTTAGTTTTCAAAAATGTACCATTATCTTGAGAGCCAGTAATAACTTGATCTTGTACGGTTTGAGAAACCCCTAAGCTATAAAACTGACTTATATGTAAACCATCTGAAATATCTGTCCAGTTAACTTCGTCTGTTGAAAAATATAAACCACCATCATTACCAGAGTATATATGGTTATTTAGCGGGTGATACTTTAACATGTGGACATCTGCATGCTTATACTCAGCACCACCACTTCCTGTCCAGTGAGTATTAATACTCCAGCTAACACCACCATTTGTTGACTTCCATGTATTCACTCCACCAACAAATAAAGTATTTTCATCTGAAGGAGATACTGCTAGAGCTAAATCATACCAAGCTTGCCCACCATTATCTGAACCAGTACTTGACCATCCTAGAAGATTTGGGGAGGTTGATTGTTGAGACCAACTATTTCCTTCATCATTAGACTTATAAACACCATAAAAACCATTATCACTAGCACCAAAAAGTGCATATACTACCTGGGGATTATCTTGTGTTACAGCAACACAAGCCCTTGACAAACCCGATGAAGGAAGACCGCTTGCCGATTGATTCCAGTTCAATCCATTATCAGATGATTTATATATAGATGTATTTCCATTTGAAGCCCCATAGATAATATTATAATTTGTTGGATGAAATTCAATATCAGTTATATTGATTCCTGAAAAGGTCTGAACAAATGTCAATCCAGCGTCGGTAGAACGATAAATACCATTACTAGTAGATACAATTATAGTATTTGTATTTGAAGGGTCTATAAGCACTCTATTCCCTCTATAACCACTAAGTATACTAAAAGAAAGTCCTGTAGTTATAAAAGTATTTCCTCCATCTAGTGACTTCATTAACCCATATGAATAGGTATCACCACCATCTCTATCTCCAGTTATAATATATATCTCATCTGGATTATTTGGATTAACTGCAATATCTGAAACACCTAAATTTGTAGCAAAATCAGTAGTAGTATTCCATGTTTGACCATTATTAAAAGATTTCCAAAATCCCCCAGCTGGAGCACCAATATAAATTATATTTGGATCACTTGGATGAAATGCAACTGTATTTACTCTTCCAATTCCTCTTTTTCTACCGCTTGATTCTAATGGAACATTATCAGGACCAACTTGAATCCATACATTTGGTGGTAACATTTTAAATTGATTATTTGCCTCTTTAAGCTTATTATATTCTTGATATAACATTTCTGGCCTTATTATACCATCAGGATATACTCTGGGTGAGATAAAATTTTCCCATCTTTTAAACTGTTTCCATCCCTTACCCTTTTCTACAGTTTTATTTTGCCAATAACTTTCAAACTCTTGTTGCGTTTCATAAAAATTAATACTTGGGTCTAACATCATATCAACCCATTGTTGGCAATATAAAAAACTTGGTAATAGTAAAATTAAAAGAATCTTTCTCATTTATTTTTTTTTGCAAATTTAACTAATTCATAGCGATTAAGAAAAAAAGCAAAAAAACTATTTACTAACTAAATTTTTATTTTTAGCAGATAAATACAGTGCACTAATTATATCTTGAATTTCTGATGGAAGAATAACAAAAGTAAGCTCCCTCTTACAAGATTCTTGAAAATAATACATTTTATGTTCACTTGTACACTTTGAATTATTTACTTTAATTATTATTTTATTTTTTTTATGTTTAATTGTAAATAAATTATTTTCAACTTTTGAACCTGGCTCAATGTATTTTAATAGATCAGAAAAATAAAGAATATCTTTAGCTGATAATAATTTAATCCATTTACATTTAACAAATTCTTTACTCGTTATGTTGTCTGCTTCAAGCAAATATGATTTATTTTCAATTTCATAATTTTTATAAAATGTTATTATTTTTTGATTTTTTTCTTTGGTGTTAAACGTGACAAGATTCTCCTTTACTTCATTTTGACATAAAATTATATTTGAGAAAAATAATAATGCAATAGTTGTAAATCTTTTCATAGCTAATAGTTTTTTTTTATAATACGCTTAGCAAATTTTTATGTTTCAAGTAATCTAATGAAGAATCAATTTTTTATTTATAAAATTATTACTTGTATTGATTTCTAAGAAATATAGACCTTTTGCATTGTCCTTTAGATTTATCTTTTTAGTATACTCACCTATAAATCGCTGTAAATCTTCATTCATTATCTCCTCTCCTATAATATTTAATACTCTAATTCTTATATCTTGCACCTTCTCACTTGTAAATGCAATATTATATATCTCCCTAGATGGGTTAGGATAAACATCTAAGTTGTTGATCGCTGTTCCTCCTTC